>Ga0209654_1003363_pt1 | contig 9882 bp, 8 predicted proteins | sample SaaInl1SG_22_DNA_FD_184646 | JGI IMG/M metagenome (GOLD analysis project Ga0209654, IMG submission 184646) | Marine microbial communities from expanding oxygen minimum zones in the Saanich Inlet - ESP_161SG_22_DNA (SPAdes) (version 2) | ecosystem: Environmental > Aquatic > Marine > Intertidal zone... | reverse complement strand
GCCACTACAGCTACTAGCCAAGTTGTGTCACTACGCAACACCGTTCCTTGCACTATCTAACTTAGACCGTCGCCTAACTTATGTAACTAATATAACATCATTACAAACAATGTCAACCACTTTTTTAAAAAAAATTAAAAAAAAATTAAAAAATTATTCACAGTCTTGTGTTTCTAAAAGTCTGTGCATGTAATCTACTTGTTCATTACATACATTGTAACTTCGAAACCAAAACGCATTTCTTGTGCCGTCGGTGTTGTCCACATAGTGTACTCCTAAAATTAAGTTAATAAAAATTTACTACATTACTATTTAAACATAGTTGTGTCTAAAAGTCATACGTAAAATCATTAAAATCTAGTCAATAAAAAAGGGCTCCGAAGAGCCCTTTTTAGTTTTAAAGTAAAAACTTTAACTTAGCTGAAGCTTAGGTTGGCTGTTGTAACAGCTACTTTTTCTAAGTAGTCTGCTGCATTACCTAGCGACGATGCTGTGTTGTTCAGTTCAACGTAACCATAACGTGTCATGAATGATACGGTTGGTTCGAATGTACCTGGATCCAATACAACACCTGAGCTCATTAGCGGGATGTATGGGCAATAGAATGCCGCTGCATCTGATTCGCTTGTGCCTTTGTAACCAATTAGTACATCATCATCTGCTGCATATGTGTTTACATATACTTTCATTGCATTGTTTAAAGTACCTACCATCTTAGTGTTGGTTGGTGCTTCAAATGTACCTTCAGTTGTTCTTGCAAACGCTGAAGTTGTAGCAGACTGTAGTACAGTTAGCATTGTTGGCGATACAACAGCCCAGTTACCAGCACCGCGACGTGTACGCTGTGCGATTCTGTTTGATGCTCTGTTGATCAATACTGCTAGTGCAGCATGTTCGTCACCTACGAAAGTAGCAGTACCTGATACACCAGCTTGATTGTATGAATCTGTTCCTGCACCTGCTAGTGCTGATAGAGATCCTAGAACCTCTTGGTCAATCTCAGCAGTAATCTCTTGTGCAAGAGCTGCCATGATTTCAGCTTCAACGTCAATCCCATGTTGCGATTGTGCGTCTTGTGCGGCTTCGAATGTCCAACGTGCTGATAGCTTACGTGTTTTAGCTTCAACAGTTTGTTTCATGATCTGAATTGACATTCTGTTTCCAGCAATACCTTCCATTGCAGCAGTTGCACTTGGTGCAGCGTCTGAACCTGGGGTACCTGAATATGCTTCCGCGATCTTGAATGGGCTTAGTGCCTCTTCGCCAGCAGTTGCACCATTGCTAGTGTCGCTATAACGAACACGTAGTGTATGGATTTGACCAACTGGTCCAGTCATTGGTTGTACGCCAACCAACTCGTTTGCAATAACAGTTGGCATTACACGTCTGATAACTGGTAGGATTACACGGTTAAGTGTAGCTACGTTACCAGCAGATGTTGCGCCTGCTGTTGCACTTTCTGACAAGTGCTTGCGTGTGTTTTCTAGTGTAGCAGCCATTACAGACTTCTTGTTGCCTTGCAGGCCTTCAAGAAGAGCAGTTTTGGTGTCCTGCCAGCGTGATTCTAGTAGTTCTGACATCATTATCTCCTTAATTTAATCCAGCAAGACGGCGTAAGTCTAATACGTTTGATTCGTCTGCTTTATTTTGTGTCATTGTTTCGTTACGGTTGCCTGTTACTTCTTTGCCTTCTGATAATACTGCCTTTTGCTTTGCTGGACCGTTACCGTTGCAAACCGCAGGTAGGTATTTGTCAAACGCCGAACGTAGCTTGGCTGTTTGTACTGATTCCAGTAAGTCTGTCATAATATCCTTTTGATCCTTACTTAACGGAGCAATTAGGTCATTAATTGTTTTTGTGCGAGTTGCTGTTTCCACTAAACGCTGTTTCTCAGTTTCCTTTGATTCAACTAGTTTAACGGCTTTTGCTTCTGCTGTTTTTGCTTCTGCTAATTGCTTGTCTTTAAGTTTAAGAACTTTCATTAGCTTGGCTGTCTCAGATTTTTCATTTAGATAGCTTGTAGAATATTCGTTAGCAAATGCTTCAAATAGTCTGCGACCAAAGTCGTTTCTACGTGCTTCTTCAATGTCTTCTTTAAGAGATTTAATCTCTGTTGAAAGACCTTTAGAAACAGTTTCTGCTACTTTAGCTGCACCTTTCTTAATAAAATCTTTCTGGACTTCTGCAAATTTTGTTTTTGCTTCACGAATAAGTGTTACCTTAGTCTCTGCAAGGTCCTTCTTGTCTTCGTGGAATTCTGCAATTTCTTTAGATAGTGCTTCTACAACAAATTCCTCAAGCGTAGCAAATTTCTTTGCAATTGCTTTTTGGTCTTCGTGTAGATCTGAAACTTCTTCGCTTAGTTGCTTAGTAACAAATTTACGTAGTAATTCAGCATTTTCACGCTGTGCTACTGCATACTTTGCTTTAGCTTCTGCTAGTTGTTTACGGTCTTCTGTAAACTCAGCAATTTCTTCAGCTAGACGCTCAGATACCAATGTGTCGATCGCTTCAACCATAGTTGACTTGTCGTGTTCGTATTTTTTAGCAAACTCTTCACGCAACTCAGCAGTTGCCTGCTGACGGTTTTCTTTGATCTTGGCATTCCAAGCCTCTTCAATTTCAGAACGCACTTCTTCTGAAACTACATCATTTTCAAAAAGTGTTTTTAGTGCATCCAACATGTTCAATTTCTCCTTGTTATTGGAGTCTACTGATTATATTAATCAGTGATTCTTTTAAATATTTTTGTGCCTTTGCGTCTTCTTTAGTCGCCTGTGCCAGTTCGTATGCCTTATACCCACCACGAGTATTCATTAAATGCTCGTAGATAGGCGTAGGATACGCCCCAGGAGCACTGGGTTGAGCAACGACATCAACAGTGATAATTTCAAAATCTGAAACTTCACCGCTGCCGTCCTCTTTTACATTACCACTACCCCTTGATGAAACACCTAGTTTAACACCTGATTGTATCATTGTTTGTACTAGTTGTCCCATCGGAGTAGGTAAGATTTTCATTTTGCCGTAACCGTTTGGGCCATCCATCCACATCTCTGTGATCATATGGCTTACACGATCTAAGTTAATGTTAAGTCCTTCTGGATGATCAACTTCGCCGAGAACACTATAACCTCCGCTTACTTGATCGTTGAGAGTTTTGACAGCCCTACCAATTTCATTTACAGGATATACACGTTGGTTTGCGTTACGCACTCCGCCCTGTATGCAGATACCTTTCATAAAAAGGTCTTTTCCGCCTGTAGCATTGTCGGTAGACTCAACGACCATTCCTGCTTGGTCAAATGTCAAATGCTCTCGTAAGAAATTATTCATCCTTAGTCCTTAATTACTGACCAATAACACTTTTGGTGCCATTAGTACCTGTCTCGCCGCTACCCTTTTTCTCAGCGCCGTGACCTTTTGGCTGAGCTTTCATTGCTTTGCTCGCCTTTCCACCTGGAACGTTAATGTTACCAGTGTTCATATCCTTAGGATTCTGATCGCTTAGTGCAGAACCTTTAAGGTTACCTTTGTTAGCTTCTACGCCTGCTTCTGAACCCGCTTTTGCGATGTTAGCAGTTGTTCCGCCCATGTCGTTTTTACCAGCTACAATTGACTTGGCATTGTCGCCGTTGTCGCCCATATTAGCAGTTACTTTTTCGACATATTCTTTCATTGTTTCTTTGTCAGACTTTTTTTCGTCTTTATCATCTTCTTCGTCTGATTCAAAAGCCATTGCTTCTTCTTCGCCTTCGTCGTCGTCGCCTTCGTCGTCGCCGTCCATGTCCATATCCATGTCCATATCGTCGCCTTCTTCGTCGCCTTCGTCACCGGCCATCATTTTTTCAAATTCTGCTTGCAGATCTTGGAATGCTTGCTCTAGGTCTTCTACACGATCTTCAACATCGCCTTCACCTTCGCCGTCCATGTCCATGTCCATTTCTGGCTCGTCACCGTCTTCTGGTGCTATGTCGCCCATCATGTCGTCCATTGGATCTTCTTCTGCAACTTCAAACGAGTCTAGGTCAAAACCTTCGTCAACTTCGTCTTCGTCGTCTTCTTCTTTTGCTTCATCTACTGCTTCGTCTTCGTCTTCGTCGTCCTCAGCTTCTGATTCTAGTAAACCTTCGTAGATGTCACGTGATTTTTCTACTACAATCTCGTGAAATAATTCTTGTGCTGCTTCTTTTTCCTCGTTAACGAGAAGTTCGAGCATTTTTTCAAATTTTGATACGTCTGCCATTTTAATCTCCTAATAAATGTATTACCTATGGTAAGGCTGTCAGTTGTATTTAACACATTGGGAGAAATATACCTAGAAATAGGCGTTTTTTAGGCCATTTTAGAAAGATGTGGCGAAAGATTGAATATTCTAGCTAGATCTTCAATAAAAATTGTTTTAAAGTTTCTAAAATTATTTAGTTGCTTTGGCTCAAAATTATCTGATGCTATAACTCTAATATACTTAATATGCTGATTTTCTTTAATAACTTGTTCAGTTTGTCTTAACCAATTGCCGTAAAAGGTTGCAGTTTCGTTAGACTTTTTATAATTTTTTGTATCTGCATACAAGTTATTAAGCATCTTTCCATTCTTTAGTCCTTGATAATCAAATCCTAATATGTATATTTCTCTGTGTTCGTGTTGGCTTGCTAACCATAATGCTGTAGGACCACTGCTCCAACCTTTTGATTTTTCAAAGTAATTAAAGTTTTTATAGTCTTTATATGTGCGATTATAGTTTGTCCAAACTGTATGTTTGTTTTGATATCCTTCTGTATTAATTTCGTTAACCATCTTAACATCAACTGCTATAAGATAGTCAGGATCAAACTCTCTATACAAGGCATTACACCCGTATACAGTTCCGTTTTGTTTTAATTCTTGGGGGTTTATATCTTTACGGCTTGTACCGTTACCTAGTACAAATGCTGTCATTAAATAGCACCGGCTTCAGCCTGAGCAGCAAGTCCGTACATCTGACGTACAAAATTCAGCTCTTCGTCCTTTTCAGCTACATGCTGTTCGGCGGCTTTGCGGGTGCGATTAATTTGTTTTAGTGTTAAACGTGTGCGTCTTGTGTCGTCAACATCAATAATAGATGTATCAGAAGATGGATCGTAACGATTATCTTCTTCAGGCTCAAGCGTATCTCTATTAAAATAAAACAATTCTCTAAGTATCATAATAGTATTTATCTTTATATTTGTATATCGCCGCCAGCCGGTGCGCCTCCTGCGCCTCCGCCTATATCGCCGCCTGTTGCTGTTTCTGGTGCAGTTGCATCTCCGCCAGCTTCTCCACCTTCTAGTGGTAATTCGTCTTCTAGTCCGCCAAGGTCTGCGCCAATGCCTGCTGCACTAACACCTGCGCCTCGCATTTCTGCTGCGGCATCTGCTGGACTTGGATTAATGTTTTCGTCATTTTCTTCACGCCATAGTCTTTCGTTCTCAGCAACTTCTTCGTCGCTTAGACCTAAGAAGCGTGTAAGTGCAAAGCGATTTGAAACATAAGGTATAGCACTCATTTGTGTAAAGGTCGGAACACGAGCATTATCTAGTTCTGATTGTCTATATGCTGCAAAGTTTTGAGGTGCTTCAAAGTTTAATTCAAACATCGATGTATCAATGTTTACACCCTTCTCTAACAAGTAGCGTTTAAACTCTGTGTCTAAATCTTCTACCATTAGTCCTTGCAAGCGTTCACAGTAAGTGTTGAATCTTAGTTCCTGTATGTATGCAGTACCAACTCGTCCGTCATTATAGGATGTTGCTCCATCATCAGCCCCCGTAGGAAGATAGCTGGAAGGTATTCGTAAGCCGCGTACGAGCTTATTAGTAAAATATCTAAGATCATCAATTTCTCCAAGGTTAGTACCTCCTGGTAAAGTTTCAACTTTACTGCCACGGCCTTCAGCAGTTTGTGGGAAGAAGTAGTCTTCGTTGATTGACAGAGGATTGTAACTAGAGTCTATGACATTCTGACCGCCTCCTGTCGCGGATGGGATACGTCTTTGATGTATTTCCGTTTTAACACGTTCCACAAATTGCATAGCAAGGTGTGATGGCATGTTGCCCACATCAACGTAGAATACTCTTCTTTCTGGAGCTCTTTGTACACGATAGATAATAATCGCATCTTCAAGCAATTCTTTTTGTTTGTATACTTTAAAAATTGTTTCTAGTAAACTGTTACCAAATGGATAATTTTGATCTAATCCTTCGCTCAATGACAAGTGAACAATATGTTCTGCATCAACTGCAATTTCGCCTTCTTGTAGATTAAATCTGCTTCCGCCTTGTTGTGACGGTGCGTTGCCTACCATTCCTTTAACGCCACCGGTAATGTAACCAGAGTCGCCGCCGCCTAAAATATCGCCTGTTGTTGTGTGTGGTTTAGTTGCCACTAAATCTCTAAAGTTAAAAGCAATGTCTTTGATAATGTATTGCTCTGGAGTTTTTCCTTCTGATTCATTAACAATGATTCTTGTAACTTTTGAAGGATCAACATGAAACAACTTTTTTGTTTCTGGATCTCTAATAAAAATTTGATCTCCATACTTAAATGTGTTTCGTAAAATACGGAACATGCGTGTGTCAAACTTGTTAAGTTTACACCACTGTTTTAAATATTGTGAGAGGATTTTTATTTCTGAATTTGTAGCACTCTTTGTAAAATCAAATTTAAAGTTAGTACCATTTTGTTCATTTTTCTGTGTACAGAATTCTGCGAGAATATCTAATGCAGCGTTAACTTCGCTGTCCATATCCATAACATTGTAATGTCCGTATCGTTCTACACGATTGGGAGAACCTACATATACATCGGGCAAATATGAGCTATAGTTTGATCGTGCAGGTCCGGCTTGGCCGCCGCCGCTTCGAGCGGTAAACGGACTATAACTTCCGTTTGTGTTGTCACCTGTTGGTACTGGTGTAAAATATTTTTTCCACGACATTATTTTTTACCTTTATTGCACTCTATTTCTCGGACTTGTTACCCTGTTAGTTTGATCACGAGTAGCTTCTAATAAATCATCAAGTTTTCTAGCAACGCCTTCCATAGTAGTACTTAGCGAAGATGCTACACCTTCAAGACCTGTTGTGGTCGCTGTTGCATTAGCCTCTAAAGATCCAGGAATTTGTCCTAGTGCTGTGTTTACATCGCCCATACTTGTTTGAAATTCTGTTTGCGAAGCTTGATTTCTTTGTTCAATTTGATTAATTAATTCTGCTGTTGATTGGCTAGTTGGCAATGTAGCATTTGTAACCGTCATATTATCAGCATTAAACTGTGCTTGTCTATTTGCATCAGCCGGATCTTGGCGATTTGCTATACTGTTTACCATATCGTTGCCGCGAGTTCTAGTAGTTTCGTCTATTCCTTGTTCTTCTACTCTTGATGCTTGTGTAAAATCTTGTATTTCTCGTTGAATACTGTTTATTAATTCAGTGTTTCCTGATGTTATAGCAGCAATTGCTTCTTGCGAAGCTGTTGTATCATTGGATATATCTTCTAACATTTGTACTGCTAGTGCAGCATTTGGTCCTGTTAATAGTCTCTCTAGAGTCTGTACCATATCGTTATTGTTGCCAACGATACCATCGTTAATTCTAGCATTAATAGTTCTAAGTACTTCATTAATTGTGTCATGTTGTTCTTGCGTTACAGTTGTATCTTCAGGTGGAGGCATATTTAAGCCGGCTGCAAATGCTTCACCGCCGCCAGCGCCGGGAACAACACCTCTAAGAGCAGATACAATTTCTTGTATATCATTTCTAGTTAAATCGTCTAGTGTTCTACCTACGCCATTTCTGCCGTTAAGGGCATCGCTGCTACTAATGCCTGCAACTACGCCTGTTCCAGGGGCATATAATTCTTGACCCATACTTGCATACACGTCTTTCATTCTTGCATCAGCCATTTGCATAGTATGCGTTATACCATCTCTAGCTTCTTGCTCATTACGAGCGTTTTCTTCCATATCTCTAACTGCTTCGAGTATTTCGGCTCTACTAGAATTTTCGTCAATTGCACCTTCTGTACTTGCTCTAACAGCGTCGGCATATGGTCCGGCATTTTCTAAAATGCCCGCAGCGGCATCTGCAACGCCGCCCAGGCCGGCCATCGTTGCAATGTTAAGAAATTCGGTCGAATTAACTCTTTCAACTAATGCTGCATTAAACTGATCAAGACTAGGCCCAACGTCTCTTGCAGGATCATTAATTGCTGAAACAATATTAGTAAGTTCAGCACCGGCCTCTCCCAGAGCAACCATACCTCTTCGTCCTGCATCTGAAACTACAGTACCTTTAGTAAATGTTTCTTGCAGTGCTGCTACCGCATCTGGTCCAGCTTTTTTTGCTTGTATTAATGCTCTTTCATATTCTTCAGCGGCTTTTGTATTGCCTTGCATTTCTAGCAATTTTAATTTAGCCTGTACTTGACCTTCTCGCATTCTAGCATTTACTTCTGCTTCCATTTCTTTGCGATTCTGTCCAGTAAGTTTTGCAACCATGTCCATTTCTTTGGCCATTGCCGCAGCACTTTCTAGTGCCATTTGCTCTGTCATAGCCCCAGTGGCAATGTTTCTTCGATTGAATTCTATGTAACTAGCTAAACTTTCGTTAACTTCTTCAAAAGTTAAACCCATGTTAATCAAATCATCGCCAAGGCCTTGGTCAAAAAACTTTCCACTCATCTGACTGAATCGTTTAGCACCATCTGTTACGGATCCGCCAAAGCCTGCCATAGCTTGAGAATTTTTACTAACTAAGCCTGCAAACTCGTCAAGTGTTAGTCTTGACTGACTTGCTGCATAATTCATTTGTATAATACTATTGTTAAAACTTGCGCCGCTACCTGATAATCCTTCTAGAGTATCAATACTAGATTCAGCAAATTTAATCATTTCGATACCGTAACCGGCTAATGCTTTTAAAGGATCTCCGATGCGTGGTAACTCGCCCAGTGTCCTAGCAACAGTATCGCCGAGTGTGCTTATTTTAGCTGTTCCTGTTGCAAGATTGCCAGTAAAGTTTATAGCACCGTCTAATAAAGTTGTACCAGCATTGCCTAGACTACGAAAGAAAGTAGACTCGCCGCCAGAGCCGCTAGAGCCGCTACTTCCTCCACTGCTAGAACTTTGCGTTACTGCTCTACCAATTTCTGTACCAAGGCTTCTGCCAAGCTGACTTAATGAGTCTTCTTGTGCAACACCTTCGAGTGCTCTTATTGCAGCAGCGGATAATTCAGCCAAAACTTATGTTTCCTTTATTTTAGTACTATAAATAATAATGTACTTTTAATGTATTAACATTATTTATCGGGAAACGAGCATGTATGATAACAATCCTTTAACCAAATATTTTAGACAACCTAAAATTTATCTTTCTTTGCCAAGCGGTGGCCAATTTTATCCGCCAGGCGTTATACAAGGTGATCCGTCAAAACTGCCTGTATTTGGTATGAGTGCAATGGACGAAATTCTCTTTAAAACACCAGATGGGTTGTTTAGCGGAGAGTCAAGTGTACAAGTTATAAAGAGTTGTATTCCATCAATTACCAATCCTTGGGCTATTCCGTCACTTGATTTAGATGCAATTTTTTTAGGAATTAGAATTGCAACCTATGGCGATGTTATGCCTACCAACTTTGAATGTAAAAAATGCAAAGAAACAAATGCATTTGATTTAAATTTGTCAAGGTCTTTAGACTATCTTAATAACTTAGAATATATAGACAGTATAATCGTAGGACCTTTAAAAGTTAACTTCAGACCTGTAAACTATCAAGAAATTACACAAGCTAATCTTAAAATTTACGAACTTCGTAGACAGTTAGCTCAAAAAATTGATTTTAAAAACGAAGAAGATACA
>Ga0209654_1003360_pt1 | contig 9886 bp, 11 predicted proteins | sample SaaInl1SG_22_DNA_FD_184646 | JGI IMG/M metagenome (GOLD analysis project Ga0209654, IMG submission 184646) | Marine microbial communities from expanding oxygen minimum zones in the Saanich Inlet - ESP_161SG_22_DNA (SPAdes) (version 2) | ecosystem: Environmental > Aquatic > Marine > Intertidal... | reverse complement strand
GTTCTGGCGCTGATAGAGTTTGACTCCCCGAAACCTACAGCGCATTAGCCTGTATGCCGATAATTCACCGCGAGGATACGGGGTTTATGCTGATTTTTCAGTCTATTCCCCATTATCCACATTATTTACAGGTTTACTTTTTTAACCCAAATTGCCACTGTTTTACGATGCAAAGGAGCAGATTTTAGATGTCGAACATTGATGATAATCAAAACAAAATAAACATCGATGACCTGAATACCGAAGCCGAATTGGCAATGGACGCCCAAGGTTCTAAACGCAGCCGCAAAAACCGCGAGCGTTTGGATTTGTCTGCAACCCCAGTTGCCCACGCATTTAAGGAAGAAATTCTGCAAGCCGTACTAGATGAAATGGATGTCATCAAACGGGACGTAGAAAACCGCAAAGGTGGCGCAGTGCCTGGGTGGTTCAAAACCCTTACCAAGATAGACAAAGAAACCGGCAAGCCTGAATGGCGCTACAATATGTACGCAATGTGTGACGCAGCCATCAGTGAAGCTATAGACGGGTATCACAAACAATATTCCGAGCAGTATATGCAAGAGCAGATGGGCCGGGCGATATATGCTTTGATATTTGAGTTTGTCGTTTATGACAGACGCGCCGGTGATGCGATTTTAACCAAGTTGGTTAGCGATGAGTTTGCCAAATTGGACCGGCAGCTGATTATGGCATCATCCAGCCATGAAACCAGAAGAGAAATCCTTTTCAGGAAAATGGCGAAGTGGGGCTTTAATGTTGATTGGAGTGTTGAGGAATTTATCCAACACGCACGGCCCTTTTACCTGGCTCTTCAAGCAACAGGAAAATTCGAGATTGATTACAGGCCCGTCCCAGGCGAAAAAAATTGGGCTAATCATCTTGTCTTTACAGAAGAGGTGGAAGCTGAACTAGAAGCAGAAAACAGCAAACTAGATGCCTATCAAACAGCTTTCGCACCAATGTACAAAGTGCCTTATGATTGGAACATCAACAGTATCGGCCCGTATCGACTGCCAAGAATTGCGCAACGTGTACCTCTAGTGCGTGGGGCATCGCCAGACCAGAAAGCCCATATTGAAGAAGCGATGAAGACCGGAGATATGGATGGTATCCTTCATGCCATCAACACTCTGCAGCGCGTCCCTTACCGCATCAATAGCTATGTCGCTGATGCTGTAAGATGGATTTACGTTGTTGAAAATCAGGTGAATAACCGCTCATTAGCCGATCAGCTAAAGAAATTCCCAAAGCTAGTACCACCGTCGGCCATGCATGATATTTCTGCTGAAGAAAAAGAAAGCATGGATAAAAAGGATTTACGTGCGCACTACCGCAAGTTTTTCGCTACTCGCAAAATCAGAAGCGAAACTAAGCGTAATATCAAAGAGGTGCGGCGTTATCTTTGGCAGGTTGAAAAATTGCAAAATGCGGATGTCCCTTTCTATTTGCCTCATAACATGGATTTCAGAGGCCGTGTTTACTGTGTGCCAGATTTTAACCCACAGCAGGTTGATTATATCAGGGCAATGTTCCTGTTCGAAAATAAGCGGCCGGTGGGTAATGCAGAATTTCCACTGCAGTTACAGCTTGCAAATACTTTTGGACTGACAAAAGAAGGGTTCGAGGCAAGGGTGCAATGGGTACTTGATAATGAGGCCCAAATAATTGCAGCTGGCACAGATTTCAAAAACACCTTCGATTTTTGGTCCAAAGCAAAAGAGCCGATGCAGTTCCTGGCAGCTTGCCATGAATGGAAACAATACAAGGAAATTGGCCCAGAGTTTGAAAGTGGGTTACCAATTGGCCAAGATGCTACTCAAAGCGGTATTCAGATTTTTGCCGCAGCAGCTTTGTGTGCGAAAGATGGTGAAAAGGTAAATCTGCGTTGTTACGATGCCGATGGTAACACGCCAACCAAGCCTTTTGATATGTACGCAGTCTGCCTGGCTGAAGCAAAAATCATGATCGAAAATAGCCGGCTTGAAAACGAGCAGTGGCTGGCAAACAATCCGATAACAGCCGATGAAGAGGCTGCCTATCAGGAATATGAGACAAAAATTCTAGACCCTGACACTACCCCTGAAGAAAAAGCAGAGGTAAACAATGCATGGCGAGCAGAGCCATTTTCCGAAAAGTTTTACAAGCGTAAATTACTTGAGGCGGCTCAATCTGTTCAAGCATTAGGCGGCGAATATAACCGGGATGTCATCAAAAGGCAGGTTATGACCCTAGGGTATAGTGCCACACAGTATGGTTTTGCAGCCCAAATCCGCGAAGATTGGATTGATGGCTATACAGATGATGTTATCAGCAAAAAGCGTGATACCCACCCCTTCGGTGAGGATTATGGGTATGCTGCATCTAATTTCCTGGCTGATATTCATATGCGAGCCATCAAGAAAACGCTTTCCTCTGTAGAATTGGGAATGGAATTTATTGTGGATGTCGCTAGCGTTTTAGCGCGTCACAATAAACAAGTGAAGTTTGTGTCTAGATTAGGCTTTCCACACTTCCAAAACTACCTGAAAACAGTTTCAAAAGTGCAAAAACTATTGGGCAGAGATAATGTTACAAACATTTATCGTGCTTGCTCAGAACGCAGGTACAATCGTCCAACCAAGGATATCAATAAGAAAAAGGTGGCATCAGGCAGCGCACCGAATCTAGTGCATAACACCGATTCCACTTTGCTTCTTTTGACTATGCTTAACTGTAATGACGATAGGGGCATCACCAACTTGATGACAATCCATGACAGTTTCAGCACAACTGCCGCTGATGTCCAGGATCTGTCTGTAGCTGTGCGAGAGGAGTTCATAGCATTGTTTGACAGGTATGACCTTTATGAGGATTTCCGCAAACAAGCTTTGGCGCAGGTGATGAAAGAAGGTGAAACAGAGGCCGATTACCGGCGCATGACAGAGGAAGAGTTTATAGCCCATTGCCAGGCCAATAACCTACGCTATAGCGATACTGCCTATAAGCGGCACTGTGGTTTGACATTCCCGGAAACACCCGAAAAACGTAATACGCTGAATATCGATGAGGTATATTACAGCCCGTTTTTCTTCAACTAGCTCAAACACACAGACTTAATCTACAGGCGGCTTTCAGCCGCTTTTTTTGTGTCCGATCCAAAAGTTATGGGGACCTTATGTAGAGGCATCAAATGTTTCTACGCCCACCCATAATTTTTAGCGAAGGAGACAGTTATGTCCGAAGCGGAAGAAATCCTTGGGATGGTGGAAATCTACCGACAGCGTGACCAAGCCATCCCCGTGGACCTGCTGGCAAGAGCGGAACAGCTAGGCATTTACATCCACAATATCGAAACGCTCAAAACAGAACATCAAGGAGATTTTGATGACAGCGAAGGCTAAAGCAAAGACAGTTGCATTTACAACTTCAAAAGGGACAGCAATGTACCCATGGCTGAACCGCGCGGATTACCAGTACGATAAGGCTGGCAAATTCAAGGTGCAGCTAAGAGTTTCCAATGATGATGCAAAACCATTAATGGAAGCTATCAAATTGGCAGCAGAGGAAGCATTTGGAAAGGAAGATGCCAAATCTGCACGTATGCCATTCAAGAAGGACGCCGAGACAGGGGAAGTTATCTTTTCTACAGCGTCAAAATTCAAACCCAAAATAGTAGATAGCACAGGCGCTATCATTCAAGAAGTGAATGAACCGGCTATCTATGGCGGCTCAACGCTGAAGCTTGCTGGAACGATGTACCCATATAATGCCGGTGGTGGCCAGGGTGTATCACTGCAGTTGGCTGGCGTTCAGATCATCGAGTTATCTGAAGGCTCTGGCGCAGCATCTGTGTCATTTGGCGCGGAAGAGGGCGGCTTTGTGGCCTCAAACGATAATGATACCGGTGACCACAATTTCTAAGACGCGCCGGAACGCCATACTCAAAGGCTATAGGTCAGGGTTGGAAGAAAAGCTATCGCGGCAGATTGAAGAGGCAGGGTTACCTGTCCTGTACGAGCAAGACAAAATTGCGTACATCTGGCCGGAACGAGAAGCGAAGTACACCCCTGACTTTCGGCTGCCTGGAAAAGACGGGAAATCCTTTTTCGTAGAAAGTAAAGGGATTTGGACGGTGGAAGACCGTTCTAAACACCTGCTTATCCAGCAGCAGCATCCCGAAATCGATATCAGATTTGTCTTTAGCAACCAAAATGCTCGCCTCTACAAAGGCAGCCCCACTTCTTATGCGCAATGGTGCGATAAGCATGGGTTTTTGTATGCCAACAAGACAATTCCTGATGAATGGCTGAATGAAGGAGCAAATGATAATGCAAAGCCAATATCAAAAGATACTGAACCATCTGATTGACCACGACAGCATATCAGGGGTGGAGGCAGCGGAACTGTACAGGGTACGGGCGTTGCCAAGACGTATTGCTGATTTGAAAGAACAAGGCTTCGAGATAATCAGCGAATGGCGCACAGACCCACTAGGGCAGCGTTACAAAAAATACCGATTAGCCTAACAGAAGGAGAGCGAAATGCAGAGCGTAGAGCCTGTTAACGAAGCTGAATTTTTGCGCCACACCTCTTGCGAGGTTTGTGGCTCTTCAGACGCAAATGGAGTGTATAGTGATGGGCATACGTTCTGCTTTTCATGCAACACCTATAAAGCGCAATCCAGTGGCCCAGCAAATGATGACCACGAACCGCGCGAGGTACAAAACCAAGGCAAAGCCCAGCAAAAAAATCTATTGCAGGGCGAAGCAAAAGCGTTGGCGGCGCGAAACCTGACTGAGGAAACTTGCCGCCGATATGATTATATCGCAACGCATCATAACAACCAGCCGGTGCAAGCTGCTCTCTATCGTGACAAAAACGGCAGAGCAGTGGCACAGAAGGTTAGAACCAGAGATAAATCATTTTTTATCTTAGGTGATGCAAAAGCCATGACGCTATTTGGCTCGCACCTATGGAATAAGGGCAAAAAGCTTGTCATTTGTGAAGGCGAAGTGGACACCATGAGTTGTTCGCAGATCCAAAATCACAAGTGGCCGGTGGTGGGGTTAAGCCATGGCGCACCTTCAGCAGTGAAGACAATCAAAAAGCATTGGGATTACCTGATGAATTTTGATGAGATTGTCTTGATGTTTGATATGGACCAGGCTGGCCAGGAAGCTGCAGAAGCAGTAGCCCAGCTGTTACCAGTAGGAAAGGCCAAAATAGCGTATCTGCCATGTAAGGACGTGAATGATTGCCTGGTGGCAGGGAAATCATCAGCTGTCATTGAGGCTATATTCCAGGCGCGTGAATACCGCCCGGATGGCATTGTGGCAGCCACTGATTTTCGAGATGTGATTGGTGTTGATGAAACAGCATCATCCATATCATACCCCTATAGCGGCCTTAATCGGGTTCTCTTAGGAATTAGGCCAAGTGAGCTTGTCCTGGTGGCGGCCGGTAGCGGCACAGGTAAAACAACCTTTGTTAAAGAGTTAGCCTATCACTTGCACCAGAGCGGCGAGCCAACCGGTTTGATTATGCTAGAGGAAAGCAACAAGCGCACATTGCTTGGCTTAACCGGCATCCATATGAACAAGAATATCCTGGTTGATAGAAGTGATACCAATGAAGAGGAAATAACCGCTGCCTTTGAAGATTTATTCGGCGAAGGTAAAAACCCGGTTTTTCTCTATGACCATTTCGGCGCTTCTAGCGTGGATATTGTGGCTGAACGCATAACCTATATGGCAAAAAGTTTAGGCGTCCGGCACGTGATATTAGACCATATCAGTATCCTCTGTACCCAAATGGGCGGCGCTGCCGGCAATGGGTCAGAGCGGCTTTTAATTGATTATGCCATGACAAAACTGCGCACCCTAGTGCAGAGCCTTGGCATTTCCCTGGTGGTCATATCGCACACCAGGCGGCCCGATGGAAACGCCGGGCATGAGAGAGGCCAAGAGGTGACATTAAGCCACCTCAGAGGCTCTACCAGCCTTGCCGGGCTATCAGATGCTGTCATTGCATTACAGGTAGACCCGGACGAACCCGATAGCGATATACGCCATTTGCACATTCTGAAAAACCGCTTCACCGGGGAGCGTGGACCATGCCAAACGCTGGTTTACAGCCGGGATACGGGGCGGCTTTTAGAGATGGAAGTGGCTGACCTAGTTAACGATGAAACTGAAGAAGGAGAGGCCGATGCAAGCAGCTAGGCAACATACATTCGATTTTACTGTCGCAAATGATAACCTGATGGAAGATGAGGCCATGCGCCGCTTCAATCAGTATCACAAAGAAAACCCCCATGTTTATGACCTAATTGTTATGTACGCGAACCAGGCGATAGAAGCCGGTTATGAACATTATTCTATTGTGACGATTGCCAATCGTATTCGGTGGCATACCGAAATCGAAACAAGAGGCGATAGGTTCAAGATAAATAACAACTATCTGAGCCGGTACGCTCGCAAATTCCACGATGATTACCCAGAACACGCTGGATTTTTCAGAACGCGCGAAATCAAAGGAGTTTACGCATAATGGCTAGCATTTTTGATGACCCTTTTGATAGGGATGGCATAGAGGTTGACCTGGTTGGGCATGATGAGATGACCCTAGACCAGTATCAGACAGAGGCAACTGATTTGGCTTTCTATAGCACAGATGTCATTTACCCAACTTTGGGCCTGGCCGGGGAAGCCGGTGAGGTTGCCGAAAAGGTAAAGAAGCTGATGCGTGATACCGATATGGATCTGTCTGCCGGCTTTGTTGGTGAGCAGATTGATTGGATGGACAAGCGTAATATCGCTTTAGAGGTTGGAGATATTCTTTGGTATTGTGCCAACCTTCTAAACGATATTGATTACAGCCTTGAAGAGGTTGCGCAGATGAACCTCGATAAGCTGCGCGACAGACGTGATAGGCACGTCATGACGGGGTCTGGTGACCACCGATAATGCGTCTTGTCTTTGATATTGAGACAGACGGCTTCTTAAACAAACTCACAAAAATACACTGCATAGCGATTATGAACGCTGATGATCCATCTCAAACCTGGGCTTTTGGGCCTGATGAGATTGGCGAAGGCATCAAAATCCTGGAAGGTGCAACCGAACTGATTGCGCATAATGGCCAGGCATTTGACATTTTAGCTATCCAGAAACTGTATCCCAGCTTCAATACAGACAACCAGATTGTCACTGACACTCTTGTTATGTCCAGGCTGATGAAACCGGCCCTAAAGGATGAGGATTTCAAGAAAATCTTCACCAAACAGATAGCTATGCCAAAACAGCTATCCGGTTCTCACAGCCTAGAAGCCTGGGGCTACAGATTAGGCATCATGAAGGGCGATTTCGCAAAGACTGCTGATTGGTCTGTGTGGACGCCCCAAATGATGGCTTACTGTGAGCAAGATGTACGTGTTAACCACGCTCTCTGGAAGGCGTTAGCTTCAGAGAAGTGGCCAGAAGAGCCGGTCAGGTTCGAGCATGATGTTAATGAACTGTGTGTGCGAATTGGCAACGCAGGTTGGACATTTGATGTAGAGAAGGCATCTAAGCTTTATGCATCCTTAACCTTTGAACGTGCTGCGTTAGCAGCTGACCTTAATGATTTGTTTCCGGCATGGACAATAGAAGAAGAGTTTATCCCGAAAGTTAATAATAGCCGCCTAGGCTATGTTAAGGGTGAGCCTTTTATCAAGCGGCGCGAAGTGCGCTTTAATCCAAATAGCCGAAAGCATATTGAGCGATGTTTGCGTGAAAAGTATGGCTGGAAACCCAAAGAACACACACCATCTGGCGATGCCAAGATTGATGAGAGTGTACTAGGGCAGCTGCCATATCCAGAAGCGCAAAAGCTAGCCCGGTCTTTCATGCTGCAGAAGCGGCTAGGGATGCTAGCAGAGGGTAATAATGCCTGGCTAAAGCTTGTTGATACTGATGGCAAGCTGCGCCACACCATTAACTCTTTGGGTACAGTATCGCACAGATGCTCAAGCTTTGCGCCAAATCTCCAGCAAGTGCCGGCAACCGGCGCTGAGTTTGGTAGAGAGTGCAGAGAATTGTTTACTGTACCACCAGGCTATCACCTGCTTGGGGTTGATTTGTCTGGCATCGAACTGCGCTGTTTGGCGCATTTTCTGCCCGATGGCGGCGCTTATGGCCGGCATATATTAGAGGGTGATATTCATCAGGTTAATGCTGATGCGGCTGGCATAAGCCGTCCAGAGGCAAAAACCATGATTTATGCTCTTTGCTATAACGCCGGCAACCAACGTCTGGGCGAAATTCTTGGCAAGGGGGCAGCAGAGGGACGCGAGTTGAGAGAGCGTTTCTATGAGGCTAACCCAGCTTTTCCGACCTTATTACGCCAGGTAAAGGCAGCAGCGCAGCGAGGCTATTTATATGGCCTTGATGGGCGAAAGCTTCACCTGCGCAGCGAGCATGGTGCGCTGAACCTATTACTGCAGTCTTCAGCTGCATTGATAGCCAAGAAGTGGGCCTTGCTGGTGGATCAGGAAATCAAACGACAACAGTTAGACGCTGAAATCATCGCGTTTGTACATGATGAATTGCAGCTAAAGATAAGAGGAGACGAAGATGTCAGAAATCATATCGCTAGAACAAGCGCGGAGTGCGCGGAAAAAGCAGGGGAATACTTCAAATTCAAAGTCCCAATCGGAGCCGAGTTCAAAATTGGACTTAATTGGGCAGATTGTCACTGACCCCGATTTTGCTGTCGCAGCGGATAATGAAACCTTATGCGCAATCGAGTTAATCACAGTAATTCAAAGGGCAAAAGTGCGACCTTTTACTACCAAAAGCGACTTTGCTAGGGAGTGGGCAAACCCCATTGCCCTTTGCGCTTGTGAGGGCCTTATCACAACCCAGCTGAATGAGGGTACTTATACCAATGTTTGGATGGTTACCAGTGATGGGCTTGATTGGGCGGAGGAGGCGGCTACCCATGTTCTTGGCGATTGATGGTGATATTCTGCTCTATCGGGCGGCTTTATCAGCAGAGGAAGAAATTTGCTGGGATGAGGATATTTGGACTTTGTTCATGGATATGGCAAAGGCCAGAGAGGCTTTCAACGTGCAGATGGAAAACATCAAAAACAAGCTACAGGTGGAAACATCTGTAGTTTGTCTATCGGACCGGCATGGCAATTTCAGGAAGCTGGTTGACCCTAGCTATAAATCCAATCGCAGGGGTACGCGCAAGCCGGTTGGCTATGTGGCGTTATGTGATTGGGTGGCAGAGACATACACCACTATGAGCAAGCCTCTTTGCGAGGCAGACGATATCATGGGCATCCTAGCAACTATGGATGCCAATGTCGGTAAATGCATTATTGTTAGTGATGATAAAGACATGAAATCCATAAGCGGTAAGCTATATCGCCCCACCATGGATGAGCAGCTAGACATTACTGAACAGGAAGCTGAACGCCACTTTTTTACCCAGGTGTTAACTGGCGATACGGCTGATGGATATAAGGGCGTGCCAGGCATAGGCCCAAAGAAAGCTGAAGCCATACTAGGCCCACGCCCACACTGGAAAGCAGTTGAAAAGGCGTTCATTGACGCCGGTATGACGGCTGATGACGCGCTAACACAAGCCCGGCTTGCTCGCATATTGCGATGGCAAGATTGGGATAAGGAAAAAGGAGAACCCATTTTATGGAAACCAAATTGACCACAGATGATCTTGAAGATGCCAGGCTTGAAAAGAATAGGGCCTTGGAAAAATACCGGGGTTCACGTGGGTTGAGTACAGAAGATAGGCAAGTTTATCTTGATGGATATGTGAGGGCAGTGGCTGATTATGAACACATAAGAGCCATCCTCTCTGATAAATGGCTGGCAGAGCGTCCAGAATTAGATGCGGC
>Ga0209654_1003358_pt1 | contig 9891 bp, 11 predicted proteins | sample SaaInl1SG_22_DNA_FD_184646 | JGI IMG/M metagenome (GOLD analysis project Ga0209654, IMG submission 184646) | Marine microbial communities from expanding oxygen minimum zones in the Saanich Inlet - ESP_161SG_22_DNA (SPAdes) (version 2) | ecosystem: Environmental > Aquatic > Marine > Intertidal... | reverse complement strand
AACGGAAACACGGTGACTGGCTTTGATCCAGACAGGTTGCTTCGGAACAATCACGACCTCATCAACATTCATTGTTTCTATACATTGTATCTGGTGTACAGAGGACTAAGCACTCAACTCTCCTCGCCTTTTGAAACTGCCATGAGAAACAGCAAGTATTGGTTGGACGAGTTCAACACATACTTCAATCGTCTCGAATCAGTTTCAGATTTCTATGACCAAGATGACGATGGATTGACTGAAATCAGAGAACAGCAATATGCTGCTGAGGGAAGTCAACGTTATGGCAGGAGATACGTTAGATGAGGTTGACAGCAAACACAATCCGATCAAGATTGAATGCTACCAACCCTGATTTGTTCACACACTCAAAGGGGTTGAGACTTGTGATTGACTTCACAGCAGACGAAGACGTAAACACGGAAGGTGTCTACATCACTCGTCCTGATGTGAACACTGATCTTCAGGTCTCAACCGTATCAAACGAAGCCACGGTGTACAACGAGGAAACATTGTTTGACATTCGAATGGTGGTAGGACTCAACAACACAAACGACAGTGACGCAAGAGTCGCGATTGAAAACATTGTGACTGACACAGCCTACGATGATTTCTACTCAAGATCCTTCACTGTTGATGAGACCTACAATCAGACAAACATTTCCTACGAATACACCTTCACTTTCAATCGAACCATAGTCAAATAGGAGACAACAAATGGCTATCACCACAGGTAACGAGGCAAATCTTCGTCCCATCCTGAGAGTAGCGTCAACTGATGATGATTCGGATGGAGCAAACATCCTCTACATCACAGACCTGACATTCTCAGGCGACAACAACCTTGCCACATACAATACGATTGATTCTTTGTCAACTCTGAAGTTCGCAACCACTTCTGACCGTTCCATCTCCATCTCATTCTTGAGAGATGATGCGGTTCAGGCAAACTTGGATGCATACTTCAACGACAAGACTGAAATCGATTTTGAACTGTCACCACTTGGAACTGGCTCAGGCCAACCATTCAAGTCGGGTGTGGGTTTCATTACAAACTTGTCAGAGAACAAGACGGGAACCAACATCTGGGAAATCACAGCAACCATTGACATCAATGGTGACTTGACTCTCGGAACACACTCATAAGTGACCTTGGGGGGACGCAACGTCCCCTCCTTTTTAATGGATAGTAAATATGAAAAATAATCCGATTGATGATCCCAAAGAACTGATTGACGCAATCGAGCAATCAACAAGAAAAGACATTGCGGCACTGATTGCCCTTTCTGAATACTCTCAAATCGATCAAAAGATTTGTGAAAAAATGATCAAGTCTCATAACTTCAGACTTGCCCTAATACATAAACTCAATGAGGAAATATGATGATCAAAGTCAAAGAAAAAATGACTCCCAAAATGCTGAAAGGATTGGCCTCACTGAAGGCTGATGAACAAGATTACGGTGTTCTGTTCTACTTCACGGAACACACATTTGAAACTTTTGATGAGTGCAAATCACACTGGGAAGAAGAAGACCTTGAAGATTTCGCAGTCGCGTTGTCGGAAACGATGAAGGCGATTCAACCGAAACTTGACAAGTTCAACCAGTTGAATGAAAAACTCTCAATATGATGGACTGTCAGGTTTCCTGATTCAGTTGTGTATCTTCTACCAGAGACATACACAAAGTCCATACCACGAAACGATGAACGATGTTGACATTGAAGACATCTGCGACTACTTTCTGTTCATTCTCAACGAAGAGGAGAGCAAAAAGAGACATGCAATGATGGAAAAGTTTGAAGAACTATGACAATCAAAATCAAAATCGACGACTCAAAGTTTGGACGCAAAGTCAAACAACTGGAAGGTGTTCCAGATCGAGTTGCCAATGAAGCATACAAGTACTTCAAGAAGACCACACCGATTCGCACGGGCAACGCTCGTCGCAAGACACGACTTCGTTCTTCGACCATTCAAGCCAACTACCCATACGCTCAGAAACTTGACAATGGATTCTCAAGGCAAGCACCCAAGGGTATGTCTCAACCCACTCTGGAATACATTCAGAAGAACTTTTCATCAATGTTGAGGAGATTCACCCGTGGCTGATATACGTGCTCAAATGGAACTGGATTCACGCCAGTTCAACGCATCACTACGAAAAGCACAGAGAAACGTTGAAGGATTTGGTGGAGTCACAACCAAAGTCTTCGCTGGATTGGCAGTCGCCTTTGCCGCAATCAAGATTAGCGACTTCGGTCGAAACATCGTCAACGTTGCGGGATCGTTTGAGCAACTTCGAGTAGCACTGGAAACAGTCACAGGTTCAGCCAAGAACGCTCAGGTTGCCTTTGATGCCATTCAAAACTTTGCTGATCGAACTCCATTCGAGGTTGACGAACTCACAGATGCCTTCACCAAGTTGGCGGCATATGGTCTCAATCCATCCATTGACACTCTGAAGTCACTAGGCAACACCGCCTCAGCATTGGGCAAACCACTCAATCAGGCAGTGGAAGCATTGGCCGATGCCGCGACGGGTGAGTTCGAGAGACTGAAAGAGTTCGGTATCAAGGCAAGCAGAGAGGGTGATCGAGTCAAGTTCACCTTCCGTGGTATCACAACCGAAATCGGAAACAATGCGGCAGAGATTCAACAGTATCTGCTTGACATCGGCAACACTGAGTTTGCAGGTGCCATTGAGAAGCAGTCAACCACTCTCAATGGTTTGTTGTCAACTCTTTCCTCCAACTTCAAATCACAAGCAGTTCTCATTCTTGAATCCACAGGTGCGTATGACGGTCTGAAAAACGCAATCAATGGTACCATTGGATTTGTCAAGAATCTGGCACTCAGCTTCGGCAATCTTCTGACTTCCATTGCTCCAGTGCTTGACTTCCTCAATGATATGGGTGCGGTGTTCTACAGAGTCGCCAAAGGACTGTTTGACCTCACACTTGGTGTTGGTGAGTTTGCCGGAAAGTTCATTCCAGATCTCAACAAAGCAGTTCTTGACGCAACCATTCTGTTCTACAAATGGGCAACGGGCATTGCCTATCTGACTGACAAACTGACAGGTGGCAACACTGCTGATGAGGTCTACAAGATCGTTCAGGGTCTTGAAAGAATGCGTTCAGAGGGACTGGGTGTCACAGAGGTGTTGTCCAAGGTTCCAACGGTTCTTGAAGACATTGTCGACAACGGCAATCCAGTCACTGAATGGGCTGAAAAGTACAACAAGCGCATTCAAGAGAACATTGAAAACACCAAATCTGCGACTCAAGAACTTGAGAAGATGACTTCAGCGCAACAGAAAAGTGCTGAGTCAACAAAACAACTTGCCGAGCAGATGAAGGCAATGGACGAAACACTGGACGAAATCGACAAAGAGTTTGTTCAGTTGAATCAGGACTATGAGAAGTGGAACGCCAATGTTGAGGCAACACTTGACTCTCTGCTTCCAACACGCAAGGCAACCAAAGACTTCTACAAAGACCTCATGGTTCTGGATCAGGCACTGAAAGCAGGAAAGATTTCTTGGGAAGAGTATGCCGATGCTCAACTGGCACTTCAGGAACGCATTGAAGGAACAAGTGAAAACACTGAAAAGGTGGTTGACGAGATCTACTCAGTTCAAGACGCACTGAAAGAACTTGACGAAGCAGGAAAGGATGTGTTCAGTGGATTCACCAAAACCGTACGGGAAGGAGGCAATGCCTTTGACTTCCTGTCAGGTAAAGCAGAACAAACGTTCAACAAGATTGTCGATTCCTTCATTGACTCACAGATTCAGAATCTGTTCAATCAAGCCATTGGTGGATTCGGAGGTGGCGGTGGCGGTCTTGGATCATTGTTCGCAGGATTCTTTGCCAATGGTGGTATGATTCCCGCAGGCAAGTACGGTATCGTCGGTGAGAAAGGTCCAGAGGTTGTCACAGGTCCGGCCAACATCACGCCAATGGACAAAGTTCCGATGAACAGTGGAGCAACCACAGTGACCAACACCTTCAACATCTATGACGCAACTGATCCCGACAAGGTGGCTCAGGCAGTGGCGCAAAGAGTGAGGACAATCAACAACATGCTCGGCAAAGATCGTAGCAACAGGAGTGGCGCGTAGTGGCAACTTTTCCAATCAGTGAATGGCAGGAGTTTCGACCTGACACGGGCAACGATTCCATTCTCATCACCTCAGACAATCAATCGATTGCTTGGCATCAAAACGTCACAACCTCGGATGTGATGAGAGAAGTGATTGAAGCAACCACGGCTCCTTTGGACATTGACGACACAAGATCAATCGAAACCTTCCTGAAAAGTGTTCGATCAAGAAATGTGTTCACTCTCAGACTCTATGGTCCATACTATGAGTACCGTGGAACTCTGAACAATCCAAACAACGTGTTTCGAGTCAACGGTGAGTTTGAAGCAGGTGACGCAATCATCTCCTTGACGGCAATGCCAACTCTGAACACAATGCCCAATGGCACATACGTACAGTTTGGAAATCACTCAAAAGTATATCAAGTGATTGCGACATCAGGAATGAATATGACGATACTACCCACTCTCAGAGAAGATGTTCCAAGCAACACCTCCATCAAACTGTCGAACATTGACGGTGAGTTTCGATTGGAGAACGGTGGCTACTCAGGAAGCTACTCACACCATCGAAGAATGACATACAACTTCAGATTCATTGAGGAACTTGTGTAATGGCAGGTCCGTCTCTCACCATACCACAGAACGCAGATTCAGATTCAACCAATCTCTATGCGGGTGTGATTACCTCTGATGTGATTGACAATCTGGCAGTCAATCCTGATGGACAACTGATCAATCTGTACAATCTCAAGCAAACCTCAGAGATTGACGATGCTTTGGGTTTGAGTGACATCAACGGTTCTGATTTGCCGGATGTTGCCTCAGAGTTGTTGATCACTGACTCAGACAAAATCGTTCGAGGTGAAGCAGATTCCACCTCCAAGATCTATGTTGAGACTGGAGTTGGAAGCAATGACGACAACACATTGGACTCAGACAAAGTGGGTGTGGTTGATGTCGATCAGATTGCTCGTTCGATTGCTGTACAAAAGAATATGATTGAACCAGAACAGGAGTTTGACTATGACCTGTCGGTTGAAGACATTGGACTGGAGACGGTTTCATTGCGTGACTTCATCAACATCATGCAGTGGTCGTACCTGATTGACATTCGTTGGAATGATGGATCACAACTCAGACTCTCAACTGCCTCCAGACCATTGACAGTTCGAGAAGGATACTTTGGCGCACTTCACAAGACCAGAACCTTTGACTATGCTGAGAATCGATTCATCATTGACTTCAGTCCATATGAGAGATCATCAGAGCAACGAGTTGACGAAAGTCCGGGAGGTGGTTTGGACTTGTATGCCACTGCTCCGGGACTGCTTCAGGATGTTCAGTTGGGACATCACATCGGTGCCATCGTCACCACAAGATTGATTGCTCAACGAGACGGTCACATACTGTTGGGTCCAATCAAAATGAACACAAGTGTGATTGAATCAGCAGTTCAGTCATATGACGTACCGAATCAGTTGGATGTGGTTCGTCTGGAGATGATTCAGACTTGGTCAGACATCAAATCAAACTTCGGCAAGTTTGCTTCCAGTGCCTCGTACAAACAAGCATTTGACGATGACTTCTTTGACTACTCACAGAATGTTCAACAGTACTTCACTTGGAGATCCAGAGCATAGTGACCATTGAGCAAAGAAAAGCAATCGTGGAGTACCTGCGGGAAGCAATCAGTCAACCCTTTCGTTTGGGATTTAATGATTGCAACACAATGGGAGGTCGCATACTGGTGATCCTTCACAACAATCAACTGACAAAAGACTGGTTGGAGTTTGGCACAAAACATCCCAAACAGTTTATGAAAGAATATTCATTTTCGACTCATCTGAAAGAGTTGAACTATGAACTGGTCAACGACTCACCAAGAATCGGTGATTTTGTCATTCAGAGAGGCAAGCACAAAGACGATGTTTCGTTTGTGTACTCAACCAATCGAGCAGTGGCACCAGTGTATGAAAGATTCAAAGAAAGAAAAAGGAAAGTGATGGACGTTGAACTGAAGTCCTTGATCGCAAACAACAGAGAGGTGTTTCGATGTCAGGTGTGAAGAAGAGTCTTGGCACCATCCTTCAAGTTGTGGGTTTGGTTGTCGGTGGACCAATCGGTGCTTTGATTGCCTTGGGTGGATCATACGTTTCTGCCAAACAGCAACAAAGAGACTTGGAACGTGCTCGAAATCAACAAAGAGAAGACACGGGTACTCTGGCCAACCTTCCGGGATCAGCCAACTACATTCCATACGCAATCGGTGATCAAAGAATCGGTTGCGTTCTCAGTGATGTGTTTGTCACCAATGGTTCGTGGGAAGTGGTTGACGAGGGTGAGTATGCTTGGACAGTCTATGTGTTGGGAATTGGACCACACGAAAGACTCGATCAGATGTACTACTATGACAACGAGTTGCTCAGTGGAAATCTGAATGCGGGCACTCTCTACGACTTTGGTTCAGGGCAAACAGTAGAGAAGTTCCGTGACTTCATCGCCTATCAATGGATGGACGGTTCAGCAGGTCAAGGTGTTTCTTCATTGCTCAATCGAGTCACTGAGGGTGGAACCAATCGATACGGTTCAAATCGTGTGGCTCCGGGAGTTTCATACCTTGTCTTTGTGAACAAACGAGATCAACAGAACAACCTGATTTCAGAACCATCACCAAGAGGAATGACCTTCGACGGTCGTTGGAGAAAGGTTCGTGACTTCACTCAAGACGGTCAGCCACTGGTTTGGACAAAGAACCCTGCTCTTCACTTGGTTGAAATGACCAGAGACGACAAGTTTGGTCCGGGACGACCAGACACATACTTCAAGTGGTCTGATATGAGAAACTTCTACGACTACTGTGAAGACGAAGGTTTCCAGATGTCAGGTGTGTTTGGAGCAGGTGCGACTCTGGGTGAGATGTATCAGGACATCGCCATTCACTCTGACAGCATCATCACCATTGAAGAAGGTCAGTTGGCAGTCAAACTCAATCAGTTGTTGGTCAGTGCTGACACTCGACTGGAAGTCAATGACACCAATGTGGTCGGTGCCATCACTCGATACGAAGCATCCACCACCAATATTCCAAACACTTTGACCTCAAGCTACATTGGTCATGATGGCATTGAACAGAATGTGGTTCATCAGAACTCAGACGCAGTGATTGCGGCAGAAGGATTCAGACCAAGACAAGCACAGTTCAGATTGGCCGACAGCGAATCAGTGGTCAACAAGTTGGCGGCAAGATCATTGGTTGAAGCCAGACTGCCAACGTACAACATTGAACTCAGTCAGGAGTTCTACTTTGTTTCCATTGGTGACATCATCAGTCTGAACATCGACAACGACATTGTGCCGACTGGTACCAGAATGAAGGTGTTGAACGTTGAGAAACGCAGAATCCTTGAACCAGATCAAGCACCAGTCATCATTTCCGGTGTTGTGTACTCTGACGATGTGTTCACTGACGCAGTTGACAACATTGTGGTTCTGCCTCAGTTGCTTTCTGATGCTCCGGGACCAAACAACGTACAGACACCAAACGTCACCTCAGTGGACACAGTGAACAACGACAACACGGTTTCATTTGAGTTTGACAACGGTCGTCCTGATCTTTCACTGGAATGGCAAGTATCAAATGACGGTGGAAACAACTGGGAATCACACAGTGGACCTCGTGCCGCAGTGTCACCTGCCTTTGTCAATCTACCAAATGACGGTCGTGCAACTTGGAGACTGAGATTCAGATTCGTCAACACGGCAGGAGTCAAGGGTGGTTGGTACTCAACAGCAAACCTCGACAATCGTGATCAGATTTCTATTCTTGTCAATCAAAGCAATCAGTTTGTGAAGATTTTTGGCGGTGCCGAGCAATCAGTTGTGGTTGCAGGTTTTGATTCAGATGATGCTCTTTCAATCATCGAAAGTGTGATTGACTCAGACTACATTGACACAAGAACTCCACCACAACCCGGATTCTATTCAGCAGAGATTCCAGATGGTCTGACAGACAGCACAATCACAGACGTACAACTGACCACAGCATTCAGAGACGAGTTCAGTTTCGGTGTCACCTTCAATGTGGTGCCAAATACCATTGTGAACTTCTTCAATGACTCTGATTCATTCTACAGAAAGTGGACAGGAAGTTCTTGGACAAGCTATGCTCTTCAAATCAAGGGTGACGCAGTCATTGACGGAACACTTGATGTTGTGAACGCACAGATTGGCGATTCCATTCAGTCACTGAACTACGATCCAGACGACACCAATCCATCAACACAACCACCGGACGCAGGGTGGAGATTGACCAAGGACGGCAACCTGTATCTTGCGGGTGGCGCATTCATTGGACGAATCAGTTCAGATAGTATTGACTATGCTGAAGCAGAACAAATCTTCACTTCCTCAAACTCAACTGGTGGAAGTGTCTCGAACACGACAGACGATGTGATTTTCAGAGAAGAAGTTTCTGATCTTCCGATTGACTCTGATCAACTTTTGACCGTTGAACTGACCAACTTCACCGCAACCACAAGATTTGTCAAGAACACAACATTCCTGTCAAACTATTGGACGACTGCCGGTAATGGCGACAACACACCTTCAAACTATCGTGATGACGCTCCGATTCTTGGCGTGTTTCCTTCAAGTGGAAGTGTGACGCTGAATGATGATGACATTGTGTTCACGCAACTCACAACCACTGGAGATATGTATCAATTGTTCAGAGTCAGTGTTTTCGATGGTGGTGGGTCAATCACAATCACTGGAACAGCAGGTGAACAGATTTTTGAAACCACAGGTGCTTTGGGAAATTTCAGTGTCAATGGAACTCCCTCAAGAGCCAACGGAATTTCAACTTGGGGTGCGGCGAATGTTTTGACTTTTCCATATAGCATTTCTGGGTTCGACTTTGGAACTGCTTTGGAGATTCGTGATGAGACAAATGGACAGTTGGTTCACAGAACTCAGGCGGGAACGACAGATGCTCTCTACGACAACAACGCTAGAGCAGACTTTCTTTTCAACTCCACTGGAAATCTTGAGTCAAGTTTGACAATCAACACTGATGTGGACACTTCGGTTTTGAACAGTGGCGACGACATCATTTTGAGGCAGATGGCTTCACCGTCATTGACTGGAACTGTGTTGGAAGACATTGGCATCACAATGATCAGTACACCAAACGCAAACGGGTCACCCGCACAGTTAAGAATCAGACCAATCCAAGGAGACGTAGATGCCGAATCAAACTTCACCCTCATCTAAGAGGCTTTTGTCATATGGTTCTGATAAACTGGAACCCGCACCGCCTTCAACAAAAACAAGACACATGGACAAAAGAGTTCAGGAAAGACTGGAGAAACTTGAGAACAGATGTTTCAGACTGGAACGTCAGCTTGAGATGATGTACGATGACTGGGATGAGTGGAAAGCACACGTTCAAGCAGTCAAATCAAAATACCCTAAATAACATAAAGGAATAAGAGAATGGCCAATCTCAGACTAAGTAACATCGACGAGTACATCTCAGGCAACGTGCGAACGGATGCCATTGAGATTGTCCGTGGTGAGCAAAAACGATTCGTCGCCAACACAGGTGTGAATCTGACCAACTACGAGTTCACAACCAAAGTGGACTACTTCAATGCCGCAGTCGAGTACTCCGGTGACACAGTGACCATCAATCAGTTTGCTCGAGTGATCAACACAACTGATTCAGAGTTCACAACCATCATCAATGTGACAGATGCCGTTAACGGTGATGTCGAGTTCCGCATT
>Ga0209654_1003354_pt1 | contig 9897 bp, 6 predicted proteins | sample SaaInl1SG_22_DNA_FD_184646 | JGI IMG/M metagenome (GOLD analysis project Ga0209654, IMG submission 184646) | Marine microbial communities from expanding oxygen minimum zones in the Saanich Inlet - ESP_161SG_22_DNA (SPAdes) (version 2) | ecosystem: Environmental > Aquatic > Marine > Intertidal zone... | reverse complement strand
AGAACCGTCCCTCCGAACAGTCACCCCAGACACCGGCCTGATAAATCCTCGTATCGTTCTGACTCGAGGCCCCATAACTCTGCGACCACCAGTCGGCCGACACGCCCAGCGCGCAATTGGCAACCGGCGACTGACCCAGCGACTGGCTATAACCCAACCGTATTTCGTTCCGATCCTGGTCGCCCCCATAGTCAACCAAACCATACCCGAGCCGAATCCCGCGTCGCTCATCCGGATCAACTATCTGTAGGCTAGCCTTACTCGACACGTAGTCGGATGAGCTCGCACCAGCTGAACTCCGATCAATCACGCGAAGACTTGGCAAGACGTGATAACCCGCCCCCATCCAACGGAGTCCTAACACGGCTGACTGCTGGAAAAAACCAGCCGCGTTGGGCGTCGAGGGCTCAGCCAGTGGAAGGCTGGCAACACCGTCGTCACCAAAGGTGAGGTCAAGCGTGTTCAGCGAAGGCACGAAGTCGATGTTTGTGGAGTATCCGACCCCTCCGGAGGCGCTCAGTCGCGTCTCCCAACGACTCACTTCAGACAAGGACGATAAAATCGCCTCGAGATCGCGAGGTACCGACTCCATCTGAAGTAATTCGCCAGCAATCTCCTTCGATGAAAAACGATCCCCTTGTGCTGCCAACGCGAGCGCATAATCCGCCTGCACCCCCGGTTGGTCAGGATTCAACAGGAGCGCTTTTTCAAGCCAGACCAACGCCTCGGCAATCTGCCCCGAACGCAGCAGTAACCCCCCGTATAAACCGACCGCAATTGCGTCGTCTTGACAGTCAGCCATCGATGACTCGACCTCGACCAAAGCTCGGGATACCGCGCTCAGATCCACATCAGCATAGGTTGGGCAAGAGGCCCGTGCATGAACAACAAACAAACAACAGAACGCAGCGAGTGCGCGAACAATAATTTTCAAGCGTGGTTCTCAAATACAGGTTCAAACAATTCACGAGGAACTGATGATTCCTCGAGCAAAAAGGTCCCTAACGATACTGCGACTTCGCTCTCAAGTCGACTTGCGAACACAGGTCCAATTAAACAAGGCGCGCTGAGTTCACTGGTCATCCGAACCAGGCCCTGGACAAGCAATGCAACATCACCCAACAAACTAAATCCACGGCTCGACTCAGAGCCATAGGTTCCCATCAGCAAGTCACCTTGCTCAACACCGATCGCCAACCCCATCGGCGGTAATTCAGGGTCCAGCTCGACATCAGGAAAACTACCATCCACCTCAATCAGTAAGGTTTGGAGTAAATTCATAATATCGCGAGGGCTGTGGCTCAGATCCCAAACAGCCCTGACGCGGCATCCACTCACCTGCAACACGGTCCCACCATACTGCTGAATTCGATCGGAGACTGAGCAGACGTAGTGATGCAAGACCGCTGCGCTTAACTTTGCCTCCAACCGCTCAGCCCATCGATCGAAGTTCCTTAAATCCACTGTCAACAAAACCGCCGAGCGTCGACTCATATCGACAGATCCAACGGTCTGTCCGTCCGCAATCCGGGCCGCAACCTCGACAGGCAAGTAAGCTTGAAGTCGCTGAATCAACTCCGAGCGCTCTACCCGGTATTGAATAAATGCAATCGTCGTCGCACCGATCCCAGCAGTCACAACGGCGCCGATCGGTCCTGCCAAAGGAAGGATGATTAAGGCCGAGGCACGCAACCAAACACTCGCAAAAATAGTGATCGCAACGAGCCCAACTACGGCTAGTGGTGCAGCCCACCAGCGCAAAGCACCCATCGATGCGGCCGTCCCCAACAGCGTACTGATCAACAAGGCGACCAACCACAGGGACGCACTCGCTATAGGCACCTGCGATGGCAGCCGCTCATCCAACAATCCTCGCAAAAGCCGCATATGAATCAACGCCCCGGCCTCGAGTGGCGCAAGCGGCGTTACGACTCGATCACTAAGCCCAACGGCACTCGACCCAATCACCACCCAGCGCCCCACTGGGAGAGTACTGCCCGCCAATACGTCAGATGCGGAAACCCGAGAAAACTGGGACGCCTGTCCATCAAAAGGCACGACCAAATGACCATCCAACGTTAACGGAACCTGCAGTACATCACCCACGTGCATCGTCATTATTGAATCAAACCAAACCCCACTCTCGAGTCGCAGCGGTTCATCAACCAGCCCAGTCGCCTCTAGAAATGAGGCCAAGGCCAATGCGGGGTAGGCATCTCCCTCGTAGCAGATAAACGCGGGCATAGCGCGCACAACCCCATCGGGGTCAACACGCGGAGTAATGTGACCGGCTGATAATTGCAAGGCTGGTGTATTCCCGAGAAAGCCAATCGCCTGCGGAAAGATACCCCGCTGACAAAGATCGGATTCAATCGCCTTAGGAAGCGCACCCGTCTGAACAGTCTCGTTGCCCGGTAGTGCAAACGTGATCGCACCCACCGGCGACGGCTCTTGACTCAAAACGGCCGCCAACTCCGCATCACCGGCACGATCATCCGGGAAAATGGCATCAATCGTAATTTCTGAGGCGCCTTTGTCCTGAAGTGCACTGACCAGTTCAGCAATTTGAACTCGGGGCCACGGCCAAGATCCAATTTCAGCCAGAGATCGCTCGTCAATGTCAACGAAGACGAAACGTGAATCCGCGCTCAGATCATGGGATAAACGCCAGACGAAATCGCTCAATCGTTGGTCAAAGCTTTGGCCGACTGGAACGATCGCGAATAACAACCCCACCAGCCAGGAAAGGAAAACGGTGCCCGCGGTCACCCATCGTGCTCGAGGGGTCATTGCAAGCAATCGCGAGCCTAGTGACTCCAAAGAGAGATCCCCTGAACGGTACCCGTCCCGACCTTCTTCTCAAACAGCATACCGGCCTCAAGCCCGTCATTGGTGATCGCCCCGGCCATCCGATCACTGGTCGACTTGCTAACAAAAATACCTGATGGCGAAATGATTCCCGCACCCTCCAATCCAATGAGTCCAGCGCGATCGGTATCTACCGACATCTTCGAGACGAACGACTGATTCCCGAAATCAAGAAGCAACACCCCCTCGCTAACCCGCGCCTTGGTGGCTGAACCATCTTGCGAGAAGGACGCCTCAGCTGCGGTCAGGCCCAGAGCAACCGAGGAACGGGCGGGAGCCATAGGGCCTGCGTGCGATGGATCGCGGAATAAGCCGTACACCGCGTTACTCACGGTCGGATCGAATGCACCAATCAACGAGGTTGCGGGCTGTGACCATGTGTCACCCGTTGGCACACTAAACCAGTGCCCCCAAACCAAAGCTCCACGTTGTTCGGCGAGGTCATCATCAGTATCTGTGAAAGGCTTCGGCTCAGCGTTTAATGGAACCACCTGCTCATCTGCTGAAATCCGATTCACCAATACCACTTCGTCTGACCGAACGGCATCGTTTGGCTCCTGATTTGCCTTTACCACTTGCCTTAACGCCTGTGATCGCTCGCCGTTCAGCCCCAACTGAATAATTTCCGGAACCGTTGCGCCAGTTCTAAGGCTCATAATTTCTTTAGTTCCCGCTGCAAGACTCACAGAACCTTGTGTCGAACAGGGCCCCAAGGCCTCGGCAGAGCATCCTTCCGCAAAGGGAGCCATGACTACCTCACCTGAATGCACCTCGACTTGAGTTTCTCGATCGAGTGAGAGCGTTGTAAAATCCGTACCGCGAATACCGATCGCCGCAATTGGGGTATTGAGGCGAAAATTTTGGCGCGAACGCTTTAGCCCATCGCCGCTTACTGTTCGAGTCGAGCCGCTTGTAAGCTCCAGCCTGAAGGAGATGACGTCCAAACCGTCTTGTTCGAATGCCACAATCGCCAACTCACTGTTTGGACGCACACTGACCAATGTCCCGTCATTGAACCGCAGGTGTGCATGCGAACCAGCGCCAGTGACAATACGACTGCCCGACCGCACCTCAGCCCCTTTGGTTAAAGCAGTTTGCTCCTCATCAATCACCACCGCGGGTGATCCAATAACCATCGTGGCCACCCCAACCGATTCTGCCCGAACCGTGTTGGCCGCAAGCAAGAACAACACTACAATCGCGACACGCATGGTGCGCACTCTCCTCGGCGCTGTTTGGCGCCACTAAAACATGTTTCAATGCGAATTATGCAAGAGTTTACACAAACAAATTGTGCTTGGCGTCACAGTTTTCAAAGGCCATTAGCCAATGGCCATTGATCCTTCTGTACTTAAGGGTATCCCGATTCTTGCCTCACTTGGGCGCACAGAAATCCAACGCATCGCATCTGTTTCTCGCCATACCCGCGTCTCCAAACGACAGTTAATCATCGAGAAACTTAGTGAAGTACAAGGGCTTTGGATTCTATTAGATGGTCGATTACAGGGTATCGACTACACGATTGATGGCCGCGAAGTTGGTCTTTATTTCATTACACCAGGACAATTCTTTGGTGAACTATCGCTTGTCGACCAGCAGCCATATCCAGAGCATATTGTCGCCACCGCAGCGTCTGAATTGCTTTTAATACCCAGAACCGTCTACCACGACTTAGTAAAGATCCATCCAGAAATTGCAACAACCATCGCCTCCACGCTTGCGATACGCATCCGAGGACTCATCAAACAAAGAACCCTACTGACGCTCGCAACCCCGATGCAGCGACTGGCCGCTCAACTTATCGATCTCGCCATTGAACAAGGAGATCGCATTGAAATTAACTTTATTCCCACGCACCAAGAGTTAGCGATGATGATTAATGCGAGTCGAGAGACAGTGACTCGAGCCTTTCGAACCCTTCAGACAAATGGCCTTGTCAAGCGCGACGGAAACAAATTAATTGTCAATAATGGAGAGCGGCTAGAGCAAATGGCTCGGGGAGACCACGACCGGTTGGTTGACTGAATTGGGCACAAGCTGGATCTGTTTTACAGGATCAAACCGATCAACGTGACACCCCAATCGATGGTGATGTCAGATCATCACGCGCCTAGAGCTTTAATACATAAAAGCAAACACGGCATCTACCATCACATTTTTTTGTTCGTCAGAGCCAGCGATACAAACGGCATTGGTTTAGCTAAAATCTATATTTTATACTCGATACTTCCGCCTCAAGTCTCAATGCAAATGGCAGATTCATTCCCGAGCGCTCGATCATCCAGCGCCCTGACGCTCCGTCCTAACACCCTCCTTCAAGATCCATCAAGTCAAGCGAAGGGTATATAGCTAATGCCTGTCTGAGCAATCAGTTGAAGGTTGATCTGATCTTCAATCGCAGGAACTGAGGTCGCCAGAACGAGAAGGTCAGCGCGCGTCTGAGCGCCTGAGTCGAGTTGAGCTGACAAGACTGAGCTCACAAATGCGTCTGGCGAGACTCCCATCACATTCTCATAAATATGATCGACCCAATCAGTGCTCGACGACGAACCAATCTGGGCCTCAATAAACCCGCCATCAGCAACCAATTGACTGACGCTTAACATCGTCCAGCCTGCCTCGAACAAGGATAAACCAGCCGCGAAATAGCCGCTTCCAGAATTCTCACGGGATACAAAATCATTTACATAGGCTGCACCGAAGGCCGCGCCAATTAAAGCTGCAGACAGATACCCAGCTGATCCAGATGAAAAATCGGTATACCGTTGGACAATGGGGTCATCAGTTGAACCCTGTGACGCTGGGGAATCGTCTACCGCCGCAACCTGACTATCGGCTTGCTGGTCTGCATTGAATACTTGGCCGTAGCCATTACCGCCAATACCGTCTGTTCCGTAAAGCCACTCAAGCGCCATCAAATCGACAGCCTGAAATTCTGAATAAGGACCACCCGACGCGTTGTAGGACATCAACGTAGACGCAGTGTTATCTAGGCCAGGGTCCAAAACCTCAGCCTCATGAGGATGGTTTAATCCAAGTGCGTGCCCTAGCTCATGCAATAGCGTCTCGTACCCGTATCCACCGGGTGTCAGATCCAAAACATCGTTACTGGGCGTGGAGTCGAGATAGAGGTACTGCTTGATTCCAATACTGCCAACCGCTCCTGTTCCTCCATGGATTACATACGAATACTCTCCGTAACAGATGCCAGTGGTGTCAGGATCAGATAAGTCAGTATAAGCAAACACCAAATCAGCCTGATCTGCTGAAGAAACTTCAACATGATCTAAACCAGTGACCTGATCAATGTAAGATAATGCGATCCGAGTGTGAGCCTGCTGTTGCGAATTAAACGGTGTCTGATACTCATCGGAGTCATATTGTTCCCAGGCAGGATCGTAATAAGGATCGGGCGAAAACGAGTAATACACTGGGCGCTGAAACTGATCATCTGAATCAAAATGCCAGTTCCAATTTGGCATCCCCCCGATTTCATATATCAGGCCATCAATAACAGCATCACCCGAACGCAAACCTGAACTCAGAGCCTGCTCGGATTGAAATGCATAAATGTCTTGCATACCAACACACCTGTCCTGTTCTTGGTCATCAACAATTTAACGCTAAACCAACGAAGGTAAGTTGTCGATTAATACAAACCGAACACGAAAAGTAACTTCAAAAGAAACGTCTCTAAAGAACGTTCTCGTTGTAAACCTGACGATGGTAATTGAAGCATTCGGAGAAATAGCGGCTGACGCCGAGCTTGAATGAGAGTCTTCAATGCCTCACGATGCTCAGGAATCAAGACTGAATTCAGGTCACTTAGTACCTTGAAATGAGCGTCTACTTGATCTCTAAACGATCCTTTAAGAATCATGGAGATCCGTTTGAGGCGGGCTGAGACCGATCGATTCTCACCTTGCAGATTGGTTGAATGTTGCCGGTAATCAACAGTTGGAGTTGGACTGAATACGACATCTAAACCCGCGCCGCAAAATAATTGATAAATGAGCCAATCGTGGCTAAGACCTTGAGGCAGAGATACTGTTGATAAGACCTCCGAAAGCCACATGATCGCAGGACGATTGAAAACGAAAGTATTGCCACCCGAAATACTCTGACTCAGCGAGTTCTCGAAATGAATATGCTTGCCCCGGCGAGGGGAAAGACGAATAAATATTCCATTCTCATCAATCCAACGCGTTCGACAACAGGCTACCGCAGGACCGGAAAACTGTTTCAATTGTTTTTGAGCAACCTCCAAATGATCACTGCGCCAAATGTCGTCTTGATCTGACCAAGCAAGCAAATCGAATTGAGCAAGATCTTTGCGCTCGAAGGCAGACAAAAAATTTAGGGCAAAGCCTCGACAGGGTCCGGCTACGAGGCTAATCGGGTGCTTCTCAGACTGAAAGCGCTCGACAATTGAGGTCGTCTGATCAGTCGACCCATCGTCACTGACGACAATCTCAGCCTGAACTGTCTGTTGAACGATGGACTGCAACTGTTGTTGTAAAAAGCGCTCGCCATTGTGCGCACCCAAAAATACTAACGCTTTAACCATGAATCTTCCCTGCGATCCAAGCTATTCGATAAAGCGCTTTGAAAGCTGGTCAATTAACTCTGGTGTCAATCGATGATTGACTTGTCCGATTTGTGCAACCCCGAGCAATGCCTCGAGCCACCGGGAGGTCAAGCGGGACTCAGCATCAATCAATCTTTCAATTGCCCTTAAACTATCTGCAACGGTTCCCACACCCAAGTCGAAACTCTTATCAGCAGCAGTCAGTAATTTTTTTGCGGACTCATACTCAGCATAAGCTGCATTCCAAGCCTCGCGGTACCGCTCAATATCGAGAGAAGCGGAAGCTTGTTGTCTTTCTACATCCCGCTCAGCCTGTTGCAACGCTAGATCAGCATCTCGAAGAGATAACTCTGCCTCACGAATACCCGCATCACGTACACCCGAATCATAAAGATCCCAAGTCATTGTTATTTGCGCTGATGATGACTCGACTGGAAATGTTTCAGACTCACTCGCACCGATGTTTGTGTGTCTCACTTGTACACGCGCATCAAGGCGAGGCATCCACTGTGTCTCTGCCTGCTTAAGCGATAACGTTGCGGCCAAGCGCTGTGAAACTGCCTGATCAATTAACGGATGCAACCCGCCATCAGAATCAACCATTGCCAGAATCTCTGAATCTAGTGGCCATCGATCAATCGCTAGAGACTCTCGACTAAAACTCATGTCCACTTCTTGGCCGATTAGACTTTTGAGCGTTGATTCTGTGGTGACCGCCGAGGATTGGGCTCGAGCGAGCTCCGCTTTCACTCGATCGCGTTCATTCTCGACCGTTAAAACCTGTGTGACACTCAGTCTTTGTTTTTCAAATAATCGTTCAACCTGCTCGTAACGCTTACCGACTGCAAATAAGCGTCGCTGTATCAACTGCTGCCTGACTTCAGCCTCAATCCATTGAGCGTAGGCAGACACTAACTCAGATCTACGCTTTTGCCGCGTCCCTTCTGCTGACGCCTCGCGTTGTTTAACGATTGCTGAAAGCCGATCTGGTTCTGCCCAAAGTGGCTCGTTATAAACGGGCTGAGAGATAATAATCGAGTAATCCTCACCCTGGTATCGTTCTTTCTGGCCATACTGCTCCCGCGACGTTCTTGATGTTGACAGCGTTGTAGAAATTTTTGGAAACAACTCTGACACAGCTCTCTCTTGACGAGTTTGCGCAATCTCGGCACTCACCTCACTTCGCAGGATCTCAGGATCACTTTTGACAAGAATTAAGTGGGCCTCACTCAAGGTGAGGGCACCGCCCTCACTCGGCAGAAACAGGAAAACAAAGGGCAGTGCAAAAAATAATTTAATCTTCGATAAGCGCACGCGACATCCCCTGAGCCAAAGGTTTAGTTAAATACTCCCAAAGAGTCCGCTCTCCCGTTTTAATGAGCACGTTCACTGGCATTCCAGGGACTAGCGTGTAGCCTGAAAGCTTTTCAAACTCTTTAGGTGGAATTTTAAGAATCGCAAGGTAATAGGATAAACCAGTCCCGCGGTCAACCAACGCATCGGGCGAAATAGACAGCACATCTCCAAAGATCTTCGGTATCGCATTACTGTCAAAGGCTGAAAATTGAACCTCAGCCAACTGTCCAACGCTCACTCGATCAATGTCTACTGGATTAACCCGTGCCTCGATAACCAGATCCTCGTTTTCCGGAACGATAGTTATAAAAGGCTGAGAGCCAGGCACAACTCCACCTTCAGTCGTGATCTCAATCGTCAAGACAACACCGGCCGAGGGTGCCCGGATATCGGATCGGGTTAACCGGTCTTTGGCAACCCGATACTGTTCTTCAAGCTGGACACGCTCCGCTTGTAATTCTGCCAACTGATTCTGCACGTCTGCATCATAAACTGCTCTACGCTGTAATATTTGCAGCTCAGTCTCTCCAATTTGAATCTCAGAAGATTTGATGTCCGAGCTCAGTTGCTGCAACCGGCCTTTGAGCTCGACAACACGTCGCTCGAGATCGCGCACCCGCGTCTCGTCAACATATCCGTCTTTCAACAGCTGATTTAGATTCGATAACTCGGTCTCGAAGGAGACCAGTAGCTCGGATTGGGTCTCGCGCGATTCGATAAGACCATTAACACGACTTCGTAATTGCTCTATACGCCGCTTGAGAATACTGACCTCACCGATTAGAGAGCTACGCCGTTTTAAGAAGAGTCCCTGCTGCTCAGAGATTAATTCTAAGTATCTTTCGGTGGAGGGAAATTCGTCTTGTAGCGGCCAAACGACAGACGCCGCGTCTGATCGCTCAGCCTGCAACCGAGACATTCGAGCACGAGCCCCCAGTAATTGGGAAGACAGAACATCAAGATTTGCCTGAACCTGCGTTGTATCTAACCGGGCAAGCAGTTGATTTTCGGAGACTCGATCACCTTCACGCACTAATAGTTGATCGAGGATTCCTCCTTCGAGATGCTGGATAGTCTTCTTTTCG
>Ga0209654_1003353_pt1 | contig 9900 bp, 20 predicted proteins | sample SaaInl1SG_22_DNA_FD_184646 | JGI IMG/M metagenome (GOLD analysis project Ga0209654, IMG submission 184646) | Marine microbial communities from expanding oxygen minimum zones in the Saanich Inlet - ESP_161SG_22_DNA (SPAdes) (version 2) | ecosystem: Environmental > Aquatic > Marine > Intertidal... | reverse complement strand
ACACGAAGAACTCGTCGTCAGACTCGTCGTCAGACTCGATAATCTGACCTTCGTTGGAAGCGACAGACTCTGCGTCGGTGTAGTACTCGTTGATGAAGTCATCGATTCTGGCGGCGATACTCTTACCGATACCCTTAATGTTCATGAGACTCTCACCATTCTCAACCTCGTGGTCAAGAGTGGCGACAGTGTCTGCAGCCCGCTGATACGCAGCCGTCTTGTAAAAGTCTGAGGTCATCTCACCAAGCTCCCGGAGGTGGTTGGCGATATCCCGGTTGATCTCAAAAGTCTTGGTTCGAGCAGTCGTATCAAAAAGGGAAGATTCGTTGAGCACAGCTCCGACTCTCCGAATTTCATCTTCGAGGAGCTTCGCGTTGAGCTTTTCGAGAGCACCAGCCTTTTCGTGGTTGGCCTGATCGACAAGGTTCTTGAGCTGCTCGTTCTCCTTCTCGAGCTTGAGGATGTAATCGGTGATGGAAGTAGAGTTCATGTTTGTAGTTGGTTGTGATTATATGATGTATCTTTTCTTTACTTAGGTTTCAGAAGTGACTTCTATTTAAAGAGGTGGTAGCATGGTTCTTTAATGTACATGATACGACCCACTCTCATGCGGCCACGTGTCGTGGTTCACGCCAAGAAGGATGACTTTATCCCACCCACTGAAGCACCCGGAGAGGGAAGCCGTCGATTTCCTTCGATGGATCAAGGTCCGGAAAAAGAAGTGCATCCTATCAAAAAGTTTATCATGAAGGTTTTCAAGATCGAGGAGATCGATCATGAAAAATTTCGTGAAAATAACAAGTGGGCAATTAAGCCTCAATCTCGACCCCGAGAATAAATTTTTTATTGAAACTTCCGAGACGAATCTTCCCCTCGTCCACAAGACGCTTGATCGTATCACCAACCTTTAGGTTTTCTTCATACGCCGCAGCGTGTTTTGGTTCGGGTGGCAAGTTTGGCATGAGCATGTTAAACGCCATCATCTTTTTCGCCATTGAGAGTTCTCGATCTTGGAGTACGCGAAGAATATCATTCGGAATCTGGGAAGGATCCATTATATCTTATACATGTAAAATCTTTAATGTATATAAAGTTTACTATCGATGTATTGATACGATGGAACATACACCATACCACGATGATGGTGTGAATGTAGTGTATAACATTGATTGTTTTGATGGTCTTGACAAATTCATTAAAGATGGGAAACAGGTGGAATTGACAATTACGTCACCACCATATTTTAACGTAAAGGACTACGTGGAATATGAAAATTATAAAAAGTACCTAGATTTTCTAGAATCTGTATTCGAGAAGACGCTACACGTGACAAAACCTGGTCGAATGTGTATCGTCAATATCAGTAACATTCTCATTACTCGAGCGAGTAGGAATTCCGAGAGTAAACGAATCCCCCTCTCATTTCACTTTGTGTCACTCATGGAAAAGATTGGTTGGGAATTTCTCGAAGATATCGTGTGGTTGAAACCGGAAGGTGCCGCCAAGAATAGGAATGGGGGATTTTACCAGCATCGACAACCGGTCGCGTATAAACCAAATGTCGTGAACGAGTACGTGTTTGTGTTTAAAAAACCGAGTGGGGCTTTGATTGATAAAATTGTACGAAGTTATGGAAGTCTTGATGCAGAGAATAGTAAAGTTGTGGGTGAATACGAAAGAAGTAACGTCTGGAAAATCAATCCAAAGACAAATTCAAAACATCCAGCACCTTATCCCATTGAACTAACCGATAAACTCGTACAGTATTATTCATTCGTTGGTGATACAGTGGTTGATCCATTTTTTGGATCTGGAACGACGGGTTTATCGTGTAAAAAATTGAACCGTAAATGTATTGGATTTGAGATTCACAGCGAATACATTGACATGTTCAAGAAATGTATAGACAAGGTGACACAACAACAAATGAAAAGTGTCTTGACACTTGACAGATCTGAATTTAGTGGATTGACGAAGGATGCGTGTATCACGAGGTTGATGAAACTTCCGAAGAAGGTGTTACTTGATATCTTGAAAACATCTGGTTCAGTTATCAAGTCCACCGTTTCAAAGACTGACATTTCTCACATTATTTATAACAAACTCATAACTTCTTCACAGGATTAAAATCATTCTTTCTCATTCCCTTCATTCCGTGACACATCTTGCATAATGTCTCGACATTTTCCGGTGCGTTGTTCTGTGCAGCTCCGGTACCATCTTTATGATCCATCTCGAGAAGATGACTATATGAATCGGGATCTTTCCAATCATCTAGAGTTCTGTTAATTGGGCACATAAACCCTAGATGACCATCCTGATTTTCACAATCTCGCTTCTTGTGAAATATGATTCCAGTCAAAACCTTACCTTTTCTACGGGCTGTATTACACCTCGAACATTCCGTCTTGATCGAAGGAATGCCACTGTTCTTCCAGTCTCGAGACATACAGTCTCTGGAGCAACCCTCATTTATGCAGATGGGCCACGTATTTCCCTGTGCCACCCAAGCATCACGTCTCTCCCTTACAATCTCAGATACCATTTTGTCTTATTTTTCGAAAGTATTCACATGACTTAGGCACCTAAGTGATGACATATTTCGATCAAATATAAGACAAAAATGATTTACACTCCTGCGTACAAGCTTGATAAATCTTTCACAATGAGGAATGTTCTCAACATCATCGAAAAGATGAATGCCGCCCTGCCTCACCACGAATTCGAACCTGAACCCATCACTGAAGGTGGTATTCGCGTGAAACAAGATGGAAATGGATACAAAACCTTTCGTCTCAATTTTGACAACTGGCCCTATTTTGGTCGGTATGGTGTCAGAATGGAGGATCTCGATATGGGATTAAATGTGTACGATTTTACCGGTAAGGGAATAATGTATACAGACTTCAGAACTTTGCAGGGTGCACCAGACTGGACAAAAGATGAAATCAAATGTGTTGATAGAATCGTACATGAAGAGGGGATGAAAAGGGTCAAGGTTTGACATAGACGGGTAAGGAACCTTTTGGTGGTTTCTTACAGAATATCTTACAGTCGCAGTGTTTGTTGGGACATATGATCTGCTTTTTAGACGCGTTGCACCGTGTCGGTAACATGATGTCTTTTGAGAAGTACCGAACTATCCTGTCTATGAGTATCATAACTTTACCAAAGATATTCCGTAGCCCAATTCATCCACAACTGGGTCATTCTTGTAGTCTAATTTGTAATACACCTTTTTAATTCCACTACTCGCCAGTGCCTTGTAGCAGTTGAGACACGGATAATGTGTCACATACGCCACACAATCATCGATGGAGGCACCCCTTTTCGCCGCATCCGTGATTGCGTTAATCTCTGCATGAATCGTAGCCTGTTCGTGTCCATCCCTCACAATGGACTTGTGTTCGCATCCACCTAGAAATCCATTGTAGCCCATACTGATGAGCCTATTGTTCTTCACGAGGACACACCCCACCTTCAACCGCTCACACGGAGACCTGACGGACGCGAGATCTGCGACGTTTATAAAGTATTCGTCCCATGTAATGCGATCAGTCATATTGAACCTAAGTAAATGTATTATTCATCATATTTTTAAGTTTACAAACATGTCCGCAATTCCCGGCAAAAGAGATTTTCTTTGTGAAGTCGCAGGTGGCATCGAGGTCCTCATGAACTGTACATGTTTATCTGATGAGATTTACGCCAGTCAAGATGAAGATATTGAGGTATACATCAAGAACAACATCCTCGAAGGATCATCATTTTCCACAGAAAAGTTTTGCAAGGCCATGCAGACCATCGATGACAAGACCATGAGAGATCTACTCTATTATTTTGATGATAGAGACATGAGCATGGTCGAGGCCTACAACGAGAGCTGTCTGAGACTGGATGACCTCCCCCAAGAACTCGCGGACATTGCAGAAGCTATACTTGACCAAGATATCGTCACCTTTACAGACTTCCTAGAATATTAGATTGTAATGAAACCTAGTATGTGTAGAATGTTTTAATCAACGTAAATCCTTATCAGCCGTGTAGTACGTCTTCCCCTTCGTGACGAAACTATGAACCCTCGCGTAGCCCCACGCTTGTGGAGAGGCTCCCGGACGATGCCCGGTTCTCCACGCAGCGAGCCCCCTATTGTACACCGTCTTGAGGGTCTTCAAAGGCATGCCAGTAGCCTTAGCAATTTCAGGGAGAGATTTGACTCCTGGGTACATCTTTCTAAACTTTTGCGTGTAGGAAGAAGTCTTTGTTTTCTGTCCCTTGTCCGTCTTGAATCCTTTATAGTCTCGCTTGAGCATCTTTTTGTAGCGGGTCTCGACCTCCTTGAGGGTGGTGAGTCCCCTGAAATATTTAAGGGGTGCATAGATCTTACCTTCGGATTTACGCAGTTGCCCAACCTTCTTGGTAATCTGAGCATCGCTTAAAGGCATCTTACTTTTTAAAGATATTTTATATCACATGGGACGCACGTGTTCGTTCTCTGTGACTGACCGAACAACACCAGGTCGTCTCGATAGGATCTTTAGTAGTATATGGGCTATGGAAGAAAGAGTAAAGTTTGAAATAAACACGACACACTGTAACAATATTTCACTAAGACGAATTCTATCTATGAAAAGTGTTCTAGATCTTCATAGACCAAACTCACGCAAGTATCTTGAGAGTAGTACCATCCTCGTCAAGACACAATTCGCACGTAGACTTCTTCAATTAGGTCTCGCTCTCATACGCACTGAACGACCGGTGTATGTCAAGGTCATTTGAGATATTTTATCGCTGCAGATATACTCGAATAAATACACTTTCCAAACCTGACGCGACCTGTTCTAGGATTGTAGTATCCGATGTGGCCATTGAAGTATGCCCTGTGAACGTCACCCATATAAAAAATACAAGATTATATTAATCAGTGAGATGGGTTTGTCAATAATTATGGGAAATATGTTTTCGGGTAAGACGTCTGAACTCATCAGACGACTTAAGCGTCTGAAGGTTATAGGCAAAAATATACTTGTGATAAATTCAGCAAAAGATACTCGCTCACCTGATGAGGTTTTAAAAACGCACGACAACGTAAAGTTCAATTGTCTCAAAGTGTACGACCTCTTCGAAACCATAAACAAACGGGAATTTGACGAGGCTGATATAGTCGCCATCGACGAAGCTCAATTTTTTCCATACCTGAAAAAGTTTGTAGACTGTTGCCTTCATGTAAACAAATCTGTCATTCTTGCGGGTCTTGATGCCGACTCGTTTCAGTGCAAATTTGGAGAACTCTTAGATTGCATTCCAATGGCATGTGACGTGACCAAATTGTCAGCATTGTGTATGCGATGTAATAATGGAACACCTGGTCCATTCACAAAGCGTATTGTTGAAGATAAGACTCTGGAACTTATCGGTGGAAGTGATATGTACATCGCCGTCTGTCGAGAACATCTATAATTTGAAGACTTTGTCAGAAACATTACGCGCGAGTCTACGAAACCACCCAAACATCGTCACGGAATCGTTTTCGTAGAGTGGTATGATCAAGGAAATGCGGGTACATCCATTCATCTGTTTCGACACTGAATGTTTTACATCGCTTCCATTATAAAGAACGCCTTTACCGGCTACACTCTCATTAATCTTTACACGACCGTTACGATCTTTCGTCATGAGATGGGACGCGTTACATTCGCTCGTGTAAATGTTACACACGTACGTCTTACGCAGTCCACTCGTGAAGTTGTTATCGAAATGCCAATCGATGTAATGTCCACTCTGATTATACAGTCTTAAAAACCAACAGTATTGTTCCTTTTCACAGTCGGCCGGTTTTACCTTTTTATTTTTCATCGACGACACATACTCCTCGATGATGTTGAACACTTGCGGAAGTTTCTCCCTGATAGTACTCCGAGTGATCTTGTACCCCTCCACCATACTAGATGACGATTTGTTACCGTGCTGCTGTGCGATGTGTACGATATCATTCACGTATGGATTGAGACTATTGGAAATTTGAGAACAATTGATCTCCTTGAACTTCCCACTTTGAGCAGGCTTGAGATATCCATTCCATATATTAATCAGGAATGGGAGCAATAATAGGATTAGCAGTAGTAACCTCATACAATAGACTACTAAAATCTTTTGATGTCGAGAATGAGCACGACACGTTTACCGGGCCCTGTTTTGGTAACCTCATGGTATCTGGAATGATCGAAAATGAACGCTTCACCTTCGGTGTGGACGCGTGGACCATTTTCTGTATACAGGGTACAGTCCCCATCTTCCATAATCGTAAGATGGTACCTGAGTAGCGCGTTCGTCTCAGCTCTGTGTGGCGGTATGGTCATGGGACCTTCCATGACTGCAAATGATGCAGTCTCTTCGAGTATACATGGAATTTGTTTGATTAGACTTTTCAGTTTTGGAAAATTGTTAAATCTATACTGATAATAGTTGTCATTTTTGTCGAACCATACGTCGAGATTGTGATACATCGTTTTGTCGAGTGTCTTGGAAACATCTTCAAACTCTTTACGAATGTCTCGGTAATGTTTCTGGATCAAGTGAAGTCCCTTGAATTGCCACACCGAATACTCTGAGCTGTGCATCAATACATCTATGAGGGTGTTTCGCATACCGATGAATGGTCGTCGCCAATTATTAAAATATAAATTATCTATCGGCGCCTTCATGTAGTCATGGCCTATGAGCATAATAGGAATCAGGGTCAGATACCACATTATTTTCTCAGTAGATAATAAACATGCCCGGATACGGCAAGACTATGGAAAAGTACGCTCCCGCCCCCACTACTGAGAAAAAGGATGTCGAGTCTCGTTTCTCGATGCCCGCTATTCCCCAGCTCACCATCGTGCAGATGATCATCGCCGCAGTCATTGTCGCCTACGCGTTCACGGCGCGTAAGGTGAAGGGTGTCGTCGTCGCGACCCTCGCGCTCACTATCGGTCTGCTTCACATGTATGACCACCTCTACCGCGTTCAGCGTGGTCCCGAGAAACTGTTCCTCCTACCCGGTGACAAGACTGAGAAGTATTGCGCCGGTGGGTGTGGGTGCGGTAAGTAAAATATTGACACATACTAAGTATGCGCGTCAAAGTTGTTCGTAGCCCTAATCCAAAGAAGAAATTCAGGGCAATTTTAGAAGACGGTAAAACTGTTGATTTTGGTGCAAGAGGCTATTCAGACTACACCAAACACAAGACTCCCTCGCGTATGCGATCGTACGTGCTCAGACACGGTGGTCAGATTCCCAAACGAATCATAGCTGAGAGAGATCCGAGTAAAATTCAGAACATGATGTTAAACATCGATCAAAGTGACAAAGAAGATTGGAAACGAAGTGGTATCAACGGGGCTGGATTTTGGTCACGTTGGTATCTCTGGAGTTTTCCGGATATGAGAGGTGTCAAGTCATTCATGAAGAAGCGATTCAGGATAGAGATCGTTTGATCGATTCCACCTGCTTCACAAATAAAGTCATCGTCTCGAGACGTTCGTAAAGTTCTTTACCCAAATAGTGCTTTACGAATTCCTCATTTATGTCAGTCTCGGTTGTATACTGTTTGATGGTATCATACGCATTTCCATCATCCCAATTTTCCAGAGACTTTTTTACCTGTATCAGATTCATTACTTATTTAAGTGACACACTTTTTAAGCGTTGTTGGGCATCTGCTGACGAGCCTTGTTGATCGCGTTGGTGGCGAGCTTAAGGGCGAGCTCACGAAGCTTCTTGGCACCGTTGTTGAGACCGTTGTTGTTGGGCTTCTTGTTACCGTTGTTGTTGGGCTTCTTGTTGGCGTTGTTGTTGGGCTTCGCGTTACCGTTGTTGGGCTTCGCGTTGTTCGCGGGCTTGTTAGCGTTGTTCGCGGGCTTGTTACCGTTGTTGGGCTTGTTAGCGTTGTTCGCGGGCTTGTTGGCGTTGTTCGCGGGCTTGTTAGCGTTGTTCGCGGGCTTGTTGCCGTTGTTCGCGGGCTTATTAGCGTTGTTCGCAGGCTTGTTAGCGTTGTTCGCGGGCTTGTTAGCGTTGTTGGGCTTCGCGTTGTTCGCGGGCTTCGCGTTGTTCGCGGGCTTCGCGTTGTTCGCGGGCTTGTTGCCGTTGTTGGGCTTCGCGTTGTTCGCGGGCTTGTTGTTCTTGGACTGGGAATTATCCATGATCGTGCTTATACTAATCGATGAGATTATTTTTTCAACCCTTTCTTTTTGAGTGTATTTTTCAATTCGGCCATGAGTTTAGCGCGGGTCGAATTTATGACCGGTTTCCTGGTTGGTTGAGATGGGGGAGGTGGAGGTGGAGGTGGAGGTGGTCCACCGGTTCTCGACACTGTTGGTGAAGCTGGTACCACGATAGTCTTACAGAGACGAATGACCTGCTGAGCATTTTTTACGCTATTTTCAAAATTAAACCGGAGTTTAGATCGAAGCTCTCTCGCTGTGAGTTTAACTCGTTTTCCACGAACATCCTTCGTGACGCGCAGACCCATCTTCTTAGCCTTCTCCTTCAATTCCTTGTACTGCATATAGTATAGATGATCATTTTTGTTCGGACCTGTATCGTCCCCTGATATATAAAATTTAAAGATAACGAGCTTCGTAAGAGTATGATGAGTGAAGTACTCGAATTAAAGATCATGATTAATAAAGTACTCCTACCCCGTATACGTCAACTCGAAGATGAAGTCGCGTCGTTGAGAAAACACACATGGCCCCATGTTCAAGCTCGTAAAGAACATCACGAACTCGATGACATGGAAGCGAAGATGGATTTTTTCAAAAACCTGGATGATGATACGATCAAAGAACTCATACATATAAAATCTAAATTGCGCACAGGTTCAAATCTTCAGCATAGAGAATATGATATCATTATTGAAAACAATTTCTGCTAATAGTATATACAAAGATGTCTAGGAAAGCTGCGCTTCCTATGGCGGCGTCCACGTCTTCGAGTCTAGTCCTAAACTTATTCATTCTCATGATGATCCAAAACATGGAAGAGCAAACTCCAGTTGTCATGGCAGGCATGGCGCTTTGTGCGTGCTCGGCATTCTCTGGTGCACTGCGCGCAGTCCAGTATACCCTACATGGCCTGACTGGCATCAAAACCTATTAATTTCTCAGGGTACAGTAAACGATGGGTGCCGCGTTGTCCTCCCTGTGGTTTTTTATAAGTCCGATTCCTGACATAAGTTCGAAGGGTAAACCTAAACCAATCTCGGCCGCTATAATGTTGTGCAGTAGTCTTTGTTCTCTCGTGATGCTTTTCTTGGGGTATAGGTTCTGGAGTGACTCGTTTCCTTTCGTACCTACTCCATTTTATCCAGCTATGCTACTAATATGCTGTCTCTCGTGCTGTTCGAGTAGTAAACTCGTGGGACAGGGGCGAAAGATTGCGAAAGTTTAAAAAAAGTTATCCGTTCGGTACATTTTTACACTGAATGAACCAGTCTTACCAGTTACTGAGACTGTTTCATTTCCATAGAGTTCCTGACACCCAATATCTTCCATACAATCACGCGCGTTATGACTCACTGGGACGGGATAAATTTGCTGTCCGGGTGTAGTTGTGTAATAGTGGTAGCGATCACGCCTTCCCGTGACTTCTTTGCCATATAAGGGCATAGTGACATCACCGGATCCGGTGAGAATACCCATCTGTTGCATTTGACCAGGCTTGTACTTTTTAATTGGTGGACCCCTGTATTCTGGGTCACGACGCACCGCTGTTGGTCGAGGTGCGATGGGAAGCTGGGGTCTGGACTCAACCTTTACAACTGGTGGATTAAACCACATGTATGCCACGATGAGTGTGAGAACAAACAATCCTATCTGAAGTTTCGTCGTGTTCTTCATTTAATATACGAATGG
>Ga0209654_1003350_pt1 | contig 9909 bp, 7 predicted proteins | sample SaaInl1SG_22_DNA_FD_184646 | JGI IMG/M metagenome (GOLD analysis project Ga0209654, IMG submission 184646) | Marine microbial communities from expanding oxygen minimum zones in the Saanich Inlet - ESP_161SG_22_DNA (SPAdes) (version 2) | ecosystem: Environmental > Aquatic > Marine > Intertidal zone... | reverse complement strand
CATTAAAGCCCGGTTCGGGGTAAGATCGGCTGCCCCTTCTGGAATCCCGTTACAAATGCGCCATTTCTGCCATTGTGTATCCGCCTGGCCGGGAGCCACATCTTGCTGTTTTATCAGACACAGCCAGCCAAGTTGGGGGTGGCGCTCATCTATTGCGGCGATCGCTTTTTCGGGCAATAGGCTGGCCTCTATCTGATCTGGCTGGCGAAAATTGGCCAGATGGCCGACCTGAAATTCTGGCCGGTGGGTAATCTCTATCGCGCGGCGCAAACGATAGAGGCTGAGCCTTTTTATCAAGGGGTCTGCCTTATCAGCCTCGGTCACCAGATAGATAACATCTTTTTTGCGTAAAACCAGCATATCAAACAGGATGCGCCCTTGCGGACTAAGCAGGCAGGCGGCTCTGGCAAGGCCATCTTCCAGCTGTTCTATTTGGGCGGTCAGCAGGTCATTTAAAAAATCTGCCGGATTATCGCCTTGCAGGCAGATAACGGTTTTATCGTTATGCAGATAAAGGTGAGTGGTCATTGCCGGTTCAGCTTTCCTTTATAGGGGGCGACATAAAAATGGCGATTGCGTGTCCAGACACATTTATCTTTTGCCGGGATAACACTGACATAATCTGCCTGAGGGAGCAGGTCAAATTTCTGGGTACAGCCAAGATAGGAAACCAGTAATTGCCGGCCTTCGATACGGGCAGCCCCGATTTTTCTCTCCGATATGGTGATGGCCGGCTTATCGGCAGGAAAACATTGCCCGGCCTTGTTGCCGCGGCAGGCGGTTTCTTTGGAAGCGATATTGCGCAGATAGGTGATTTCGCCGCCTTCCACCGCAAAGCCTTCATCATCAAACATAATACAGCCATCATCAGGCGGGCCCTGACGGGTGGCAAATTCACAACTAAACCACACCCCTTCCAGAGGCGGAAGCGAGGTCACCTCTTTTGCGCTGACAGGGATATCGAGCCCTATCAGCATGACCAGGAACAGGCCGGTTAGAATTGACCTTTTGATAGAGGCAGCCAGAGAGGCAGGATTTGCATTGTTGGGCATTTTTTTTAACGCTTGTAGCTGGCTATCTTTATTGGGCGGTTGCTTCATATTGTCACTACCCGGTGTCGCACGATAGGAAAAATGCTATCATAGGGTTAAGGTTTTTATCAATCTGGCAATCCGGCAATCCGGCAATCTGGATGAATAGAGGCAGCACGCAAAAAAAAGGCTGGCGAGAATAAAGATGATGGATATGGCTGAACATCCGCAACGGCAGGCTCTGATAGATGAGCTGCATGCCCGCCCCTTTTTCGATTTTGAAGGAGAGGGGCGGTTCATCCGCTTTATCTATCTGGTTGGCAGCTCTGACACCGCTATCGTTTCCCATATTAATCATTGGCTGGAAAGCCAGCAGCGCATGGCGATTGATGCAGGGGAAAAATTCCGCCGCGAAGATTTTGGCGGCTTTGTTTTTCGCCTGGAACGCCATAGTGAATTCGTCACGGTCGGGCTGATTGTACGCGATAAAAATAATCGCAAGACCGGCCTGACAAGCAATGCCTTTAATATGGCCAAAAACAGCCATTTGCCCTTTGCCATGGTAGCCAATATGCCGACCCCCCTTTTCCATGCAATATGGCTGGAAATTGGTAAAGCCCCTGCCGGGCCTGTCTCGCCGGAAGCGGTGACAAAAATGCTGGATAGCCGCACGGCTGCCTCCAACAGCATTTCTGAAGGTGATGGGGAAGTGCATTGCAGCTTTGATATAGATGAAGAGGGTTTCTCGCGGATGATCCTTTTTTCGCGCCATTTATCTGCGGAACGTAAGGGTCGGCAAATCTTGCGAATGATAGAGATGGAAACCTATCGGATGATGGCGTTGCTTGGCTTGCCAATTGTTCGCGATAATATGACCAGGCTGCATAAGATAGAAGCAGAGCTGGCGCAAGTCACCCAGCGAATGACCGCCCAGATAAATGGCGCAAGCAAGGAGGTAGAAGCCCTGTTGCCAGAGCTGTCTGCCCTTGCTGCCGAAATTGAGGAGATGAGCGCCAATACCTCTTACCGGCTATCTGCAACAAAAGCCTATCAGGATATTTTTCTGGCCAGATTAACCCGGCTGAACACCACAAGGCTGACAGGTCATCAGGGTTTATCCGGCTTTCTGGACAGGCGGATGATGCCAGCGTTAAAAACCTGTGATGCCTTTGAAGAAAGGCTGGATGGCCTGTCCCAGCGCATATCGCGCACTGGTTCTCTTTTACGCACACAAACAGAAATTCTGATACAGGATCAAAATCGGAATTTGCTGGCCTCTATGGACAGACGGGCACACGCCCAATTGCGCCTGCAGCAAACCGTGGAATATCTGTCTATTATTGCCGGCACCTATTACGGGGTGGGGCTGGTAGGTTATCTGCTGAAACTCTTGCCAGACAGCCATTTGCCAGCCGATATCAAAATCCTTCAGGCAGCGTCTGTGCCGATTATTGCCTTTCTTATCTGGTGGATGTTCTATCGCATGCACCGTATTCTGGACAGGCTGAATAACAGCTAGTTCGGCATCTGTGTTCGCCGCAAAATATTAAACCATAAAAGCGGCATAAACAGGCTAAAACAGCTTAATGACAAGAGCAGGGCGATGACGATATTCAGCCCCGCGCCATAATCAAACAAAAGGCCCATTACCGCCGGCGATAACGCGCTGGAAAAGACATTTAACGGGCTGGCCAGCGCCTTTATCTCGCCCAGCCATTTTGTGCCATAGCGTTCTGCCAGCAGCGCGTTGACAAGCGGTTGCCCCATCCCGCCCGCACATCCAAAAAGGGCAAAAAATACAGCCAGCATTATCAGGCTGTCACTGGTCATCAGGGCAAGACAGGCCAGTACCATTGGCACTTGTGCGGCAACTGCCGAGCGGTGGGCGCTAAATTTATCGACCAATATGCCCGATAATAATGCCCCGCCTATGGCGGCCAGCGCATACCAGATATAATTGGAGGACCAGATAAAAAGCGGAATACCCTTTTCAGAAGCGATATGTATCTGGTGAAAAAACAGGCCGGTTACGGTAAAGCCCGGAACCATCATCAGCCAGATAATCACCGCCCAAAAGGCGCTGTCTTTTATAACTTGTGTGCGCCGCATGGATGGGGGGCTATCTTTATCTTCTGCCTTGCTGGAGGCGGTATCGGCCTCGCGCCCCGGGCCATCCTGAAAATCGGTGCGCCGGGTAAGATAGAAGATGGCAGGGGCAAAGCTGATAAAGGCAAAAATCGGCAGCATTATCCAGATGAGACGCCAGTCAAAAAACCCTAGCCCCAAAACCACTACTATAGGAAACAGGGCTTCGGCCGCATTCATCCCGAAGCCGGAAATCGCCAGTGCGCGTCCGCGAACCTGTAGATAGCGGCGCGTCACGGCGGTGGAATAGACATGATACATCATCCCCTGCCCGGACAGGCGCAGAAAATATATCCCGATAATCAGCATCATCACTGACTGGACAAACGAAAAATGCACGGCAGCCAGACATACCCCGCCAACGGTCATAACCGACAGGCGCGGCACAGAGATGGTATCTGCCAGCTTGCCAAGCCAAAACAGGGTCAGCGCGCTCAAAGTGGTGGCCAGCGCATAATAGCTGCCAAATGCGCCATGGCTCAGGTTTAAATCAGCGCGGATTTCTGCACCAAAGAGCGAGATAAAAAAGGTCTGACCCAGCGAGGACCAAAAAGACATAAAAAACCCGAACAGCAAAAATCGCCATTCTGTTTTAATAAGCATCTGCAAAGTGATCTTGCCAAGCTGGTGCATCAATAGCCTATCCAAAAAGATAATCGTTTTATAAGGCAAGCCATTGCAGATACATCCTGCACCGGCAGTTATATCGTATCAAAGGCACAAGAAGATACATAACTCAATAATAGAGAGCGTTATTTTAAAGATGTTTTTATCTGTTTTCCTTCGCCGATTATATATCTGGCTGGCCAGCCTTGCCTTGCTTGTCCTTGCCGGTCTGTGGCTTGTCCCGCGCGAGGATATTAGCGTGCATGCAAAGCGAAGCCCGGCATTTGACCTGGCTGAATTTTTTGATGGAAACAGTGTTGCCTATGGTATTTTTGAAGATCGCTTCGGTAATCTCAGGCGGCAATTCCGTGTTGAAATTCAGGCCAGCCAATCCGGGGACAGGCTGACACTGGATGAACGTTTTTTATATGATGATGGCGAGCAGGACAGGCGCATCTGGCAGATAGATAAACAGATGATAGATGGCCAGGCGCATTATAGCGGTCAGGCAGCAGATATTACCGGCAAGGCCGTTGGCAAAATAGCCGGCAATGCGATGCGCTGGAGCTATGATATTTCTCTGATATTATCGGGTATCGAGCTAGAAGTGCGCTTTGATGATTTTATCTATCAAATGACCCCGGATATCGCGATAAATCGCGCCTATGTCAGCAAATGGGGCATGGATATTGGCAGTGTGACACTGGTTTTTTTAAAAGAGGGGCTGGCAGCAGAAAAACTGCCCCTCGACTTGAAAAACTGGTAGCTAAAAGATAGAAATATCGGCTGACACTGCCTATGTTAGAGGGGTGACAGGTTTTTATGCCTGCGCCCCATTTTTATTTTATTCGAGGTGATGATGCCAGATAGTCTGCCAAGCTGGGATTTAAGTGATTTATATGATGATAAAGGCACAGCTGCTCAAGAAGATTTGGCGCAAGTGCGGCAACGTGCCAAAAAGCTGGCGGAATTTTCAGGCAGGCTGGCAGGCGAGCCAGGCGATAAGCTGGCCGGGATCATTTCAGAATATCAGGCGATTTCCGAGGTCTTGTCACGCATTATATCGCATGCAGATTTAAAATTTGCTGCCGATATGGCAGAGGCTAAAAACGGGCAATATGCCCAGGATATGCGCGAGGCGGCGGCCACACTCACCTCGCAATTGCTGTTTGTTGAGCTGGAGCTGGCAACGCTGGCCGAAGAGCATTATCAGGACGCCCTGAAAAGCCCGGCATTTTATGCCTTTCAGCCCTGGTTGCGGCGTTTGCGCGAGGGGGCAAAATACCAGCTGGAGCCGCGTCTGGAACAAATGCTGGTCGAGCGTTCACCTGCCGGACGCGGGGCATGGACAAGGCTGTTTGATGAAACCGCTGCCAGCCTGAAATTCCCGTTTCAGGGCGGCGAGGTAAGCGAGGCAGAAATCCTGAACCAGCTGACGGATAAAAACCCTGAAATTCGAAAGGAAGCCGGGCTTTCACTGTCCGGGGTGATGGCCGATAATCAGCGCCTGTTTGCCCTTATCCTGAATGTAATCGCCAAGGATAAGGAAGTGGATGACAGATGGCGCGGGTTTGAACGGCCGGTTTCTTCGCGCAATCTGGCCAATGATGTGGATGATAAGACCGTTGATGCCCTCAGCGATGCGGTCAATGCCCGTACCGGCGATATTGCCCATCGCTATTATCAGCTAAAGGCTGGCTGGATGGGGATGGAAAAGCTGAATTGGTGGGATCGCAATGCCCCTCTGGCAGGCGATGATGACAGGCGCTTTAGCTGGCCAGAGGCACGCGAGATTGTCTTGCAGGCCTTTGCCGACTTTGACCCTGAAATGGCCGATATTGCCAGACGGTTTTTTGAAGAGGGCTGGATAGATGCCGGGGTGCGTAGCGGCAAGGCTTCCGGGGCTTTTAGCCACCCAACCGTGCCATCTGTTCATCCCTATATTTTGATGAATTATGATGGGCGGGCGCGCGATGTGATGACCCTTGCGCATGAAATGGGGCATGGGGTGCATCAGGTATTGGCCAGCCATAATGGCTATCTGATGTCTGATACACCCCTGACGCTGGCAGAAACCGCCTCTGTCTTTGCGGAAATGCTGGCCTTTCGGGTATTGCTGGAGCGTACAGATAACCCGGCCAACAGGCGCTTTTTGCTGGCAGGAAAGGTTGAGGATATGCTGAACACGGTGGTTCGGCAAATCGCCTTTCATAATTTTGAAACCGCCTTTCATGATGCCCGCCGTTCAGGCGAGGTATCGGGCGAGCAGCTAGGCGATATCTGGATGGAGACCCAAAATGCCGCTCTTGGCCCTGCGGTGCGGCTGGACGATAGCTATCGTTCTGTCTGGGCCTATATTCCGCATTTTGTGCATAGCCCGTTTTATGTATATGCCTATGCCTTTGGCGATTGCCTGGTAAATGCGCTCTGGCAAAGCTATCAGAACCGCAGCGATGATGCCCGCCCGCAATTTGTATCAGAGTATCGCGGCCTGTTGGCAGCCGGCGGCACGGTGCGCTATGATAGTGCCTTGCAGCCCTTTCATCTGGATGCCACCCGGCCGGAATTCTGGCATTTGGGCCTGGATATGGTCGCCGGCATGATAGATGAGCTGGAAAGCCTGTCCTGATGGGACTTGTTGTAAAACAGGGGCGGTCGTAAAACAGGGGCGGTTAAACAGGGGTGTTTTATCGCGGTGATAACAGGCAGGCTTAATGCCCGTTGCCAAACACGCCCAGCTTTACCCCGTAATCGGCAGCAATCTGATAATCGGGATCATCATCACTATCGACCATCAGCTGGCCGGATTTGGCCAGCAGGCGATGACAATCACGGCTGAGATGGCGCAGCATCAGACGCTTGCCCTGCTGGTCATATTTTGCCGCTACATCATCAATGGCTTGCAGGGCGGACTGGTCAACCACCCGCGAATTGGCAAAATCGATAATGACCGTATCCGGATCGCCGGCAAAATCAAATAATTCACGAAAGCCAGTGATAGAGCCAAAAAACAAAGGCCCTTTAATTTCATAGACCAGCGCGCCTTGCTCGCGGATAGAGGGGCGGCGCACCGCATCAATACGCTTGGCCGCATTCCAGGCATAAACAAGGGCAGACATAATCACCCCGACCACTACCGCAATCGCCAAATCCTCGATAACCGTAACAAAGGTCACCACTATCACCACCAGCGCATCGGCCAGCGGGACTTTGAACAGGGTGCGGATAGAGTTCCAGGCAAAAGTGCCGATCACTACCATAAACATCACCCCTATTAATGCAGCTATCGGGATTTGTTCAATCACTTTTGAGGTAAATAGGATAAAGGAAAGCAAAAACAGCGCGGCGACAATGCCGGACAGGCGGGTACGCGCCCCTGATTTTACATTGATCATGGACTGGCCGATCATCGCACAGCCGCCCATCCCGCCAAAAAAACCGGTGATGAAATTGGCCGCCCCCTGTGCCAGACATTCCTGAGAGGCCCCGCCTCTCTGTTCGGTCATATCGCCTACAAGGTTGAGGGTAAGCAAACTTTCAATAAGGCCAATTGCCGCCAGAATAAGGGCATAAGGGGCAATGATAGACAAGGTTTCCAGTGTTAAAGGCACCACCGGAATAGCAAAATCGGGCAGGCCGCCTGCCAGGCTGGCCAGATCGCCAATGCGCGGCACATCCATATCAAAGCCAATAACCGCAAAGGTAACAATACCGATAGCCATCAACGGGGCAGGGATAAATTTGGTCAGCTTTGGCGTGACCCATATCAAAAACATGGTCAGCGCAATCAGCCCGAAAGTGGTGTAAAGCAAGCTGCCTTGCATCCATGTTTTTTCGCCATCACTGCCAATGATTTTGAACTGTTCCAGCTGGGCAAGGCCAATGACAATCGCCAGACCATTGACAAAGCCCAGCATAACAGGGTGCGGGATCATGCGGATGAATTTACCCCATCGAAGCGCCCCGGCAATAAGCTGTAAGATGCCCATCAATATGACAGTGGCAAACAGATATTGTGCGCCATGCTGCATCACAAGAGAGACCATCACCACGGCCAGCGCCCCGGTCGCCCCTGAAATCATGCCAGGACGCCCGCCCAGAACAGCGGTTACCAGCCCGACAATAAAAGCGGCATATAAACCGACCAATGGGGCAACCCCTGCCACAAAGGCAAAGGCAATGGCTTCGGGGACAAGTGCCAGAGATACCGTTAAACCGGCAAGCAAATCGGTAAATAACAAACGAGAGGTTAGAACAGGGCGCGCGCCTTCGGAATAGGAAGCCCCGGTTAAAAGCCGGTTCATCCAGCCAGATAGAAAAGAAGTCATTAAAAAAAACCTGTTAAAGCATATGATTTAAGGCCAATTAGCCTGTTCAGATGGCCTCTTACTGGAAAAAATACCTCATCCTGAATAACATAAAGGCAAGGGATATTTTGGCATAAAGCCTGTCAATGAATGGCGCGGCAAAGACGTCCGCGAATGCCTTTTTTTAAAAAAAAACAAAAAGGTCACACGATTATCGTGATGCAAACAAGAATGCTTGCTCTGATTAAGCCAAAACTCTTACCTGATCATTCTATCCTTAATCAAGCCTTTTCTGGCTATCCTCACCTTGATGTTTGTGCGGGGGAGTGTGCGCTCTACGAAAACTTCCCTTCCTTTTAACTGCTGCCAGATGACAGGTAGCATTTCTGTATATGCAGCAAAAATCGAAGGGCTGGGCGCGGGTAAATCCTCTTTAATTTCCTGATGCAGAGCCGGCAAATTATAATAGGGGACAAGCGGGAACATATGATGCTCGATATGATAATTCATATTCAGATAGATAAAGCGGCTAAAGGGGTTCATTAAAACCGTGCGCGTGTTCAAGCGGTGATCGCTTACATTGTCACGCAGCCCCCCATGTTGCAAATATCCGGTCAGATTAAAATGCCATGCTCCATAAATGCGCGGCCCCCCTATCAGGAGCAGGGGGATAACAGATTGCAATAGCCCTGCTAATGCGATGGTAAGCAGATAGATTATCAGCCAGATTCTGGCGATAAGAAATGTGCGCCGCTGGGCATATTCTGGAACATATAATGCCTCATCAGGGTGAAGGCGACCCACAATATGGCCAGCCATTCGCTTTAGGCTGTCCATGATATCGGGAAGGCCAATAAAATTCAGGATAAGCCGTAATGCGGCAGGCGGCATCATCACCGCTATCTCGGCATCGCGGCCGACCAGCAAGGTGTCGGTGTGATGGCGTGCGTGTGACCATTTCCATGTCACCGGATTGCGCATAATCATAAAACAGGCCAAAGAATAGAAAAATTTATTTAGATATGCCGTTTTAAAGGCCGTACCATGGCCGCATTCATGCCATCTGGCATCCGAGCCGGAGGTATATAAAACCCCGTATATCAACCAGAAGGGTATAGCGCCCCATGAGGGCATAAGCATAATGGCCGCCCCGGCACAAAAAGCCATCACCAGATAATACAAAAGGATATCACGCAAAGGGCGTGCATCCTGGCGCATCAGCAGTTTTTTCATCACCTGTCTGTCAACAGGTGTCTGATACCATGCAGGCGAGATCAGCCCATGCTCTGGCCCGCCATTTGCGGCGGTTTTGACGAGATCATAATTGCGCATTTCAATCCTGTGGCCTGTGTAGCGATAAGCGTAAAACAACTAAAAAATAGATGTCAATTCACACAACAAAAGACAAAAACCGCTGTCACTATCAAGAGAGGCTAGAGACACAAATGATGACACATATTCGGATAGTTTTTTGTTGTACTTATAGCGGCTTATTTCATTATCAGCAGGTTTTTGACTGTAGAACAAACTGGCAATACAGCGTTGCGTGTTGACACGATATCTGCGTCCCATAGACTGTTAGCTATAGTAGCAGTTCAATTGATAAAGGCGCTTCAGTGTAGTGCATACAACTGCACTCGCAACGCCATATCCCCTGGAGCAATCAATATAACTGATTGAATTGCTGAACTTTATGTGTCTGTATGGTGAACGGTTTGAAACGATGCTTTCTGATTGAGGGTGCCAGAATACGCCACATGGAAAAAAAATATTAACCGAATTAGACAGTAAAATGTGTTATGGAGGAAGAGATGCCCAAG
>Ga0209654_1003346_pt1 | contig 9913 bp, 9 predicted proteins | sample SaaInl1SG_22_DNA_FD_184646 | JGI IMG/M metagenome (GOLD analysis project Ga0209654, IMG submission 184646) | Marine microbial communities from expanding oxygen minimum zones in the Saanich Inlet - ESP_161SG_22_DNA (SPAdes) (version 2) | ecosystem: Environmental > Aquatic > Marine > Intertidal zone... | reverse complement strand
TCAGTTGGCTCTGGAACGGTAATCGGAGGTGTAATTGTCGCACCAACCGCATCGGATCTTGTTTACCCAATCGCAGTTGCTATCGAAAACCGCCTGACAGTTGATCAGCTGGCCCGAACTTACAGCGTCTATCCTTCGCTGTCAGGATCTATTTCAGAGGCTGCCAGCGCGCTGCATCAGCCAATTGACTAGTTAGTCTTCAATCTCCAAAAGCAGAGTCCCAGCCGAGATTGTTGCACCGACTTCAACCCCGACCCGAGTAACTGTCCCGGCACGATGTGCTGTGAGTGGCTGCTCCATCTTCATGGCCTCCAAGACCACAACCAGATCGCCTTCTTCAACGTGCTCTCCTGGCTGCACTGCAATTTTTACAACCGTTGCCTGCATCGGAGCAAGCAGCGCATTGCCCTTTGCTCCCGTGTGCCCAGAGGTATGGGAAGAGGACTTACGCTTCGGTGCATGGCCTTGAGCTGAACCGATTTCACCAACCAGCAGCCTTCTAGGTACCGAGACTTCAAGTCGCTTTCCAGAAACCTCAACCACTACTTCGTGCCTCGGTTCAGGAGCACCCAAAGGCTCCTGCACGCCGGACCAGGGTTCAATTTGGTTATTCCAATCGGTTTCAATCCATCGAGTAAAGATGCCGAATGACTTACCATCGCCAATGAAGGCCTGGTCGTCGACAATTGCCCTGTGAAAGGGCAGAACCGTTGGTAGCCCGAGCACCTGCATTTCGGCAAGAGCTCGTCTTGATCTTGCTAGCGCCTCATCGCGGTCTTTGCCCGTGACGATGAGCTTGGCCATCATCGAGTCAAACTTGCCGGAAATTGCATCTCCAGAAACCACACCTGAGTCCACTCTGACACCGGGTCCAGAGGGTGCTATGAACTGGTGGATTGGGCCGGGGGCAGGTAAGAAGCCGCTGCCGGCATCCTCACCGTTTATCCGAAACTCGAAGGAGTGTCCTCTGATTTCTGGGTCCCCAAAGGAAAGCTGCTTGCCTTCGGCGATGTTGAACTGTTCTCTCACAAGATCAATACCGGTTACCTCTTCTGTAACCGGGTGCTCAACCTGAAGCCTGGTGTTCACCTCGAGGAAGGAAATCGTGCCGTCTTGAGCTATGAGAAACTCGCAGGTTCCAGCTCCGGTGTAGTTGACCTTTTTGAGGATTGCTTTAGAAGCCTCGTAGAGGTTCTGCTCTTGGTCCTTGGTTAGAAATGGGGCTGGAGCTTCTTCTACCAGTTTTTGGTGTCGACGCTGCAGTGAGCAGTCTCTAGTCGAGACCACAACAACATTGCCGTGTTGGTCGGCGAGGCACTGGGTTTCAACGTGTCTTGGCTTGTCTAGGTATTTTTCCAGGAAGCATTCGCCCCTACCAAAGGCTGCGATTGCCTCGCGAGTGGCTGATTCGAAAAGCTCTGCTATTTCGGATTGCTCTCGAACAATCTTGATTCCGCGGCCACCACCACCGTAAGCAGCCTTGATGGCAACCGGCAATCCGTGCTTTGCAACAAACTCTTCTACTTCGCGAACCGATTCAACAGGGTTGATTGTTCCAGGGGCAAGTGGTGCTCCAACGGATTCGGCGATCTTTCTGGCAGAAACCTTATCTCCAAGTAGCGAGATGGCCTCCGGTTCGGGCCCAATCCAGATGATTCCTGCATCGGTAACGGCCTTGGCAAATTCGGCATTCTCCGACAGAAAGCCGTAGCCGGGGTGAATGGCGTTGGCGTCGCTTCGCTTGGCTATCGAGAGTATTTTTTCGATAACCAGGTAGGTCTCGGCAGCGCTTTCCCCGTTTAGTGCGTAAGCCTCGTCGGCTAGCTTGACGTGCTGGGCATTTCGGTCGCCGTCGGCATAGACCGCCACGGTTTGGATTCCGCTGTCTTTGGCCGCCCTGATAACGCGAACCGCGATTTCACCTCGGTTGGCAATTAGTACTTTTGTGATCTTGCGCTCGGTCATAGTTTGCTTAGCTTATTGGCAGTTCAGGGCTCTTTTTTATAAGGAACCTACAAAGAAAAGAAATAAACGTATTGGCTATCTCCATAAAGACAGGTAGTCGAGCTCCAAATCCGACATCATCCGACGCAAGCCAACCAGTGATAGCCCAACAACGGTGTGGTAATCGCCGCTGATTTTTTCAACAAACGCCCCGCCGAGGCCGTCAATGGTGAAGGCTCCCGCGACCTGCAGCGGTTCACCGGTGGCAACATACCTATCAATTTGACTATCAGTAAGATTCGCGAAGTGAACCTCGGTGCTAGTTGCTAAAGACACCTCCGACCCGGTGGAGCCGTTGATTAGGTGGTGCCCGGAAAAGAGAAACCCGGATTTACCCCTCATTTTTCTCCACCTTGCCGATGCAACTGCGTGAGTCAACGGCTTTCCAAGGATTTCACCTTCGAAAAATAGTGCTGAGTCACAACCCAGAACCAGAGCCGCTGGCTCTGTCTTGGCAATTGCTCTGGCTTTTGCTGCGGCCAGCAATATGGTCAGCGCCTCGGGTCCTTGAGGCTTTTCCTGCAGCACCAGTTGCTCTTCGTCGACGCCCGGGGCTATATCGCGGAATGTAATTCCAGCCTCGAGCAGAAGTTTCTTTCTGGCGGGCGAAGTGGAGGCAAGTATGAAATCGATCACGCTAAGTAGGTTAGCTGTGGAACACTTAGGCCGTGATGTTAAAGTTGAAAATTGAAAAAGTCGCCCACGGGGGAGTGTTTATCGCTCGCCACGACCAGAAGGTGGTTTTTGTCTCCGGTGCAATTCCCGGCGAAACCGTTTCTGCGAAAGTGGTGAAAGACGAAAAAAGCTACCTGCGCGCAGAGACCTTAGAAGTCCTCGAGCCATCTGAGCACCGAGTCAAGCACTTCTGGAAGGCGGCCCTAAAGGGTGCTGGCGGAGCTGAGTTTGGACACATCACTCTTGCTTACCAGCGAGTGCTAAAAACAGAGGTGCTGCAAGAAGCCCTTGCCAGAATGGCTGGCATTGAGAGTTCTGTGGTTGTCGAGGCAGTTCCAGGTGACGATGAACACAATGGTTTGCGCTACCGCACCAGGGTGCAGCTAAATGTTGACGAGAGCGGAACTGCTGGTCCGTCAAAGATGAGAACCAATGAAATTATCTTTACCCGAGACTTGCCGCTGGCCGTCAAAGAAATAGAGGAGCTTGGTCTCCACCTAAAAAACTTCAACGGTGTCGAGAAAATAAGAATCGCATCCAGCAACACCGGAAACCTGCAGTGGATGATTGATAAAAAGATTAACGGCGATGGCACTTTGATTGAAAGAGTTTCCGGTCGAACTTTCAGGCTGAGCCCGGGGTCTTTCTGGCAGGCCCATGGCGGTGCCCCTGAATTGTTGACCTCGTGCGTGATTGATTTTGCAAAAGAGTTAGATTTCAATCCTCAAAAGCAGAACCTAGATCTCTACTCAGGTGCCGGTTTGTTCAGCGCAACTATTTCTACTGTCTTTCCAGATGCCAAATTCTTGGCGGTTGAGTCTTCAAAGCAAGCAATTGAGGATGGTGAAAAATCCAGCCAGGATCTTGCAAATCTAAAGTTCCACCAGGCGGATGTCTTGAAGTACCTCAGGTCTCAATCGGCCGGTTCTTTCGACACCATAGTCCTTGACCCGCCCCGTTCTGGCGCTGCAAATAAGGTTGTCGAACAACTGGTTCGACTGAGTCCTCGAAACCTGATTTACGTGGCGTGTGACCCGGTCGCGCTGGCAAGAGATTTGAAAACACTCGGAGAAGCCGGCTATCAAGTGCAAAAAATCCGAGCCTTCGATATCTTCCCTCACACCCATCATTTTGAAACGGTTGTCGCGCTATCAAGGTAACCTTGAAAAATGGGGACAGTAAACGTAGCGATAGTAGATGACCACGAGGCAGTGCGACTTGGTTTTGCGGGGATGTGCGAAAAAGAACAACTCAACCTTGTCGGATCGGCAGGAAGCGTGCCGGAGTTACTACCTCAGTTAGAAAACTCAGACTGTCAGGTGATTGTGACAGACCTCTCACTGGATGATGGTTCACTGGTGTCGGATAATGTTGCTCAGCTGATAGCCACAAATAGTGCAGTGCTAATTTTCAGCATCGCGGACAAGGCAAATTTAATGCGCTCCGCCCTTCGAGCAGGGGCCGTTGCCATTGTGCCAAAGTCACAATCGATGTCTGCTCTTGCCCAGAGCATCAGGCTTGCCGCAGATGGCGCGATCATCAACAACCCAGAAACTTCGGCCATGATCGATGCCGATTCACTGTTCAAGGAGGCGAGCCTATCGGCCCGCGAGCGTGAGGTCTTATCCCTTTACGCCTCGGGAATGAGCTTGAAGCAGGTGGCATTTCAACTGGACATAAAGCAGAGCTCTGCCAAGGAGCACATCGACAGGGTGAGAGTGAAGTACGCCAAAATTGGCAGGGAAGCCGGCACCAAGGTGGACCTGTTCAGAAGGGCCCTAGAGGACGGCATTATTTCCGGAGATTTTCTCTAAATGAACACCGTGCTTGCCTCTGCAGCAAGCAACCAGCTCGAAGCTCTCATCAGGAGGGTTTACGCCGGCGTCTTGGGTTTTAGTTTCATCGAAGTCGTGGCAAACCAATTTTTACAGCGGCAGTACTTCGGTGTGGGTTCCGACATTGCGCTTGGCGCACTTGGCATCGCTGTCATCGGAGTAATTGTTAGTGCGTGGGGGCGAAAAGCAAGGAACAACCTGTGGCTTTGGGCTTTTGCAGTGCTGAGCTTTGCCGCGGTAATTTTGTTGCCACTGTTGCAAGTTGCCGAATTCCCGGTGGTTGACGTCTTCGAGCCTTGGGTCTGGTGGAGCGTCGGACTGGCTGCACTGAGTGCCGGAATTACCGGCAATCGCCTTGGATTTATGGTGTTTGTTCCGCTCATCTCCCTGGCTTGGATGCTCACTCACGTCTACCTGATCGGAGGCCCGCAAGCTTGGGCCAATGGGCTGAAAGATGGTCTCTATGTCTTTTTTCTCGCAGGTGGAGTGTCGGGCCTAATTGCGCTGGTGCGTGATTGGGCAAAAAAGGTTGATGTTGAAAACTCAAATTTGATCCTTAGTCACATGGAGAAGGCAAAGTCTGATGCTTTGGAAAAGGAAGACAACCTTATTGACTCCTTGATTCACGACTCTGTGCTCCACACATTCTTGGCCGCCGCGAATGCAAAGTCCAAAGAAGAGGGATTGATCGCTTCTCAGCTCGCTGGTTTTTCGGTTACTAAATTCAAGAACTTGGAAAATGACAATCACCAGGACGGTTCGGTAACTGTGCTGGGTCTGTTGAGAGCGCTACGAAAGGCCGTCATGGCGATGGGTCGAGGCGTAGAGGTGGAGCTCAAAGCAGGAGGTTTAGACCGAGTGACCATTGAGGTGGGCCAGGCCTTGACCGAAGCTGCACTGCAGGCGGTTGATAATGCGCTGGTTCACTCGAGGGCCAATAAAATCTTGGTCACACTCGACTCCCAAATTGACAGCGAAATAGAGATTCAAGTTGTAGACAACGGTGTTGGCTTCAAACCGAACAGGATTCCTGCGGACCGGCTTGGCATAAAGATTTCTATTCTTTCCAAGATGGAACTCATTGGCGGAAAAGCTGAAGTTATTTCCAGTGCGCGATCGGGGACAACGGTCAAGCTGAGGTGGCCTAAATGAAGGGCTTTTCGCGGGTACCACTGACACTCTTTACTCTTGCCTTTGGTTACTACCACGCAGCTCTGGGGCTCTTTAGTATTGCTGACTACACAAACCCGGTGCCGATTATTTTTGGAGTGCTGCTTTATGTTGCAGCGCTGAGCTGGGCCATGCTGCAAAGGCCTGACTTACACCTTTCTGACTTAGCGACCGCATTCGCGCTGGTGGTTGCTGGCGTATTGCCAATCCTCGGTGCGATGAGTATCGGGGAGCCATCTGCAGCTGGATATTCGACCTGGTACATCGCTGGGGTTGGAACCCTGATGGCAGTTTTGGCAGTTCGGCAAAGGCCTTTGATCGCCTCTATTGGAACCGCAATTATGGTGACCGAGGTGCTTTTGTGGGGTGGGCCTGGAATCCTGTTCGGCAGCGGCATTGTTGGAGCGCTGCTTATTGTGTTTGCAGCGCTGGGCGCCTCTCGCGGACTCGCCTCCAGTTATCAGGCGGCGGCTAGCTTTAGAGCAAGAGCACTGTCTGTAGATGCCGAGCGAGAGGCAAATGAGGCCGCAAGAAAATTAGTCAAGGCTCGCGCCCGGCTAACTCTGGATACCGCGCTGCCATTGCTGGAGCTGATTGAGAAAAAGCAGGGGCTGCTAACTAAGGCGGAGACTAAGAAAGTTCTAATGGCCGAAGCTGCGCTGCGCGATGGCATCCGAGGAAAGTCTCTCATCAGCGACGAAATGGTTGCAGCAGTTCAATCCGCAAGATCTCGAGGCGTTGAGGTTCAGCTGTTGGACGACGGCGGTTTTGACAAGTTGGCAGCAAAAAAGCGACAGGAAATCACCGCAAGGGTGTCACAGGAGCTTTCCACACTGACAAAAGGCAAAGTCGTGATTCGCAGTACAACGGGTGAAAAGTGGACGGTGACCATGGTTGCACTGCAACCGGGGGCAGACGCTCCAGATATATTCTTGAGGCTTTAGCCTCGAAACTCGCTCGTCCAGTTACCGACATGCTCACCCCGGAGTTGGTCATTTCCACGGTTCCAAGAGGTCTTTGGGGGTTTAGTGGCAATTCTGCCTAACCTGCGTGACTCAATAATCGACTGGGTCACAATCGCAAGGGCCGCTGCCGTTTCGACTTCGTCACCACCGGAAGTTTCCAAGAGTGCCTGGATTTCAGCTTCAGAATATTGACGCATTAGAGCGGAATGTTTCCGTGCTTTTTTGGAGGCAGGTTGGCACGCTTGGTTTTCAGCGCTCGCAACGCCTTGACTATAGAAGCCCTTGTGGTGGCGGGCTCGATGATGCCATCAAGCTCACCTCGCTCCGCTGCCAGAAACGGGCTGGCTACGTTGTAGGTGTATTCCTTTGCTAACTTGTCTCGAACTTCAGCGATATCTAGGCCCTGCTCTTCGGCTTCCTTGATCTTGTCTCGGAACAGGATGTTTACGGCACCCTGGCCGCCCATCACAGCAATTTCAGCTGTCGGCCAGGCGAGGTTTATGTCGGCACCTAGCTGCTTTGAGCCCATGACGATGTAGGCACCACCGTAAGCCTTACGGGTGATCACGGTAACCAGAGGAACCGTTGCTTCGGCATAGGCGTAAAGAAGCTTCGCACCGCGCCTGATTACTCCGGCCCACTCTTGATCTGTTCCCGGCAGGTAACCCGGCACGTCAACAAGAGTCAGAATCGGGATTGAGAAGGCGTCGCAGAATCTTACGAAACGGGCGGCTTTTTCACCGGCGGCAATGTTCAGTGTTCCTGCCATCTGCATTGGTTGGTTAGCAACGATGCCCACGGAATTTCCATCCACTCTTGCAAAGCCGATGATGATGTTTGGTGCAAATAGCGGCTGCACCTCCAGAAATTCACCCTCGTCCACAAGGGCTGAGATAACGCTTCCCATGTCGTAGGGCTGGTTTGGGCTATCCGGGATGATTTGGTTGAGTCGCTTATCCGCCTCGGTTATTTCTAGCTCTGATTCTGACTGGTAGGTCACGGTCTCGGAAAGATTGTTTTCCGGGAGGTATCCAACCAGGGCTTGAACGTAGTCGATGGCGTCTTTTTCGTCATCTGCCAGGTAGTGGGCAACGCCGGAGGTTTCATTATGAGCTCTTGCCCCGCCGAGCTCCTCCATGCCTACCTCTTCGCCTGTTACGGCCTTGATTACATCCGGGCCCGTGACGAACATGTTTGAAGTCTTATCAACCATGATGACAAAGTCGGTTAGTGCGGGGGAGTAAACCGCACCGCCGGCAGCAGGCCCCATGATGATTGAGATTTGAGGTATTACACCTGAAGCCATGGTGTTCAGACGGAAAATCTCGCCATACTTTCCAAGCGCTATCACTCCCTCTTGAATCCTCGCGCCACCGGAATCCAAGATTCCGATAAGGGGGACGCCAGTCTTAATGGCAAGCTCCATAACCTTGATGATCTTGTTTCCAGCGGTCTCGCCGAGCGAGCCTCCAAATACTGTGAAGTCTTGGGAATATACCGCCACCTGGCGAGAGTGGATTGTTCCAATACCTGCCACGACCGAGTCACCGTATGGGCGCTTGGCGTCCATTCCAAAGGCCGTCGAGCGGTGCCTAACATACTCATCGAGTTCAACGAAGGAGCCAGGGTCGAGCAGCATCTCGATGCGCTCTCTAGCAGTGTTTTTGCCCTTGGCATGCTGCTTTTCCTTGGCTAGTTCGCCAGGTGTTACAACTGCCTCTTCGTAGCGCTGACGAAGATCGTCGAGCTTTCCTGCTGTTGTCGAAAAATCTGGTTTCTCAGCCAAGTGTGCTCCTCATGGGTCCCAATCACTTTATCGCTCATAAGGGGGGCTTTGTTGCAGGGTACCTACAAAGCAATTGCTTTTTCGCTCTCGGTTTCCTACAAAAGCTGCGCTTGGGCATATCATTGGCAGCATGAGCCCGATGGAATCCCAGAACGTCTTCACCACTCTGGTGCAGCTTGAGGATGTTGATTCAACAAATAAGGAGCTGCGTCGTCGCTTTGACGAAAATACCAGCGAATTCTTTGCGGTCACCGCACTGCATCAGACATCAGGACTGGGAAGGCTTGGCCGGACCTGGGTGACCGAGTCAGCAAAGTCGATGGCACTGTCGATTCTTTTGAAACCACAATCCCAGAGTCAGATTGACTGGATCACCATCATGACCGGCCTTGCCGTGAGATCGTGCCTGAGTGATCATGGGGTATCCGCGAAAATAAAGTGGCCAAACGATGTGTTGGTTAGCGGCAAGAAGATATCTGGAATTCTGGCTGAATTAATTGACACCAACTCGGTGATCATCGGAATTGGCTTGAACCTCGATCCGCAGGACGGGTCCCCAGACACCGCAGTTTCCCTCAGTGAACTTGGGGTCAGCATTGCCCTACCCGATCTGATTCAAGCTGTTGGTAAAAGCATCCGTGATTACTGGCAGAAGTTAGCAGCAGATCCGAAAGCTGCGATTGCTGAATTTCAGATGGAACTAAAAGAGCATTGCAGCACCTTGGGCTCCGAGGTGAGGGCGGAGTTGCCGGGTGGAAAAAACATTTATGGCCTAGCCACCGCAATCGATCAAGAGGGAAAACTAGTTGTTGAATGTCCAGAACCGGTGGTGCTTGCCGCGGCAGACGTCTGGCATCTGCGAAACTAGTGCCGATGAGGCTAGGGAGACAGATGCCGACGGTAGGTGTAATTGGTGGTGGCCAACTGGCCAGAATGATGTTGCCTGCAGCCATATCCATGGGGCTTGAACTCAAGGTGTTCGCCGAGGCCGAGGGTTCCCCTGCTCATAATGCCGCTACCCAGGTCGGTGACTATAAGGACCTCGAGCAGCTCTCAGCCTTTGCAAAAACTGTTGACGTCATAACTTTTGACCACGAACACGTTCCGATCGAAATCCTCGAAACGCTTGTAAGTCAAGGTGTTGCGGTTCATCCTGGCCCGCACTGCCTAAAGTTTGCTCAAAATAAACTCCTAATGCGAAAGCGTCTTGCAGAGCTTGGGTTGCCGATGCCCGCCTGGGAGGCGGTATTAAATTCCTCACAGGTTCAAGCGTTTATCTCTGAGCACGGCCCAGAAATTGTGGTCAAGACGCCGATTGGTGGCTATGACGGCAAGGGGGTTCGAGTGATTTCTGATGCGTCAGAGGTCGATGACTGGCTGGCTGAAATCGATCGCTTTGGTGGCGAGTTGCTTTGTGAACAGAAGGTCAGCTTCATTCGTGAGCTTTCTCAACTTGTGGCAAGAAATTCTTCTGGCCA
>Ga0209654_1003342_pt1 | contig 9928 bp, 9 predicted proteins | sample SaaInl1SG_22_DNA_FD_184646 | JGI IMG/M metagenome (GOLD analysis project Ga0209654, IMG submission 184646) | Marine microbial communities from expanding oxygen minimum zones in the Saanich Inlet - ESP_161SG_22_DNA (SPAdes) (version 2) | ecosystem: Environmental > Aquatic > Marine > Intertidal zone... | reverse complement strand
AAAAAGCCATCTGGCGCGCGTCTGTGACGCGTGACTAAGCTTACTAAAAATCGGTACGCGTCAAAGACGCGCACCAGACAAGAGTGTTAGACCAGCTAAAAGCAGCCCCTGCTGGCGCGAGGGTTTTCTCTCGTGCCAAGAAATAAAGGTTCCGACTGGCACGCCTGCGTGAGTGGCAAAAAAATAAAGAGATGAAAAAAACATACTCATCAAAAGTATCTTATGGGTTATTGGCGATACTATTTGTTGTATTCTTTGCACCAATAGTTATCAATTTAAGCTCGGATGGATTGAACACAAAAATGGGAATAATCGCTTTTTTAGTAGTGTTGCTTTTTGCTTTTATTGTGCATATGTTTTTCAAAACGGAATACACAATTGACAATAAAAAACTAAAAATTAAGAGTGGATTTTTTTCGTACAAACCGATTGACATTATGGAAATCAAGCAAATAAAAAAATCAAGTAATATTATTTCTGCACCTGCCGCATCATTTGACCGAATTGAAATTAGGTATGGTAAGTTTGATGGTAATTATTTCACCAAAAGAAAAATACGCTTTTGCAGCGCATTTGAAGAAAATTAATCCCTACATATCCCTGAAATTGAAGTAACAAGCAAATGGATCTTGTCGTAATCACCATTACACCCCCAACAACTCCTCTAAATATTCTCTAGAATTGGATAGTCGTGGTACTTTGTGTTGTCCGCCAATTTTACCTTTTTGTTTAAGCCATTTGTAAAAGGTTTTGGGTTTTGCCACATGGAGTTTTAGCGGCATTAGCGTAATATTTTTATAGCGTTTGGCTTCGTAGTCCGAGTTTATGGCTTGCAGGGCAAGGTCTAAATCCTGAGCAAAGACATCGGGGTTTTGGGGTGGTTTTTTAAATTCAATCAGCCATTCGTGACCGCCTTTTTCAGCAACATCCATAAAAATGGGCGCAGCGGTATAGTCCACCACTTGGACATGGTGCTTTTGGCATACGTTTTCTAGGGCAGTATCGGCATTTTCAATGACCAATTCTTCTCCAAACACATTGATAAAATGTTTGGTTCTGCCCGTAATTTTAAAGCGGTAGGGCGAAACAGATGTAAAACGAATGGTATCGCCAATATGGTAACGCCACAGTCCGGCGTTGGTTGAAATAATCACGGCGTATTGCACTCCAACCTCAACTTCCGAAAGCGGAATAACCTTTTCGTCTTTGGTGTTGTAGGTATTCATCGGGATAAACTCATAAAAAATCCCGTAATCAAGCATAAGGAGTAATTCGTTGGAATGGAGTTGGTCCTGTACTCCAAAAAATCCCTCAGAGGCGTTATACAATTCCACATAGTGTATGCTATCGCTTGGCAGTAAGGTTTTGTACTGGTCTTTGTACGGTAAAAAGTTTACCCCACCATGAAAATACACTTCCATATTGGGCCATACCTCCAAAATACTTTCCCGTCCGGTTTCTGCGAGTACCTTTTGCAACAGTACCAACATCCACGAGGGTACGCCCGCCATACTCCGAATATCTTCGCGTAGGGTTTCTTTTACAATGGCTTCCATTTTTGATTCCCATTCTGCCATTAAGGATACCTTTTGGCTAGGGGAGCTCACCAATTCTGCCCAAATGGGCAGATTATCTATCATAATAGCAGATAAATCGCCGAAATAGGTATTGTTTTCTTCATAAAGGGCTTTGCTGCCGCCAAGACGTAATGCCTTGCCTTGAAATAACGTGGAGTGTTCGTTATTGGCAAAATACAGGCTTAGCATGTCTTTTCCTCCCTTAAAATGGCAGTCCTCTAATGACTCATTTGAGATGGGAATAAACTTACTATTGGCGTTGGTCGTTCCGCTTGATTTGGCAAACCACTTAATGGGCGTGGGCCAAAAAATATTTTGTTCGCCTTTGCGTGAGCGCTCAATCATGGGTGCGATTTCTTCGTAGGTACGCACGGGAACGCGATTTACAAAATCTTCATAGTGTTGTATGTCTGCAAAGCCGTAGTGTTTGCCCACTTCGGTATTTTTTGCGGTAAACAACAAATTGGTCAATTCTTCCCGCTGTACCTCGTTGGGATATTTGATAAACAATTCAATGTCGTGGACGCGCTTTTTGAGCAGCCAAGAAACAACGGTATGCAGTAGCGGTATTGCCATTTTGGGTATATTGCTGAACGAAAATACAAATTATGTTTCAAGGGGTACTGACCAAAATGCGAACCGAGTGGAATTCACCGGTAAACTATTATCTGCTTTTCCAAGATTCTTTCTTGCATGTTAATGGTTTGCTCGGTAAAAAGGTGCAGCTTTCCCATGTTGGATACGAGTGTTTGAACTGTCACGAACCCAATGAAATTTTCCGTCAGGGGTTTTGTAAGTCGTGCTTTTTTGAAACGCCCAGCGCTGGTGAGTGGATTATGAAGCCTGAACTCAGCAAAGCGCATTTGGGAATTGAAGATCGGGATTTGGCGTTTGAGAAACAGGTACAACTACAACCCCATGTGGTGTATTTTGCGGTGTCTAGCGGACTGAAAGTAGGCGTTACCCGAAAGTCGCAAGTGCCCACCCGATGGATAGACCAAGGCGCACATCAGGCGTTGCCCATTGTGGAGGTGCCCAACCGCTATTTGGCAGGGATTACCGAAGTTGCCCTAAAAGCATTTTATAATGATAAAACCAACTGGCGCACCATGTTGCAAGAAAAAGGTGAACTGTTGGATTTGGTTGCCGAGCGTGAAGCCTGTTTGCCCAAACTTCCAGAAGAAGTACAGCCCTATGCGGTAACGGACAAAGCTATTGAAGTTGCCTTTCCGGTGCAGCGTTTTCCCGAAAAAGTCAAGAGTTTAAACCTTTCAAAATCACCTGAATATCAAGGGGTTTTAAAGGGGATAAAAGGGCAGTATTGGATTTTTGAAGACGATACCGTTTGGAATGTGCGCGGACACGAGGGACACGTAGTCAATATTGCTGTAGACTAACCCTCAAAGGTTTTTTTGGAGTGCGCTACTAAGCGGTTGATTTCCGCCAATTCTTTTTTGGTCAAATGCCGCCATTTACCTTTTCCCACATCCAGAGTTACATTCATAATTCGTACGCGTTTTAGCGTAACCACATTGTAGCCCAAATATTCGCACATCCGCCTAATTTGGCGATTGAGTCCTTGTGTGAGGATAATTCTGAATTCATTTTTATGGGTTTGCGTAACCTTACACGGACGGGTTACGGTGTCCAAAATAGGAACGCCTTTGCTCATTTTTGTCACAAACTCCTTTGTGATAGGTTTGTTTACGGTTACCACATATTCTTTTTCGTGATGATTTCTTGCACGTAGAATTTTGTTCACAATATCGCCATCGTTGGTGAGGAAAATCAACCCTTCCGAAGGCTTATCCAACCTACCGATGGGAAAAATTCGTGTGGGGTAATTGATGTAGTCAACAATGTTGTTTTTCTCAAAGCGTGTGTCAGTAGTACACACTATGCCAACGGGCTTATTAAAAGCAATATAGACGGGTTTATCCCCTTTTTTGTTTACGGAAACACCGTCTACGGCAATATCGTCTTGGGCGGTAACTTTTAGCCCCATCACCACGGGCTTTCCGTTTACGGTAATGCGCCCCTCATCTATAAGTTTGTCTGCAGCACGCCTAGAGCAATAGCCCAATTCGCTGAGGTATTTGTTAATGCGGACAGCTTCTTTTTCCATTTACAACTGGATTTCTTGCTCTATGCTGAGGTTGAATTTACGCCGAATCAATCCTACAAAAAGATATAAGAACGGGGTGTCAAAAGCGGCTACCAACATTTTAAAAAGCACACTCGAAACCACCAATCCCCAAAACAATTCCCAAGGCAAGACCTTAAATGCGCACAATAGTAAAATCACGGTTGTGGAGTCAATAATTTGTGAGGCAAAGGTGGAAAAGTTGTTTCGTAGCCAAAGGTGTTTTCCTTTGGTAAAGTCTTTCCAAAAATGGTAGATACGAATATCCACAAACTGTGCCGACAAATAGGCAATCATAGATGCCAAAACGGCTATGGGCGAAAGCGCAAATACCTTTTGAAAAGTAGCATCGTCTATGGGTGAGGTTTCCAATGCAGGAACTTCGCCGGCGAGCCATAAGATTCCCATGGAAAAAAAGGAAGCGAAAATACCAGCAATCACTACTTGATTGGCACTTTTTTTACCAAAAATCTCAGAGATGATATCCGTAATCAAAAACGTAATCGGGTAGGGTAAAATCCCTACGGAAAGCTCAAAAAGACGAAAGCCCAATACCTCCCAATCAAACGGATACCAGAAGAAAAACTTCTGAAAAATCAGGTTAGATACCACCAGCGAGGTGATGAACAAAGCTGCCAAATACAAGTATAGCCTTCGTGCTGCTGCGGTTGCTTGCATCTAGTTGATGTTTAGCGTGTAGGGTAGGCGCGCTTGAATTCGATTTGCAGGGTTTTGTAAAATGTCCTTTTGGCGAAGCCATAGTGCCATTTCGGGGGGCAACTGTGCTGTTAGTTTTCCAAAAGGACCGCTAAACAATTTTTCTAAAATACTTTCAAAATCTTCCTCAAACTTGGGGTAAGCAATGGTTTTATAGTCCTCAATTTCGGCTAGCGCAGCCGCACGGGCTAGCGCAGTTTCCAATCCGCCCAAATGGTCTACAAGTCCAATTTCTTTGGCTTCTGCCCCCGACCAAACGCGACCTTGCGCAATTTCATGTACTTGCGCTTTGCTCATGTTTCTCCCCTTGGCAACTCGAGTCAAAAAGGTTTGGTACACTTGATTGATGCCTACTTTGACCTCTTCGCGTGTGGCATTGCCAAGTGGCTCAAAGGGGGAATACTGTAACGCCTGTTTGTTGGTTGTAACTTGCTCGGCGTTGATGCCCCAACGTTTGGCAAGGCGGTTAACGTTTGGCAATATGCCCCAAACTCCAATAGAACCTGTAATGGTAGTCGGTTCTGCTACGATTTCGTCGGCGTTTGCAGCAATATAATAGCCTCCCGAAGCAGCTACATTGCCCATAGAAACCACTACTTTTTTGGTTTTTTTCAGATGCTCGATTTCTTCCCAAATAAGTTCAGAAGCCAACGCACTACCCCCGGGGGAGTTTACCCGAAGTACCACCGCTTTGATGTTTTTCTTTTTTCCAATCTTGCGCAGCGCACTGATGATTTTTTCTTGCCCGATGATTTCTGTACTGCCTTCGCCGTACTGAATTTCGCCCTGTGCATAGACCACCGCAATGCGGTTGGGTCCTTTGCCTTTTCTACCTCCTGCCACACGAATGTAGTCTGTAAAATCGGTAAAGGCTACATCGTCATCGTTGACCGCTATTTCGATTTTTTCTTCGTAAGCCCTTCTAGTGGCGATGCCGTCAATTAGTGCAGCGTCTAAGGCACGTTGTGCGGTAAGTCCCGAAAGTTTATCGGCACGTGCATTGAGTTCTTTGCTTGACAGTCCGCGGCTTTCAGAAATATCTATGACTAAATTCGCCCAAATACTGTTCATATAGGATTGAATCTGCTCCCTATTTTCAGCACTCATGGTGTCATCCAAAAAAGGCTCAACGGCACTTTTGTATTTGCCATTGCGAATAACTTCCATGGAAATCCCTGATTTTTCTTGCGCCGATTTGAAATAAAGTACTTCGGCACTCAACCCACGAAAATTCACTAGCCCCTCAGGGTGTACAAAAATACTATCGGCAACCGATGCCAAATAGTAATCCGCCTGATTAAAAAAGTCGCCATAGGCGTAAATAAATTTACCACTTTCTTTAAATTTTTTGAGCGCACCACGCAGGGCTGCCATATTCGAAATACCCCCTAACGCATACATGTTTTGGATGCTAATTCCAGAAATACGATCATCTTCGGCAGCGTATTCGATGGCAGGAAGGATGGTGTTTAACCCATAGGCTTCGGGGTCTAATTCCAAAGCGTTGGCAAAAGAAAAGGGTTGTGGTGCACGATCTTGAATGGGTGCTTTCATGTCAAATACCAATACGGTGTTGTCGTCAACATCCACCGCTTCGCCTTCTTCTTTAAGTGCGGCAACAGAACCCGCAACAAACACAAGCATAAAAACAAACAATAGTCCCAAGGCAATAAAGGTGCCTAGGGCTGAACTAATCAAATTTTTAAAAAAACTCATAACATCAGGTGTAACGTGTCAAAGATAAAGGTTTCCCAATTCTTTTCCCGATTTTTGCCCCATGGCACGGATTTGTATTTCTACGGGAAGTAATTTAGGCGACAGACTTGCGTTTTTACAGCAAGGGCTTGACGCTGTTGCGCAGCATATTGGCGCGGTTTTAAAGGTTTCGTCAGTTGTAGAAACACCCGCGCTGGGCTTTGACGGCAATTCATTTTTAAATGCGTGTTTTTTAGTGGAAACCCAATTGCTCCCAGAACAAGTCATGCAAAACCTATTGGAGATTGAAAAAGAATATGGAAGAATACGTTCAAGTGTCAAGGGGTATAAAAACAGAACCCTAGACTTGGATTTGCTTTTTTATGACGATGAAATCGTGCAAACTGAAAACCTTAGCCTTCCGCATCCCGAGTTGCAAAAACGGCGATTTGTGTTACAGCCATTAGCTGAAATAGCTTCTGATACGATTCATCCCGTATTGAAAAAAACAGTTGCAGTACTCTTGAAAAGTTGTGATGATAATACCCCCATTACAATACATAAAAATGGGTTGAAAATTAGCTGATATTAACGTCCTTTTGGGCGCAGTTGCATAAAAAAATGCCACAACACCACTCCTGCAGAAGTGGCTACATTTAGCGAGTGTTTGGTGCCCAATTGAGGGATTTCAACCGCCGTGTTGCATACGTCGATCACTTCTTGTGAAACGCCCTGAACTTCGTTACCCAATACCAATACGGCTTTTTGATTGGGATGGATTTCCACGGTATCTAAAAAAGTGGCTCCTTGCACTTGCTCTACAGCATAACTATGGGCTCCTGCTGCACATAACTCTTGAACGGCTTCCGCGGCTGATTCGGCATAACGCCACGACACACTCTCGGTAGCACCGAGTGCAGTTTTATGAATGTCTTTGTGTGGAGGGGTGGGGGTAATCCCGCAAAGCACAATTTCCTCGATGCGAAAGGCATCGGCGGTGCGAAAAATAGCCCCAACGTTGTTGCGACTTCGAATGTTGTCGAGTACCAACACAATATTTGATTTGGGTGCAGCCTTAAAGTCGGCTACATCCAACCGATTTAACTCTTCCATGGTCCATTTTCGCATGTGACAAAGTTACGGATTGTGTTTGGCTAAAAATGGTAAATTAGCAAGAACTAAACCCACGCTTTGTCTGCAAAAAAAACAACCAAAGAAACGCCCTTGATGAAGCAGTACAATCAAATCAAGGCGAAGTACCCCGACGCCATACTGCTTTTTCGTGTTGGCGATTTTTACGAGACTTTCGGTAAAGATGCTGTGAAAGCGGCAAAGATTCTTGGTATTTTGCTTACCAAGCGAGGTGCGGGCAGTACAAGTGAAACCGAACTGGCAGGTTTTCCGCATCATTCGCTACACACCTATTTGCCCAAGCTCGTGCGTGCCGGGCAACGTGTTGCTATTTGTGATCAGCTAGAAGACCCTAAACTCACCAAGAAAATTGTAAAACGCGGTGTCACGGAACTCGTTACTCCTGGCGTTACGCTCACCGATGGTGTTTTGGATGAAAAAAGCAATAATTTTTTAGGTGCACTATACCTCCAAAACAATGCTTTGGGCTTTGCTTATTTAGATATTTCTACTGGAGAATTTCAATGGGCAGAGGGGACTACCGCAGAAATTAGCACCTTGTTGCAGCAGCTAGAAGTAAAGGAATTATTGATTTCCAAACCCCAACGCAAAACCCTTTCGGGCTTGTTGGGCGCGGGGCTACCGTTTTTTGTTTTGGAAGATTGGGTATTTCAAACCGAGTATACCTCGGAAAAACTTATGCAACATTTTGGCGTAAAAACCCTCAAAGGCTTTGGTTTTGACAATGCCGATTTAGGAATGATTGCTTCGGGAGTAGTTTTGCATTATCTGCTTGAAACCGAACATGCCAAATTGGGACATTTGGTGCAACTCAAACACCACAATCCCCAGCAACAGGTATGGATGGATCAGTTTACGATTCGGAATTTGGAGCTTATTGCTCCGAATGCCCCCGATGCGATTACGTTGCTTCAGGTCGTTGACCACACCGCTACAGCCATGGGCGGACGCTTGTTGCGCCGATGGATTACCGCTCCCCTGACGAATACAGAACACATCAATCAGCGGCTAAACGGAGTACAGCATTTTGCCGAAAACAGTTCGCTGCACGAGCAAACCCGTTCGTGCTTAAAGCAAATGAGCGACATTGAGCGGTTGGTGGCTAAAATTGCTACAGGGCGCATCAATCCCAGAGAAGTAAACGCGTTAAAAGATGCGCTTACACAAACCACAGTCCTTGTCGAATTGTTGGCAAAAACTAATGCATTTTCTCCTTTATTGGCACCCATTGAAAACAGTACATCTTTACAACAGCATATAACCCAATGGCTAGATGCGGATGCGCCCACACAACTTGGCAAGGGGGTTGCCATTGCTACTGGCGTTTCCAAGGAACTAGACGAATTGCGCACGTTGGCACAAGGCGGACGAGATACGCTAGATGCCATGCTAGAACGCGAAACCGAACGTACCGGAATACCCTCGCTCAAAATTGCGTTTAACAATGTGTTTGGGTATTATATCGAAGTCCGGAACTTGCACAAAGACAAGGTGCCCGAAGAGTGGGTGCGTAAGCAAACCCTTGTAAATGCGGAACGCTATATTACCGAGGAATTAAAGTCGTATGAAACCAAAATTTTGGGTGCCGAGGAGCGTATTGCAACGCTGGAATTGCAACTTTTTCAAGAATTGGTGCAGTATTTGGTACCCTATATCAAGTCGTTGCAAGTTACCGCACGTTGTGTAGCGCAATTGGATGTGCTGAGCGGTTTCGCCACCTTGGCAACCAAACAGCACTACTGTCGTCCGGAATTTGTGTCGAATGCTTCGTTGGAAATTGTTCAGGGCAGGCATCCTGTCATTGAGCAACAGCTACCTCTCGAAAGCCCATACATTCCCAATGATGTGTATTTGGACAACGACACCCAACAAATTATTATGATAACCGGACCGAATATGTCTGGTAAATCGGCGATTTTGCGCCAAACGGCACTTATTGTTTTGCTGGCGCAGATGGGAAGCTATGTGCCCGCCAAGGAGGTGCGCTTGGGTGTGGTGGATAAACTTTTTACCCGGGTTGGGGCGAGCGATAACATCTCTAAGGGAGAATCTACTTTTATGGTGGAGATGCACGAAACGGCAGCCATTATGAATAATATCTCGGAGCGCAGCTTGATTTTATTGGATGAAATTGGAAGGGGAACTAGTACGTATGATGGTATTTCGATTGCTTGGGCGTTGGCGGAGTATGTTCATGAGCACCCCACAAGACCAAAAACACTTTTCGCCACACATTATCATGAGCTTAATGCAATGTCGGAGCAGTTTGAACGAATCAAAAACTACAATGTTTCGGTGCAAGAAGTGGCCGATGATGTGTTGTTCTTACGTAAGCTTGTGCCTGGAGGGAGCGCTCATAGTTTTGGGATTCATGTAGCCAAAATGGCGGGAATGCCTAAGTGGATTTTAAGTCGCTCCAAACAAATGTTACAACAATTAGAGGCTACACGCCACGCTACCGACTCGGGAGAAAAGCCTTTGCAACTGAGTATGTTCCAGTTAGACGATCCGCTATTGGAAGATGTGCGTAAACAAATTTTAGCCTTGAATATTGATGAACTAACACCCGTTGAGGCACTTATGCAACTAAACGAACTGAAACGAAAACTAGATAAATAGTGTTGTGTAGAAAACCGATATTTTA
>Ga0209654_1003338_pt1 | contig 9942 bp, 8 predicted proteins | sample SaaInl1SG_22_DNA_FD_184646 | JGI IMG/M metagenome (GOLD analysis project Ga0209654, IMG submission 184646) | Marine microbial communities from expanding oxygen minimum zones in the Saanich Inlet - ESP_161SG_22_DNA (SPAdes) (version 2) | ecosystem: Environmental > Aquatic > Marine > Intertidal zone... | reverse complement strand
AGCTCCTATGACCGATCTGCATGTCAAATGGATGGATGAGCCAGGGCCAACCGATGTGCTGAGCTTTCCAATGGATGAACTCAGGCCCGGCTCAGATGCATCCAGTCCAGTTGAGGGGATTCTCGGAGACATAGTGGTCTGTCCGCAGGTAGCAATCCAGCAGGCAATCGCTGCTGATCATGAAACAATCAATGAAATCCTGATGCTGGTAACTCACGGAATGCTGCACTTGGTTGGGTTTGATCACGCTGAGAAAGACGAAGAAATAGAAATGTTCTCGTTGCAGCGTAAGCTGCTGTCAGATTTCTATGAGAGTGAAAAACAATGATATTTCTTTTCACTGGTCTGCCGGTTTTAGCTGCTCTGATTGGGCTCGCCGCCGTTCAAAGTCGACTCGAACTGGCTGAGGATGCCAGAGCCGGTGCTCTGTCGATCGCCAGGGCGTTGCTGCTAGTCGGCCTAGCTTCGCTGTGGTTGGTTTACGCTCCAGGCGCTATGGATGTGGGTGCGTGGCTGGCACTTGCCCTAATGTCAATTTGGATAATTCAGCAAGTTATTGGACGCAGGCTGGGCGCTACTAAATTATCTGAACGTTTGAGCATTCGGGCAGAGAGGTTTGTGTCATGGTGGGCGAACTTAGTCGCTCCAATCAGGCTTGTCATACCAGAGGTTGCCGAAGCTTACGAGCAGGAACTTCTGGACTCGGTTGAAGAGTTCTCTGAGACCGTGGTGAGGGAAGTGATGGTTCCACGTGTGGACATGGAAGTCGTTGACGCAGACTCCCTGCTTCAAGACGCACTCAGTACCTTCATTGCAACCGGCTATTCCAGGTTGCCGGTGGTTGGTGAAGATGTGGACGATGTGCTCGGTGTTCTCTACTTGAAAGACGTCGCAAGAGTTGTGCATAAGGACCCAGCACTGCTCGGCAGCAAAAAGGCAGTTGAGGCCGCTAGGCAGGCACTTTTCACACCTGAGTCCAAGTCTGTGGCGGAATTGCTGCAAGAAATGCAGCAGGCCAGCACTCAAATAGCCGTTGTGGTAGATGAGTACGGCGGCGTCGCAGGAATTGTCACGGTTGAAGATCTCATTGAGGAACTAGTTGGTGAAATCGGCGATGAATACGACCAAGATGATGTTGCTATAGAAAATCTGCCAGATGGCAGCTATCGCATGCACCCGCGAACAACTCTCGATGAGGTGGCAGAATTGCTTGAAATCGAGCTGTCTGATGACGATGTGGATACCGTTGGTGGTCTGCTGGTGAAAGCGATCGGAGAGCTGCCCGTTGGTGGCGAAGAGGTTGAGCTCGAAGGTGTTTGGCTCAAGGCTGAGCGAGTGATCGCAAAAAAGGGACAGCTACTAAGTGTGCTGGTCAGGAAGATTGAAACTGTTGAGTGAATTTAGATCCGGTTTCGTGAGTTTCGTCGGTCGCCCAAATGTCGGCAAGTCCACATTGACCAATGCGATCGCGGGTCAAAAAGTTGCAATCACCAGCTCCAAGCCACAAACCACCAGGCGCGCGATCAGGGCAATAAAGACCACTGAAAAGGGTCAGTTGATAATGGTTGACACCCCCGGCCTGCACCGGCCTAGAACTTTATTGGGCCAGCGATTGAACGATCTGGTTAGCTCGACCCTTAGCGAAGTCGACGTGATAGTTTTTTGCACCCCTGCGAACGAGCCGATTGGTCCCGGTGACAAGAAAATCGTTGCAGATATCCAGAAATACTCGAAGGCGAAAAAGCTGGCTGTCGTTACCAAGTGCGAAACGGTTTCAAAATCAAAGCTTGCCGAGCATCTGATGAAGGTAGCCGCTATGGAAAATTGGGAGGAAATAGTTCCGGTGTCTGCTGTTACAGCAGATCAGCTGGAGCTTCTCGAGCAGTTACTACTTGGATACTTGCCAATTGGGCCGTTGCTTTATGAGGCGGACACCGTGAGTGAAGAGCTGCTGGAAGATCAGATATGCGAGTTAGTTCGTGAGGCTGCGCTAGAGCTGGTTAATGACGAACTGCCTCACTCGTTGGCTGTGACTTTGGATGAAATTATTTACGAAGACCCCAAGCCCACCGTCCATGTTTCCGTGTGGGTTGAGAGGGATTCTCAAAAAGGCATCATTATTGGCAAGGGCGGATCGATGCTAAAGACCATAGGGCAGAAGGCTCGCCGAGAGGTTCAAGCGCTTATGGGTGAGCCTGTCCACCTAGCCATCCAGGTGAGGATTGCTCAAAACTGGCAGCGGAACCCAAAGCAGCTGGGCAAGTTAGGGTTCTAGCGCGATGGGGCTTGAAGTGTTAGCCTTTTAGGATGAGTTTTTCTCTACTGCTTATTGGCCGCGACGAGGCCTAGTTACGGCCCAATCTCGTCGCGGTGCCAACGTGCGGCCACTTTTATTATTAGGCGGAGAGAAATGAAAAACAATCAAAATGCTTCAAAAATGCCATTCGGCAGGTATCAATCGTATTCTGAGCAGATAGCAGTTGAACTACCGGACCGCACCTGGCCTGGCAAGACAATCACGCAGGCCCCCAGATGGTGTGCGGTTGACCTCAGGGATGGCAACCAGGCGCTAATTGACCCTATGAATTCTGAGCGAAAGCTTGAGATGTTCAAGTTGCTGGTTTCCATGGGTTACAAAGAGATTGAAGTGGGCTTCCCCTCGGCATCCCAGCTGGACTTTGACTTTGTCAGGCTTCTTATTGACGAACAGCTGATCCCAGATGACGTCACCATTCAAGTATTAACTCAATCGAGAGATCACCTGATTGAACGCACTTACGAATCGATTGCCGGAGCAAAGCAGGCAATCGTGCACTTTTATAACTCCACCTCGGTGCTTCAGCGCAGAGTTGTCTTTGGTCAAGATAAGGATGGAATCAAGAAGATCGCGACTGATGCCGCGTTGAAGTGCCTTGAGCTTGAGAAAACAATCCCCGAGACGAACGTTTACTATGAGTATTCGCCAGAGTCTTACACCGGAACCGAGCTGGAATTTGCCGTTGAGGTTTGCAACGCGGTGGCGGAGATTATCAAGCCAACCCCTGACCGGCAACTCATTATCAACCTGCCGGCAACCGTTGAAATGGCAACGCCTAATGTTTATGCGGATTCGATCGAGTGGATGTCTAGAAACCTAGCGCCAAGGGATTCCATTCTCTTATCCCTCCACCCTCATAATGACCGCGGAACCGCCGTTGCCGCGGCGGAACTTGGTTACATGGCCGGGGCAGATCGCATCGAGGGTTGCCTTTTTGGAAATGGCGAGCGAACCGGAAACGTAGACCTGATCACACTTGGGCTGAACCTGTTCAGTCAGGGTATTGACCCGATGATTGATTTTGGTGACATTGATGGAATCAAACGAACCGTTGAATACTGCAACCAGTTGCCGGTGCCTGAAAGAAGCCCGTACGGTGGAGACCTTGTCTACACCGCATTCTCGGGCTCTCACCAAGACGCAATCAAAAAGGGCTTCGATCACCTAGCCATTGATGCTGAGGCGGCTGGGAAGAGCGTCGATGAATACACCTGGGCGGTTCCATATCTTCCAATTGATCCAAAGGATGTTGGTAGGAACTATGAGGCGGTTATCCGTGTCAACTCGCAGTCCGGTAAAGGTGGGGTTGCTTATCTACTAAAGACTGACCACAGCCTTGATCTTCCGAGAAAGCTCCAAATCGAATTCTCCAGAGTCATCCAGGGCCACACCGACAGTGAGGGCGGCGAGGTCAGCTCCGAACGCATTTGGGAAATATTCCAGGATGAGTACCTTCCAGCAGCTTCTCCGCAGCCAAAGTGGGGCCGTTTTGAGCTCATGAAGATGCGAACCGAATCCGATATGGATGGCGAGGTCAAGATTGACGTTGTGCTCCGAGACGGTGGCAGTCAGGTGTCATCCGAAGCGGTCGGAAACGGACCAATCTCAGCGTTCATCAGCGTCTTGCAAGACATGGGTCCTCAGATTAGGTTGCTTGACTACGTGGAGCACACCCTAAGTGCCGGTGGCGATGCTCTGGCAGCTGCATACATAGAACTCGAAGTAGATGGAGCAACCCTCTGGGGAGTTGGCATAGACGGTGACATCGCGACTGCCTCTTTGAAGGCGCTAATTAGCGCCACCAATAGGGCGCTGAGGGCTGCGGTTCCAAGCTAATTCCTAATTTGTTGTCATACTTGTTCCATGCCACATTACCGAGATGAAGCCGTCGTAATTAGGACGCATAAGCTCGGTGAAGTTGACAGGATTGTCACGCTGCTTACCAAGAACAACGGACAGGTTCGAGCAGTGGCGAAGGGTGTTCGCAAAACATCTAGCCGCATAGGTGCAAGGCTCGAGCCTTTCACGGTGGTGGATGTTCAGCTGTATCAAGGGCGAACACTAGACACGGTTTCACAGGTGGAGCAGCTTTCAAACTACGGGTCGGTAATTATTTCTGACTATGCAACCTACACTGCGGCCAGTGCGGTGCTAGAAACTGCTGAGCGTCTAACCAGGGAAGACTCTTCGTCGCAGCAATTCATGTTGGTGGTGGGCGCCCTGCGGGCACTTTCTCTAAAGGAGCAAGCTTCTGACCAGATCCTGGATTCATACTTACTTCGCGCACTGGCAATCTCGGGATGGATAGCGAACCTTGAACTTTGTCAAGGCTGCGGATCCGATGCCCCAGTGGCATTTTCTGTTCACACTGGGGCCGTGAGTTGCACTTCTTGCATGTTGCCGGGATCAGTGCGGCTTGGTGAAGAGGGCATCGCCCACATTGAGTCTCTTTTAGTCGGAGACTGGCCAGGGGTGGCAACAGCGAGCAGCAAGACACGAAAAGCGGTTAGCGGTGTTGTTTCGGCTTATCTGCAGTGGCAACTTGAAAGAGGGCTCAGATCACTGGAGCATGTAGAGCGAGCATGATCCTGCTAAATGACCCTTCGCGTCCGGTTCCTGAATTTAGTTCAGCACCAAAGCACATAGCTATGGTGATGGACGGCAATGGCAGGTGGGCAAATAAACGCGGGCTCACTCGAACCGAGGGCCACCGTGCCGGCGAGCAAGCGCTATTAGAAGCCGTTGCGGGTGCATCTGAGGCGGGCGTTGAAAACCTAACTGCTTACGCTTTTTCTACGGAGAACTGGAAGCGCTCCACAGAGGAAGTTCGCTTTCTCATGGGTTATAACAAGGAAGTGCTCAGGCGACAACGAGATTTGCTCATGGATTGGAATGTAAAAATTCGTTGGGCAGGCGCGGAGCGGAGGCTATGGCCCTCCGTCATTGCTGAGCTCAGGACCGCCGAGGAACTAACCCGAAAGAACACCGGTCTGGTGCTGACTATGGCCGTAAATTACGGGGGACGTCAAGAAATAGTCGATGCGGTGAACAAGGCTTTGGAGGGCAAGGGTCAAAGGTCGGCAGTCACCGAAAAGTCCATCCAAAAAAACCTTTATGTGCCAGAGCTTCCGGACGTGGACATGTTCCTGAGGTCCAGTGGTGAGCAGCGAACATCTAACTTCATGCTCTGGCAATCTAGTTACGCAGAGATGATTTTTATGGACGTTCTTTGGCCAGATTTCACCAGAGAATCCATGTGGGAAGCAATTACCGAGTTCAACAGAAGGCAGCGCCGCTTCGGCGCAGCCCAAGATGCGCCGCTAAACTAGCAACTCGCAAGGAATCCAAGCTTTCAAAATCCCCGGAGAATTATGGCAACCCAAAAGTTAGATCAAGTTATATCACTAGCGAAGCGAAGGGGTTTCGTATTTCAAGCAGGTGAGATTTACGGCGGCTCAAGGTCTGCATGGGATTACGGCCCACTTGGCGTAGAGCTCAAGGAGAACATCAAGCGCCAATGGTGGCAGTCCATGGTCTCGGGTCGCGATGATGTGGTTGGTCTGGACAGCTCAATCATCTTGCCTAAAAAGGTCTGGGAAGCCTCCGGCCACGTTGAGGCGTTTGTGGACCCACTGATTGAGTGCACCTCCTGCCATAAGCGATTTAGGCAAGATCACCTTGAAGAGGCTTTTGAAGAAAAGAAAAGCAGGGCTCCTAAATCTATGGATGAAATTGCTTGCCCTAATTGCGGTGGCAAGGAAACTTGGACAGAGCCAAAGAGCTTCAACGGACTTCTAAAAACTTCTCTCGGCCCAGTGGATGATGATTCGGGTATGCACTACCTGCGCCCAGAAACTGCACAGGGTATCTTCGTGAACTTCAACAACGTGCTCAATGTTTCAAGGATGAAGCCTCCATTTGGTATCGGTCAGATGGGGAAGAGCTTCAGAAACGAAATAACTCCGGGTAACTTCATTTTTAGAACTCGTGAGTTTGAGCAGATGGAGATGGAGTTCTTCGTCAAACCTGGCGAGGATGAGAAGTGGCACGACTATTGGATTGAGCAGCGCCACAACTGGTATTTGGACCTTGGTATCAAGCCTGAGAACCTAAGGCTTTTTGATCACCCGAAAGAGAAGCTCTCGCACTATTCGAAGCGCACCGTTGATATTGAATATCGCTTCGGTTTTCAAGGTGGAGAGTTTGGCGAGCTGGAAGGTGTGGCCAACCGCACCGACTTTGACCTAAAAACTCACTCTGGAGCTTCGGGAGTTGACCTCAGCTACTTTGATCCGACTGAAGAGAAACGCTGGACTCCTTACGTAATCGAACCGGCAGCTGGCCTTACAAGATCACTTATGGCCTTCCTGGTAGATGCATACTCCGAGGACGAGGCTCCGAACTCAAAGGGAGGCGTTGACATCAGAACCGTGCTGAGGCTCGATTACCGGCTCTCTCCAGTAAAGGCTGCAGTTCTACCGCTAAGTCGAAACGAAGCGCTGAACCCAATCGCTCGAGATCTAGCTGCCGAGTTGAGAAGAAATTGGAACATCGATTTCGATGATGCGGGAGCAATTGGCAGAAGATATCGCAGGCAGGATGAAATCGGAACCCCGTTCTGTATAACAGTCGACTTTGAAAGCCCAGATGATCGAGCTGTCACAATCAGAGAGCGCGACACCATGGCTCAAGATCGAGTAGCTCTAGACAAGGTCTCCTCTTACCTATTTGAAAGGCTCAACTAGTTCATTGGCTCTTCGGTACGGTAGCAAGACATTTGAGGTTCCAGTAGTGCTGGCGCCCATGGCTGGCATCACCAATACCGCTTACCGCAGGCTGTGTCGGGAATATGGAAACGGACTGTTCGTTTCTGAGATGGTGACTTCCAGAGCACTGGTCGAGCGGACCGAAGAATCAATGAGGCTGATTGGTCACCACGAGTCCGAAGAGTTTCGTTCGGTTCAGCTTTACGGTGTGGACCCTGCAACCATCGGCAAGGCCGTTGAGATGCTGGTTCAAGAAGACCGTGCTGATCACATCGACTTGAATTTCGGCTGCCCGGTTGCCAAGGTCACCCGCAAGGGCGGCGGCGCTGCCCTTCCATGGAAAGCAGAGCTTTTCGATTCGATCGTGAAAGCGGCTGTAAAGGCAGCCGGGGAGATCCCGGTCACTGTAAAAATGCGCAAGGGTATTGACCAGGATCACCTAACTTTTCTTGATGCCGGCAAGGCTGCCCGAGACGCTGGAGTTAGCGCCGTGGCACTCCACGGCCGAACCGCCGAAGATTTCTATTCCGGAAAAGCAGACTGGGATGCAATCGCCGAGCTGCGAGAGTCTTTGCCAGATGTGCAGGTATTGGGAAACGGTGACATTTGGTCTGCCGCAGACGCTGTTGCGATGATGGAGAAGACCGGCGTGGACGGCATAGTTGTTGGAAGGGGTTGCTTGGGACGCCCTTGGCTATTCCAGGACCTCGAGTTAGCTATTGCGGATTTCTTAAGCGGCAAGAAGGCTGAGACTTTCCAGGAGGTTATGCCAACGCTGGGGGAGGTTGCAACAGCCTTCTACCGACATGCAGAACTCCTCACTGAATTCTTTGAGGACCAAGGCAGGGCTTGTAGGGATATCAGAAAGCACGTGGCTTGGTATTTCAAGGGCTATCCGGTGGGTGGTGAATTTCGATCCAACTTGTCCAGAGTCGAGTCACTCCAGCAAGCTGCCGATTTACTGGCTACCTTGCCTCAAGACGCCCCGTACCCGGGCGAGGAGGCCGAAGGCCCTCGCGGCCGCCTAGGGTCGCTCAAGCGCTGCACAGTGCCTGAAGGATGGTTGGATTCCCGCGAGCTGACAGCTGACCACCGGACTCAGCTTGAGTTTGCGGAACTGTCTGTGTCAGGAGGGTAGTCAATGAACGAGAATTTGGAGCACGGCTACAAGCCTGCAGATTACGAAAGGTTCGTAGAGCAGCCAACATCGGAAATGAAAGGCCGCGGGGAATTTGCGAGAGATCGCGCCAGAGTGCTGCACTCCGCTGCATTTAGAAAGCTCAGTGCGAAAACGCAGGTTCTTTCTCCATCATCTGGTGATTTTGCACGTACTCGCCTCACTCACTCACTTGAAGTCGCACAGGTTGGTAGGGAGTTGGCAAACTCGCTGGGAGTGAACCCTGACCTGGTTGACATGGGTTGCTTAGCCCACGATCTCGGTCACCCACCATTTGGGCACAACGGTGAAGCGGCCTTGAATTTTTGGGCAGCGGACATCGGTGGCTTTGAAGGTAATGCCCAAACTTTTAGAATCCTCACCAGACTCGAGCCCAAAATCTATGATCAAAGTGGAATTCCAAGGGGGCTAAACCTAACAAGGGCCTCCCTTGACGCATCAACCAAGTACCCATGGCAATTATCCCGAGCCGCTGAGTTTGGAAACACTACGAAGTTTGGAGTCTACGAAGACGATCTCGAGGTTTTCGGATGGATGCGACACGGAGCCCCCGACGGTGCCAAATGCGTCGAGGCTCAAATTATGGACTTCGCCGATGATGTTGCATATTCGGTTCACGATTTCGAGGACTCAATCGTGGAAGGATTCGTTGACCCACCTGTGATCTCAGACCCAATTTCGGATGAAGCCTTGATCGATGACATCAGCAAGTGGTCGGGGGGAATGCTCGCAAGAGTTCAGCTCGAAGAGGGCTTGGCCTCCCTAAGGTCCTCCAAGTACTGGCTGCATGAATTTGATGGAAGCCCACGGCATCTTGCTCAGCTAAAGAATCTGGCTAGTGAAATTATCGGGTCGTTTGTTTCAAGGACAACAAAAGCGATTTTGCAAAACGCTTCCAAAAACTCGCTGACTAGGTATAGGGCAGGTGTCATAGTGCCGAGCAAGGTTCGAAGTGAGATCGCTGTGCTCAAGGGCATCGTGGCATCTTCAGTCATGACACACAATTCCAGGCAGCCCTTTTACGAAGATCAAAGGTCTTTGCTTATTGAACTGGCAGATGCATTTCTTGCGAAGAACGGGCAAGGGCTGGATCCTCAAGCTACCGAGGCTTGGCAATTGGCTAACAGCGATCAAGCTCAAAAACGTGCGATTGTAGATTTTGTAGCTTCACTCACCGACCCGGCCGCGATTGCACTGCACAAGACAACCAAAGCGTAGGATTTGACCATGGCTGGAAGAGTTTCCCAAGGGGACATTGAGGAACTCAAAGAACGCGCGGATATCGTAGAAATTGTGGGTTCCTACGTCTCCCTGAAACCTGCCAGCTCCGGCTCGTTCAAGGGTCTTTGCCCTTTTCATGATGAGAAATCTCCAAGTTTCAACGTCCGTTCGAACCCTGCTTTTTACCACTGTTTCGGGTGTGGTGTCGGCGGTGACGTCTACAAATTCATTCAAGAAATAGAGTCAGTTAGCTTCGCGGAATCCGTGCAAAAAGTTGCTGACAAAGCCGGCTACCAGCTCAAATTCGAAGAGGGAAGCGACGAAGGTTCTACTAGGTCGCGCCTTTTGGCTCTAAATAAATTTGCTGCTGAGTACTATCAGGGGCAATTGAAATCAGAAGAGGGCTTATTCGCTAGAGATTTCCTTGTCAATCGCGGGTTCGAGGAATTTAGTTTCGCGAG
>Ga0209654_1003337_pt1 | contig 9943 bp, 11 predicted proteins | sample SaaInl1SG_22_DNA_FD_184646 | JGI IMG/M metagenome (GOLD analysis project Ga0209654, IMG submission 184646) | Marine microbial communities from expanding oxygen minimum zones in the Saanich Inlet - ESP_161SG_22_DNA (SPAdes) (version 2) | ecosystem: Environmental > Aquatic > Marine > Intertidal... | reverse complement strand
TTCATTAGTTGAAGACATTTGTCTCCGAACTCTTGTTCATTAGCAAACTCTGCGTGATAGCTAGCAGTAATGCTTCTACGCTGAAGTTTGCTTGTTGCTTCTATCCACTTATTCCACCATTTACTACCTGGTGACAAATTAGTAGTCATATGTATACTTTGGTATTCTGGATTGTCATCGTTACAGTAATGCTCGATAACATCTCCAAAGTATTTATATGCAGTGGGTTCGCCGCCACTAAAGCTAAAGTGAAAGTCAGTAAAGCCATTAGCACGAGCTTGTGCTTTAATGTTATTAATTGTACGAGTATAAACTTCTAAATTCTGATGGTCAGGTGTGCTGCTGCGAGCATACGGCCAACAGTAAGAACAGTTATAATTACAAAATCGTGCTAGTATCCAAGACACTGTGAAAAGCTTAGTGCCTAACAAAGTCTTTTGACCAAACTTAGTTATATCATTCCATGGTATATTTGTTGTTATCATCATATACTATTTTACTACATTGTCTTGCACAAGTCAAGCATTTATTAGTACCTTGCCAAAAGTCTGGTAGTTTTTCAAATAAATTTTTATTACTGTCTAAAATATTGTCGTGACAATTAGGAATGCCTACAGTTTTAAGTATACTCTTTGTATTATCTACACTTAGATTTCTTAAGATATGTATCGGTAACTTTTCTTCAATTGGCTGTTCTAGGTAGTCGCCGCCTATCCAACAACAAGGAAATATATTACCGTACGGATCGACATATATACCTTGTTCACTTATACACTTTGGATCTATAGTTGCTGCTGCGATTGCAGCATTACGCACAGTTTCGTCTACAAGTGCGTTTAAACTTTTATTGGGAATACGTTTAAAACGATCTGTTTGGGCTGGTGCAATTGCATATTCTATATTGCCGTCATTATCGTGTACTTCGTATTCTTTCATTTCGTAAAATCGTGTAGTACTTACAAAGTTAACGCTGTGTACACCTAAGTTTAATAGATAGTCTTCTAATAAATCTACTTCTAATTCATTGTGCTCAAATACTAAACTGTCAACTCTTGCATCTCCGCCAGCGTTAATAAACGCTTTCATATTTTCAATAACTTTATCAAAGTTAGTGTTTTTTCGATATAATTCGTGTTTGCCCTTAAATCCATCTACAGCAAATATAACTTCAATATTATATTGTGCAAGTTTACTCCACCAAGCAGGATTACGCATCCCGCCATTAGTGTGTATTGCCAATCTTACTGTAGGATTACATTCACGTACATATGCATAGATCTCTAAACAATCACCGGCAAATGCAGGATCTCCATAATTGCCACAACTGTAAAAATTATCTAATTGTGCAAGAAATTCTCGAGGAAACCATTGTTTAAATTGTTCGAAACTCATGTCGCCGTTGCGTATAAACGGACGAGGTTTGCCACCGTGATAGTTTCTAGCACACATCGGACATTGTGCTTGACATTTGTCAGTTAGTTCAATATGAACTGTTTTGATGTCACTTACTAGCTGCATCAAACTGTTCCTTTAGCCAATCAAAGTCGTTGATTAATCTAATATCATTGCTGTTAGAAATACCAAAGTCATAACCAGCATTAGCACCTCGTAACGCATACTCACCAAATTTTCCATCAGCGATAGTAGTCCACGTTTTGAGTCTTTCATTTGTTTCGTCCTCATTTTGTCTATCAATTGCCTTGCTTGCAAGTTTGGCACATTCTCTAAATGCACTTTTCCAAGTTTCAAATTCGCCTGTGTTAAATGCAGTAATATTTGCAACTTCTTCCACAGCAATAAAATATGGACTGATGCTCGTGGTCATATCCGGCTTATTAGTATCCATATCAATTGTTAACTTTCGAGGAAACAATTTTATTCCTCCATATCCGTATACTAAATTATTAATAGGATTCTGACTACGCCATACATGTACGTGGTCTAGTTGATGTTCAGGCACTTCGTAATCAAAATTAAACGTGTTTAATACCTGTGCATCTGCATCTACTACCCAGAACATTTTAGTAAAGCATTTCTTAGCTGCTTTTATGTGTGCTTGATGTATTCCTTTAACACCGTGCACTCTTTTTGCCATAGGAAATCGAGCTTTTAATAAAGCATAATTTTCGTCTGCATTAGATTCTTGGTAACTTATGAATACAATATCATACATACCTAATTATAACACCTTTTTAATTATTTGTCAAATTACTTATATGCTTCTGTTAGTGCAGTTATTAACTTATCAACATCATCTGTATTAGCACAATAATGTATACCTATGCCGCCGGCATTATTCCATTGTTTAATATTGTTAAGTTTGTCATCAACAAGAATATTCGGCGAACCGTCGATCCGTTCAACTGCATATCTTTCTTTATTTCTTGTAAAGATTAAGTTAGGAATAATTGGCATAAGTCTATGGCGCTCTAGCCACACTCTTTTCCAATAGCTGCTGTTGTGTTCGTCATTGGTTAACGGACTTGAGCATATTCCATAATTGTCTCCTGCAATACGCTTAACTGCTGATACTAATTTTATAGTTGATGGATACAACTCAATAGTATTAAAAAAGTCTGTAGACGTTAACTCAAATACTGCTTTGTCTTTATTAGGAATTGCTTTCCAATCTTCAACGCCGTTGTATTTTGCAAAGGTATCGTACCAATTTGCTATTACACCGTCCATGTCTAAATATAATATCATAGCTACCTTAATTATTTGTATATAAAGGGATCACGTTTTCTCAGAGACGATAATGTTATTTTATCTTTTATTTTTTGGTAATACGATGGAGCATTGTCGCTATTTATAAACGCAGTATAGTGATCTAATACTGATGTAATTTCTCTGTCAAGTTTATATAAAAAGTTATCGTAATCAATATTTGCAATTATGTTTTTATATATCTCACTATTAAAGCAATAATGACCACTAAGTATAGTTGCAGTTTCTTGATCAGTTACTCCTGTTTCAGCCCAGCGCTGCCAATAGTTTTTACTGTAAACATAATTACTAAATTCATTCCACTGTGCATCAGAAGTAAATTGTTTCAATACTGTAGTATGCACTGTTCCGATTTGCGGAGCAATATTTAAACTATCAACGCCAGCAGTGATTCTCTTTTGTATATCTTTATCATTAAAATAATCAGCATTATGTTCTTTAAATAAAAATCCTGCATCGTGTACTAGTTTTATATTTTTTTTATTCTCTTTTACATCAAACGCACCTGCTTGGGTTCCTTTTGTTAAACTTCCTGTTTGTGTTACAAAATAAACTATATTATCTTTATATGCTTGTAAAAATTGTAATTGAGGAGATAACCTTCCGATACTACTTTCGATGTCAATACCAGTATTGTCTTCACTACCAAATTCAAGTTTTATACTAGGATTTTTACTAATAGCATATTCAATTAATTCTTTTCCATACTCTAATTGATTTTTAGGTATCTTCGATACATCAATGTGTATTAGATCAAACCCGTTATCAATGTCTGCATCAATAGTAGCTTTACAACGAACAATTGCTTCATCAACTGATAATCCTTTATCTAAATCTGTAAAGTAAGGACCGCAGTGATCTCTACACACTAATAATCTTGGAGTCTTATTTTTTTGTATACGTTCAACTAATTCTGAGGTACGGCATACATATCCTGTAGTGCTATCCACTTGATTTCGACTTGCTATTATCATTAACGGTAATGCATTATGTTTTGACCAGCTTGACATTATATCAATAGCCTCTAAACTCATAGGGCCGACACCAAGTTTAAATTTTTTCATATCGATCATATATTAATCCTTCGGACTTAATTCCAGTGTAAACTTTAAATTGGTTAAGAAATTGGTGTTTATAAAATTCTTTACCACTGTGGTATTTAACACCAATTTCGTTACATTGCTTCCGAAGATGATTTTCTGCTACTGCTAGATCAATCACAAGATTACATTCTTTTGGTATTTCTGTAAATGGACTAGATGATGTACTAGTTCCAAGCCCTGTACAATTTATTATAACATTAGCATTATTATATCGGTTATTCCATGTGCCGGCATTCCTTGCACAAACAGTAATATTATACTCATTTAGATACTTTGCAAACATTTTACCCATTGCGCCGTTGCCTAAGATTGTAATAGTATCAGACTTGTTTATATTTTTAGTAACTTCTGCCATACCGTAAAAGTCACAGTTATATCCAAAAAGCTTTCCGTTGGTAATAGTAACAGTATTACATGTATTATATTCGATGCATTCGTCTGATGCGCTGTCTAGCATTGATAATATTTCTATTTTATATGGCATGCTTACACTTATACCAGAAATATTATTATCTAACGCCCAAGATATAGTACTTTTTAAATCATCAGTACCGATTGCAGTATAAGTTGCAGGAACATTATAGTGTTTAAAAAACTTTCCGTAGTAATGTTCTCCTGTTTTACCAGGATATTTACTTACACTAATGTATTTTTGTATTGTCTGAATATTCATTCTCAGCCTCTTGAAACAATTTCATTCCGAGATACCATAAAAATGTATCAAATGGTGCTGTGTGCAGTGGACTCATATTCCAAAATATAATAGGGATTAGTTGTTGAACTTTTTTATAGTCCCAACCCTTTGAAATTACAAATTCTTTTAGTATAGTTTGATATGTGTCTATACTATCTACGTTAGGAACACTAAGAGTAACTTCGGTTCCTTGTACTTCGATATCAAAATTATGCTGTTTGATGTTTGCATAGTTTATTATAAAGCCGCCTGCCATTTTTGCTAGGTCATAATATATGTCACCGTAATCAACTACATTAGCAAATTCATGGCGCCAATCAATTAGTAAAAAATCACCAGTTGGATTTATAATAATATTATCAAACTGTAAATCTCCATGCACAAACCCTGGTAGATTATTAATTGCAAGATTGTCCCAATCAATGTTTTCTAAATACTTCGAATAAGATTTTACTTTTATTCCGTTTACGTGAGTAATATTTTGTAAAGCAGGATACTTATCTAAGAACATATTAATGCGTCCGAGTGTCTTGTCTTTATAAAATAATAATGCTGCTTGATCTAAATTGTAATCTACAATATTCCAAACTTTGTTATCAAGCCACTCTAATAAATCCTTAAACATTACTGGATCATTAAACTTATATAATGTTTCACCTGGAAAGAAATCATAAGCCATAAAGTTTCCGCTAACTAAACAATTATCAGGAAACACTTCAGGATTGATTTGTGTTTTTCTCATCTTCTTTTGAGGCACAGTTTTGTCTAACCACCATTTTACTACACGGTTGTTACAGATATACGTTACTTCGTCGTTCTTACTAAAATCAAACTTTTGACTTTTTGATACTGCTGTTTTATAACTTATTGGATTACCAAAGTCTATCCAACTGTCTAATTGTTTATACCTGGCGCCTGGTTGTATTAATTGTATAAATTCATTATCATTTAATTTACTTAGATTATCAAAAAAGCTATGCCATTCATTAATATACATTAGGCCTGTAAATGCTTTCCAGTCAGCTGGTGTATGTTGTTTAAATGAAATTTCTTGTATTATGTTATTAGTTGTACTAAACATAGTGTACAACTGACTATCTTTTTGTGGAATATCTTTTACATAATAACAATCATAGTCGGGTTTATCAGTAACTACTGGTTGATCAAAAAACGTATCGCACGGAACATACCAAAACGGACTAGTGATGTAATCTTTACACTGCAATAAAGTGTATCCAGTACCAGCACTTTCACTTTTCCAATCAACATCTATAAATGTAATCTTTCTGTCAGCATATGCTACGTTACAAAAATCTTTAATTTGATCTGCTAAGTATCCTACTGGCATAACAAAATGCGTGTCTATAGGAAACTGATCTATGATATGCGAAATAACAGGCTTTTCTTTATACGGTAATAAACCTTTGTTTAGATTCCTAGTGTAATCACCCATACGGGTGCCTGTGCCAGCTGTAGGTAATATAACTGTATGATTACTCATGTTCGTAGTTAATGCGTCCATGTGTACGCCCTGCATCATCTTGTAGTCGAATTACGTCATCTAGCTCAGTTGTACTTGTTTCCATAAATGTCAAATCAGTAGTTGCAATAACTCGATGTACCCATCCTGGAGTAATATGAAATACTACATCCTCTTTTAAATCAATGCGTTCAAAAGTAGATTCGTATTCATCAACTTCAGCAGCAGTCATTCCATTTTTAAGATACTCTTCAATATCTAAAGGTTCTTTACTACGCAATAAAGTGCCTGTACCTGATAATACATAATTAGTTTCAATTTTATGCTCATGTACCTGTAAACTTGTTCGATTGCCTGCTTTAAATAAAATACGCTTACATGCATACGGAGTGTGTGATCCGTCAGCTATCCAAAGTTCTTGTCCCCAATGTTTTGTAACTTTTTTAATTTCCATTATTCCATCCATTCTTTTTAATTTGTTTCAGTGCAATTTTTGCTGCTACTTTGTGTCCTTTGGCACTAGTATGCATACTAGGAAGATCGTCAGGATATTTAACTGACAGTGCTCCCCAGCTTAACTCCATATGATTGCTATTATCAATCAGTACGTGATGTTTTGAAGTGTCAATGTTTTCAGTACCTATTAAATGTTTTATGTTTGCATTTTTTAGTGCAATATGGCACATTGCCATTGCGCCTAAGCTGTGCATCCTGTTTATGCGGGGATCGTGTATCTGTTGAGCATAATCGTATAATATTCTAGTTCTACGTTTAGGTTCGTTGTAAAATCTCTTGTAATATCCATCTGGATTTTCTATATCTTTGTCGACTATGTTATCAAAATAATCAATTACACCTAATAAATTTTCTGTAAAGACCTTTCCTTTATAACGACTGCTATCATGCATTATATGAGGCTCACCATTATTCTGTGGCATATAACTTCCTGGCATGTACGGAGGATATTCGTGATAATTTATATCAAAGTTACTAATCTCAGGTCCTGGAACATTATGTGCGTCTTGTGCAAACCATTCTACCCTATCATAACTAGTATTCGTAATTAACATCATATCGATATTATCAATATTTTCTATTGCATATAATACTTGTAAAAATATACTATAGTTTGTACTAGATCCTTTAGCAATATTTATAAGCTCTAATCCTAATTCATCGGCTACTATGCTTCCGTACGGTTCGTTTTTAAGATCTCGGCAACCAATTCCTTTTGCAAAACTGTCGCCACATATTACAAGTTTTTTCATAATAAATTATTTTCCTTTATATATCTTACTAATTCAGATGCCCACGCTTCGTGCCCTGACGGGCTGGGATGCCAACCTACTAAAGGATCATCTACATTTGCTTCAATAAAACTTTTAAATGTACTATTAGGTTGGTCTTTTTTATAAAATCTTATAGGATCAACCGTGCTCCATAAAGACTCAAAATTTAAATGTTGAACATTTCTTTTACCGTTATCAAATCTATGATACATATGTAATTTAGTATCAACAGTTTTAACTTCTTCCAACATATTAAGATCCTGCCAATTACCTGGATTTTCATTTGGTGTTTGATAGAATGCATTATAGCACAACCATTTAATATTGTGAGCATTACAAAAATTTTGAAATTGTGTTATTGCTGAGACGTGTCGTGGTATATACTCTTCCGGGTTCCACATATGCTGAACATACATCTTCCATAATTTTGCCATTTTTTTATCATCGAAATATGGAACTTGTGGCCATAATCTAAACTTGCATGAAAAACCGCCATTTTTCCACCAAAAACTATTTCTTTCAGGACTTGTCCAACCAATAATTACAAATATATCATCAGTTGATTTATTACAACTTAGATATTCTGTACTAATATATGACATTGTTCTTTCTATTATAGTTCTGTTGTCATCAGCAGGCCAACTTAGATTTACATAGTCGCAATCTAGTTGTTTTGCCATATAGTGAGGATAAATTTTAGGAATTCTGTAATAATCGTTTGCTTCCTTAAAATCGTATACTCCTGGGTGAGTATCTCGAGGATGCTGTGCTGCTAAAACAGGATCTACAATTTCACATCCAAATGTCCAACTATCGCCATCAAAAATTAATTTCATTATATGTACCACTCCTGCCAAAGTTTTTTGATTTTATCGTAGTCTTCGACAGAGTCTAGTCCCTTGCCTCGCATAGTACTACGTACAACTGCATAATCGATATTCCAAGAATCAGGATGAATATTATGAGCCACTGCATATTGGTAAAGAAGTGTGCCTGGTCCTAAATGTAATTCTGGATTAATATCAATTTGCTTTGCTGTTATTTCTGGGTTTCTGCTGTCTTTATTTTTTAAGGCATAATACTTGTACAACCCTGACATAATATCCATTGTCTTGCTGTCACCGAAAAATATAACATCATCAAAGCATTGTTTATTAAATTCACTTGGAAATCTGCTTATAAAGGTTGAAGTATAGCAAGTTCCAGATGGCATGTTATGATGGAATGGAAATTGTTGTTGAGGATTATACATTATATCAGGACGAGCCTTTACTACAATATCATATGTAAAGTTGTTTTCTAATTCATACTGTTGTTTTAACAACATGCTATATTCAAAACTATAAAATAATGGATCCCATGCTAAATTCCACTCTCTAGATTTATATACAGACATGTGATAATTAACTGGTGAATATATTTTTACCAGTCGATGAAAATCATTATGTTTTTCATCTACAAACACATGATGATGTTTTTTTGGAAATCTCCATGTGTTTGTATCCCATGTATGGATAAAATAATCTACAGTTACTTCTTCTTGATTTGGTGGGGAGAAGAACTTTAAAATATTTTTTTTAGCAAACTGCCAGTCTCTAATTTGACCGCTAAAACAAACTGCAACTCTTTTTTGTCTTAACATAATATTTCATGCTCCCCTAATGGGCCAAGGCCTGCGTCCTTTTTATAGTTAGCATAATCAGCATCTCTAGCTATAGTTACATAATGTATTAGCTTTGGGTTTATTGATATATTAAACATTTTTGCATAATAATAAAAAATATGTTCGGGTGCTAGGCCTTCAGGATCTAAAGCCCGTGTTCCGAATGTCGGTAACCAGTGGTAAAAGTCTGACAGCTTATCAAATGTCGGACTATCAGCATACCAAAATATGTCGCCCAATCTTCGTTTAAACCAAGGTCCACTTCCGTCTACCCCAGAATGACAAGCGTGTATTGTATTAAATGCAGGCCGAAGCATTTCGTCTATCGAAAAATCAGCTCTAAAATCTTCATTTAAATACATATCATTTCTCATACGAATACACAAATCATAATTAATTTGATTTTTTACTTCGTGCATCTTTTTTAAATGAGCTGCATACATAATTGAATAAAATTGCGGAGCCATCCAGCTATTCACAAACTCGCCACTATACGCAGATTCAATTGATCCTATATCGCTTGTTTGTTGTTTTATAGTCTTGGACACTTCAACATTGTCAATTTTATAAGCTGTTGGACCAAGTTGCTCGATATAATCATTTATTTCAGATTCGGATAATACAACAGCTTCATCTAATGTATCTAAAATAAGTTTTTTACCAGCAATTCCTTGTTGTAAAGTATTATGATCCCAGATATGACAAAACACATCAATATTAGATACATTGTGATTGTCTTTTAAATCTTTAAATAACTCTTTCCAAGTAGATATACATTTCCTCCATGTACGAAGTTGACCACTAAAACAAAATGCAACTTTTAGTGTTTTATCTTTGTAAACTGATTTTTCAATATGTAAACCAGATTCTGCTAACTTTTTTTTTCGGGCACGTTTAGCTGCTTTTCGAATAGCTCGTAGATCATTCTCAGTCGGAGTATCACTCATAGCTTAGACCACTTATAATATTCCTCCTCCATTTCAGGAA
>Ga0209654_1003332_pt1 | contig 9956 bp, 7 predicted proteins | sample SaaInl1SG_22_DNA_FD_184646 | JGI IMG/M metagenome (GOLD analysis project Ga0209654, IMG submission 184646) | Marine microbial communities from expanding oxygen minimum zones in the Saanich Inlet - ESP_161SG_22_DNA (SPAdes) (version 2) | ecosystem: Environmental > Aquatic > Marine > Intertidal zone... | reverse complement strand
AAGGCGTTGGTAGAACACTGCATGAAATGAAAGAAGTAGAAAAAAGTAGAATTTGAATTAATTGCCTCATGGCGTTGTTATTTGAACCGAAAGGTAACGAATAGTGCTGGTAGAGCTGAAGTGTTAAAATTTTGTTAACGTTACAAATAAGGATTTAGCAGGCCCTTACTACGTAAGCCTGTTCAACATTAATCAAAAACAGCTACTAAAAGCCCCATTTTTCGACACCTGGGACTTGACAAGCCCCTTATTATGTAGGCAGTTCAACCAAAACGACGAATTATGAAACTGCTTAAACAAATCAAACAACGATTATCTATCTCTAAGTACTACGGTCTCGACATCATAAAAGAGGAGCAAATTAAGCTGCGCAGTCTTTTAATGGATGCAAACAAGACTATTAACAGAGTAAAACAAACTGTATCTATCATTGAGGATACCGATTGGAACGAGGTTGAACAGAATCTAATTCAGCCCAAACATGATTCGAGTACGACAAAAAGAAGCGAGCCGCTTTTTAAAATCCACCTAAATAACCAGTTGGAGAATGATAACACCGTAATTCTTCGGTTTTATAAATCTGTGAGAGGTCTCTGGTACGTTGATATTCCAGAATGGGGAGGCAGTATCGATGCCCTTGAAATGGTAAGAGGTGCTGACGAGATGTTAGAAGACTTATCCGAGTATAAAGGGAATGATGTTTATGTGCAGTTTGCAACAAGCTCGTTCGAGGGGTCTAAGCGTTTAGTTAAAATACAAGAGGATATGGCAGACGGAGGTGCATACTACAGTTATCCGACAGATATGAAGCCAAAAATAATCTGGCTCTGCTCTGTATCTGATTGGTATTTCGGATACCATCCAAGCGAAATATTTTATAAGAACATAACCCTTTAGATAAAGCTGTTGAATATGAATGTCGAGAGTATCGTTTATGACCTATTCCAAGAATTAACAACACTAAGAGAACGTGTCTATGAGTTAGAGAGGTATAAGAAGCTTGTTGAAGGAGAGCTGCACCATATCGAATTCGATATCAAGAAGCTTAAGCGGTCTAACCTCTACGATGATGATGACGACCTTCCGTTTTAAATAGAGAGGGCTGGTTTTTAGACCAGCCCCTCACTACATAACCTATGTACCTCACGTACGCCGCTATACTAAGGCGGTCACTATCATACTTCCAAGAATTGTGAGTAAGTAAAAGTTGCTAACAACAAGCAAGGAATGCATAATGCTTCAAGTGGAGTTTTAAATCCAAAACGAAACATTATTTTATTAATGGAAGGTTTTATATTGAAGACCGCTTTAATTGTAGTTATTCATGATTCAGCACACAGCCAATAAATCGCTTTCAGAATTATTCGGAATCGATAACAGCGTTACATACCATATACCAAAATATCAACGTGAATATGTTTGGGGTAAATGGAATTGGGAGGCGCTATTTGACGATATAGAAGAAAGTGACGGAGGACACTTCCTCGGTTCCATAATTTGTATCAACACCCAGAAGGACTCTCATAAGGCGGCAAGCCTTGAACTAGTTGATGGCCAACAGAGGATGACAACTATTACCCTCTTCTATCTGGCGATTTTTGATTTCCTTCAAAACAACATTCCACATAGTGAAGATGAGGACGAGTTAATGGAGGAGAAAATAAAGCTAAAGTCTCTCCAAAAGAAACTCGTATTAGATGGTTCGATTAGGCTTGAGCCGTCATACTCAAACCACAATCTTGAAGATTACAAATGGATATTTTCAAGCGTTATAAAGGAGGTAAAGACATCCTCGAGTAAACCAAAATTCTTAGGTCTAAGACAGATTTCCAGAGCATTTAGTTTCCTATCAAATAGGCTCAGCGAACTTGATGCAGATGGTAAGCCTGTTCATACATATCAGTCGGTTCAGATGTTACTTAGAAAACTCAATAGTGCAACACTCGTAAAGATTGATGTAGCCAATCATGCCGATGCATTCACCTTATTTGAGACCCTTAATAATCGTGGTGTTGCCTTATCAGCCATTGATTTAATTAAAAACAAGCTACTAGGCCACTTAGAGCGTGTAAATCCTAGCAGTAATCTAGATGTCAACTTTGAAAGATGGAATCAGATTATCACCAATCTAACGGACGAGTATAAGATTCAGGAGCGCTTTCTAAGACAGTTTTATAATGCATTTAGATTAGAGAAAGATATCGCTGTAGCCAAAGCTCCCAAGGCGCTAAGGTCGAATTTGATTCGTATTTATGAGGAACTAATTGAGCGTAATGTTGACTTAATATTTGACCGCCTAGAAGAAGCTTCGTTAGTGTATTCCGACCATATTAATTATGATACAGGAGATAATTCTGTCGATTACATAAGAGCATTAAGGAGCCTTGAAAACGTCAACGGAGCCGATGGATACATGCTTCTTTTATTTATTTCTAAGAAATTCAATATTTGCGAGACGGATAAGATAGGACTGATAGACTTGTTGTGTAGATATTTTATCCGTAGGAACGTCACAGATTCTCCTCCTACGAGGGATTTGACAAACAGGTTTATGGATATTATTGCAGAAGCAAACAGGCTTGATACGTATAGCTTTGAAAGCTTGAAGAATATAGTCCTAGACAAGGGCAAGCCAGCTTCAGATGACGTATTCCGTGAAAAATTGAATGGTGATTTATATGAAGAAAATGTAGGTGCAACGCGCTACATTCTTTCGTCCATAGAAGGAAATCTGACGGAGACTAAGGAGAAGTATGTCAATTTCTATTCACGTGACAAGAACAAGTTTGTATGGACCGTTGAGCATATTTTTCCCCAAGGGGAGAATATTCCTGAGCATTGGATAAACATGGTTGCTGAGGGAGATAAAATAAAGGCAAGCGAGGTTAGGAAAAATTGGGTTCATAAACTAGGTAACCTCACTCTAACAGGGTACAACTCACAACTTAGCAACATGTCTCTTGATAAAAAGCAGAATAAAAAATCAAATGATGGTAAATACATTGGCTTCAAAAACGGACTAGCCATAAATACTGCTATTGAAGAGGTTACTGCTTGGCGAGAAGATAATATAAGAGAAAGAACAGCCAGTCTAGTTGATAAAGCTGTAGAGATATTTAAATTATAAATCATCCCAACAAGACGAGGCTCTATTGGATGTAAAATGGTTATTAATAACGCCACCAAAATGTTTGAACAAAGTTTTAAGAATATAGATGACATCCTTCATAAGGATGCTGGATGTGGGAGCGAATTAGACTACGTAGAACAGACCTCCTGGGTACTGTTCTTAAAGTATCTGGATGATTTAGAGCAGGATAAGGAAGACGCTGCGGTTCTTTCAGGAACAGAGTACACCAGACTTATATCCCCAGACTATCAGTGGCTGTCTTGGGCCGCTCCAAAGAATTCAGATGGTACACTAGATAACGACGCCCTTACGGGTGACGACCTACTAGACTTCGTTAACAACGAACTTTTCCCCTACCTCAAGAGGTTTAAGTCAAAAGCAAACTCACCCGATACTATTGAGTACAAGATTGGTGAAATCTTTAGTGAGCTAAAGAATCGTATTCAGTCGGGATACAACTTGCGAGAGGTTATCAGTCTCATTGATGAGCTTCGATTCAGAACGCACGCAGACCAGCTCGAGATGAGCCACCTGTACGAGGGTAAAATCAAGAATATGGGTAATGCGGGGCGTAACGGTGGTGAGTACTACACACCACGTCCTTTAATTAAATCCATTGTAAAGGTCATAGACCCTAAGATTGGGGAGACTGTATACGACGGTGCAGTAGGTTCAGCAGGCTTCCTGGTGGAAGCATTTGACTACATGCGAAACATTAAACAGCTTTCTACCCAAGACATCGAGACGCTGCAGAAGAGAACCTTCTATGGCAAGGAGAAGAAGTCACTCGCCTACATCATTGGTATAATGAATATGATACTGCACGGTGTTGAGGCGCCTAATATTGTTCATACCAACACACTTGCTGAGAACATCGCGGACATTCAGGAGAAGGACCGCTACAACGTAGTACTAGCCAACCCTCCTTTTGGTGGCAAGGAGAGAGCTGAAGTACAACAGAACTTCCCTATCAAGACTGGAGAGACGGCCTCACTATTTATGCAGCACTTTGTCAAGATTATGAAGGCTGGAGGTAAAGCAGGAATCGTAATTAAGAATACCTTTTTAAGTAATACCGATAATGCATCTGTAGCGCTACGTAAGGAGCTGCTAGAGAACTGTAACCTGCATACAGTGCTAGACCTTCCAGGCGGCACTTTTACTGGCGCAGGTGTCAAGACTGTTGTTCTATTCTTCACCAAGGGAGAGCCTACCAAAAACGTCTGGTTTTATCAGCTAAACCTCGACCGTAACCTAGGGAAAACCAATCCGCTAAATGAGAAAGATTTAGCAGACTTCGTTGCACTACAGAAGACCAAAGCTGAGAGTGAGAATTCGTGGAACGTGAAACTGAAGGATATAGACTCAGATACGTTTGACCTTTCGGCTAAGAACCCGAATACACCTGAAGAAGCTCCGCTGAGGCAACCCAATGAAATTCTGAATGCAATGGCAGCGCTAGATAAAGAGACGGCTGATGTTATGAGTGATTTAAAATTGTTGATTGGAGATGATTAAGGAAAATTCAAATTTATCTGATAGCTGGGGAATCAAAAAATTAGGAGAAGTATGTTCTTTTCAAGGTGGTTCTCAGCCTGCCAAAAGCGAATTTGTCTATGAAAAACGCGAAGGCTATGTGCGCTTCCTACAAATTCGGGATTTCAAAAGTGATAAAAACATCACATACATTCCAGAATCTCCAAAGAATAGATATTGTGGTGATGATGACATATTGTTGGGAAGATATGGAGCTTCAGTAGGTAAAGTCTTAACTAACAAAACAGGTGCTTATAATGTTGCCGTTATGAAAACCATTCCCTCCAAAAAGTTTTTATTTAAAAGATATCTTTTCTTCTATTTCACATCTAAGGATTTTCAAAATAGATTAGAAGTTGTGTCCTCACGTTCAGCGCAAAACGGTTTTAGTAAGAGTGATATTTTTGATTTTCCAATATTAGTTCCTCCACTACCCCAACAAAAACAAATAGTAGCCACATTAGACAAAGCCTTTGCAGCAATAGATACCGCAAAAGCTAATGCAGAGCAGAACCTGAAGAATGCTAAAGAGCTTTTCGAGAGCTACCTGCAGAACGTATTTGAAAATAAAGGTGATAATTGGGTTTCGTCTGAACTAAATGAGTTTGTAAATTTTATTGATTACCGAGGGAGAACTCCTGTTAAAACGAGTAGTGGTGTTAGATTGATTACTGCAAAAAATATTAAGTTGGGATATTTACAAATAAAACCAGAGGAATTTATAGCTGAAGATAATTATGAAGCTTGGATGACAAGAGGCATTCCTAATTTTGGAGATGTGATTTTTACAACCGAAGCTCCTTTAGGACATATTGCTCAAGTTAACACTAAGGAAAAACTAGCTTTTGCACAAAGAGTAATTGTAATGCAACCAGACGCAAAAAAAATTAATCAAACATTTTTAAAATATCTTTTATTATCAAATCCGATTAGAAATAAAATATTAGCACGAGGTACGGGAGCAACAGTCTTGGGGATAAAATCCCGTTTGCTGAAGAAAATTGAAATTGATTTCCCTAATTCAATTGAAGAGCAAGAGAAAATCGTGATTAAGCTAGATACCTTATCGGAAGAAACTAAAAAAATAGAAGCTATCTACACTCAGAAAATAGCAGACTTAGAGGAAATGAAGAAGAGTGTGTTGCAAAAGGCATTCAGCGGACAGCTCAATACTGTAACTTAGTACTATGAATGAGCCACAAACCAGACTAGACCTCATAGACCCTGCACTCAAAGCTGCAGGCTGGGGCGTCGTGGCTGAAAGTAAGCTGTTGGCTGAGCGTCTAATTACTGATGGTCGCATAAGACCTGGAGGTAAAAGAGGGTCACCGTTAAAGGCTGATTACACACTAGTATATAAAGGCGTCGAGCTGGCAGTAGTAGAGGCTAAAAGAAGGGATTTAGACGTAAGTGAAGGGGTGGGACAAGCAAAGCTATATGCGACTAAACTGGCGTGTGATACCGCGTACTCTACCAACGGGGATAAGATTTACAGAATCTGTTTACAGACAGGTAATGAAGAAGAGGTAACACGATTCGAAACTCCACAAGAGCTTTGGGAGAAGTCTTTTCCGCAAAAATCATCTTCTAAACATAAAGTTTTCTGGAGGGATAGCTTTTCCAATATTCCTTTTGAAGACAAGTCAGGGACTTGGCAGCCTCGTTACTATCAGAAAATTGCAATTAATAAAACGCTTGAGAAGATTGGTTCGGGTGAGGACCGCATACTCTTAACCCTTGCCACGGGAACAGGTAAGACGGCCATAGCCTTTCAGATTGCTTGGAAGTTATTCAAGACAAGGTGGAATCTTAGTGCAAATTCTAACTACAAGAAACGCCAGCCTCGAATCTTGTTTTTAGCGGACAGGAATATTCTCGCGGACCAAGCCTTCAATTCATTCTCAGCATTCCCTGAGGATGCCTTGGTAAGGGTTAAACCCGATGAAATAAAGAAGAAAGGAAGGGTACCAAAGAATGGTAGTATTTTCTTTACCATTTTCCAGTCACTGATGGCTAACGACAATACAGCAGATATTGAGGAATTAGAGGAAGACACCACTACAGAATTTGATAATTCTACAGCCTACTATAATCAGTACGACAAGGACTACTTCGATTTAATCATTATTGATGAGTGCCACAGAGGCGGTGCCAATGATGAAAGTAACTGGCGTGATATTCTTGATTACTTCTCTCCTGCAGTGCAGCTCGGACTAACTGCAACTCCCAAGAGAAAGGATAATGTAGATACCTACAAGTATTTCGGTGACCCTGCATACATATACTCTCTCAAGGATGGTATTAATGATGGATTCTTGACTCCCTTCAAGGTTAAGCGAATAAAAACAACCCTGGATGACTACATCTACACTTCAGAGGATAAGGTGCTAGATGGGGAAGTTGAAGAGGGGAAGTTGTATACAGAGAAAGACTTTAATAGAAATATCATTATCCCTGCAAGGGAACGATACCGCGTTAAAGCTTTTATGGATGATGCTAGCGAGAATGACAAGACCATTGTTTTTTGCGCTACACAAGAACATGCTGCAATGGTACGCGACCTTATTAATCAGAATAAGAAATATTCAACAAATATTGACTATTGCGTTCGTGTGACCGCTAATGACGGAAAGATTGGCGAGACCGCATTAAGTCTTTTCCAGGATAACGAGAAATCCATTCCTACGGTGCTGACTACTTCACAGAAGCTGTCTACAGGTGTAGATGCAAGAAACGTACGCAACATTGTTTTAATGCGTCCTGTAAATCAAATTATAGAGTTCAAGCAAATAGTCGGTCGTGGTACAAGAACCTTTGACGGAAAGGACTACTTCACTATCTACGACTTCGTAGATGCTCATCAACGTTTCCTGGACCCTGAATGGGATGGTGAGCCAGAAGAGCCTGCCGAGAAGTATGACGTTGAATATTCATCAGGACCAGACGATACGAACGCTGTAGAAGAACCAAAAGAATCGAAGAGTTCAAAGAAGGTGCGTATCAAATTAAAAAGCGGAAGAGAGCTAGCTATTCAGCACACTACACAGACTATGTTCTGGGACGCAGATGGTAAACCTGTTTCGACTGAAGATTTTCTAAATAAGCTTTTGGGGGATTTACCAGCTCTTTTTAAAAGTGAAGAAGAGCTTATCAAACTTTGGAGCAACCCTAATACACGTAGAACACTGCTGAACGACCTTGAGGACGCTGGTTATGATAGTGAGCGATTAAATGCTTTAAGGCGTCTTATAGACGCTGAGAAAAGCGACCTATTCGATGTGCTAGACTATGTGTTTAACAGTGATTCAAAACCTGTCACTAGAGCATCTCGAGTTGCTGCTGCGGAGAGTAGGATTTTTGCTCTTTTAAACCCGAAGGAAAGAGAGTTTATTAAGTTCGTACTAAGCAAATACATCGAAGTCGGTATTGAAGAGTTAGATACATCTAAACTTGGACCACTTTTGTCTAGTATGTATCAATCTCAACTAGATGGTATCAATACATTGGGTGGAAATCCGACTCAAATTAAAGGCATGTTCGAGAACTTTCAGCGTTACCTATATCAGGCAGGATAGGATATAAACCTTTTCAGTTTTCAACGCTTGGTGGGGCGTTTTAGGCGCCCACCTGCGTCTAATCCCATCTAATCATTTCAATGTCCGCGCTTATTCCAAGATGTGATTCTAGGGCTTTGTTAAGCAGTATACCAGCCTCCTCTGCTATATCTTCTGGCACACCAATGCAATCGTGTACTGTATAGAAATCTCTACCAGGAAAAGCCTCTTGTAGCCTGTCTAATGCTAGTTTGTGAAAGAAGTAACCTTCATAACTCTGAGTAACATTAGCAAGGTCTGTAGACCTTCTGTGAGACTGTGATTCATCCGCTATGGACATTAAGAAACGCTCTATAGATGGATAGCTTTCTGAGAAGGCTTTAGCTATGGTGGGTATATTCTGTTTCCTTGTGTAGTAGTTAAAAAGCAACTGCTTCAGCACTATTGGTTTGTAATCTACACGGCTTATATCATAGGCTTTATCTGAGGCTATTGTAAAACCCTTAGAGGCGGTATTCTTATCAAACTCTATCCAGTCTTCGTGGTACTCATTATCGTTGATTTGAAGCTCTCTGTATATGTCGCCATAGATGACGTGCTTAATGAACATAGCCGTATCTGAATGAGTGCCAATTGAGTCTGTTGTTATATCTATATCGTCCTGGACGAACTTATCCAGATGGCGTTTTATATTCAGTGTTATATCATTCTCGTAGGCCACTACAATTGCCTTGCATAGGAAGACTAGTTGCGAAGACCTTAGGTCAAGTTCTACGAAATAGTTTCCCCTACTATCCATTATACACTCCCTCATCTGTTTCATTGCATTACAGACTGAGGTCGTTAGTCTGGACCCGTTATAATTGAATGTAATATCACCAGTGCTTAACTGACTAAGTACTGTTATATCTGATTCAAGCCTCAAGCTTGCCTGCCGAGTGTATGGCTTACTACCCCGTACCCCAGATTGCTCAAAGTCATCCTGAAATTCTCTAGCCTTATCCTCATCAAAACTCATATTCTTTAGCCATTCATACTCTCGCTCTATTAGAGGGTTTGCTTCAAGGGATGTGTTTTTCTGATTCAACCGTAACGTCATCAACCGCTTAGAAAGCGTTGAACCCGCCTTGGAGTAGTAGGTTGTGAGTTTGTCGTTCTTTATGTCTAATCGGTATTTCTCTGTTAACTGATAGGCCTTAGCTCTTTTACCTTTCTCATACGTCTCTGTGCCATCTGGCTTTAGCTGAACAGCTACCACACCAATGTCTATAAGCCCTTGTATCTGCCTCTCCCTTGGCTTTGAACCCAGCTGGTTCTCTAAAAACTTCATCTTTAAGGGGTGGAATGAATGAAGCGTCTTCCCACTATCAGAAGCCTTAGAGACTAGAAGGTGGATAAAGTAAAACTGACTCTCACTAAGTTCAGCTGAAAACTCCTTAAGGATAGTTGCAGGTACTATCATCCTAATTGCAGGAGCTAGATTTAGCTGTTTCTGTATAGAGGGAGAAGAAGGTTTCATATGTTCGTCATTTAGATAAACCTATTAATAACAGTCTGTATATCAAATAGACACATCGCCTTAAGAGTCAACACGATATCAACAGAAGAACAGACCTATGGAACAATCACTGCCTTACATATCAATAATGAGATAACTACTCAACATTGGGTACACACATCAAGAAATACTACCTAGAAATATAGAGGGGTGGGTTTATATACATATACAGTCGGAC
>Ga0209654_1003331_pt1 | contig 9957 bp, 10 predicted proteins | sample SaaInl1SG_22_DNA_FD_184646 | JGI IMG/M metagenome (GOLD analysis project Ga0209654, IMG submission 184646) | Marine microbial communities from expanding oxygen minimum zones in the Saanich Inlet - ESP_161SG_22_DNA (SPAdes) (version 2) | ecosystem: Environmental > Aquatic > Marine > Intertidal... | reverse complement strand
GTGCCCCGAAGCTAAAGGTCATCGCCCGAGCCGGGGTTGGTCTTGACAACGTAGATATCAAGGCTGCCACCGAGCACGGCGTCATGGTTGTCAATGCCCCTACATCAAATGTGATTTCTGCGGCTGAATTGGCAATTGGCCACATCATGTCTCTGTCTAGAAACATCCCAGATGCTCATGCCTCAATGAAGGATGGCAAGTGGCAGCGCAGCGCCTTTTCTGGCATCGAACTTTACGAAAAAACCATCGGCATCATTGGCCTTGGTCGAATTGGAACTCTTGTTGCTGAGCGCTTGGCCGGTTTCGGCGCAACTCTGATCGGCTATGACCCCTACGTTACCCAGGCTCGCGCCGAACAAATTGGTGTTGAGCTGGTGGACATGGACGACATGATGCGTAGAAGCGATTTCATCACAATTCACATTCCAAAACTTCCCGATACAACCGGAATGATTTCAACAGACCAGTTCGCTATGGCAAAGCCGAGCCTTCGCATCGTCAACTGTTCGCGCGGTGGGATTATCGACGAGGATGCCCTTTATGCAGCCTTGAAGACCAAGCGCATTGCTGGTGCTGGGCTGGACGTTTTTGTCAATGAACCTCCTACAGATTCCCCACTTCTGAGCCTGGATAACATTCAGCTGACCCCACACCTCGGTGCTTCCACCGAGGAAGCTCAAGAGAAGGCTGGAGTATCAGTTGCAAGGTCAGTTCGCTTGGCTCTGGCTGGCGACCTCGTGCCCGATGCTGTGAACGTGGCTGGTGGAGTGATCGACTCATCAGTGAAGCCAGGTATTCCACTAGCCGAAAAACTGGGCCAACTTGTCGCCGGTCTCGCAGGTCATACATCCATTACGGCCATCGAGTTTGAAGCACGCGGCGAAATAGCTGCCCACGACGTCACGGTTTTGAAACTTGCCTCCCTCAAGGGCCTCTTTCAGACCATGGTTACCGAGCAGGTCTCTTACGTCAATGCGCCGTTATTGGCTGAGCAGCGTGGAGTTGAGGTTAGGTTGACCCAAGACACCACTAGCGATGAGTATCGAAACATAACCACCCTGAAGGCCACTCTGTCTGATGGAACCACTGTTTCAGCTGGCGGAACAGTTATTGGCCCGAAGCATCACCAAAAAGTGGTGTCTTTGAATGGCTACGACGTTGAACTGTCAATGTCTGAAAACCTTGTGGTAATGGTTTACCAGGACCGACCAGGAATAGTTGCCATCTACGGCAAGGCGTTCGCAGAAGCTGGCGTAAACATTGCAGCGATGACCATTGCTCGCCAGCAAAAGGGCGGCAAGGCACTCAGTGTGATTACAGTCGATTCGCCAGTTTCAGCAGAAATTCTCGATCGATTGAGACTGGAAATAGAAGCGGATTCGCTCTGCCAGGTGACCCTGAAAGAGCAATACTAAAACCGCTATTTCTGCGCTGCTCGTTTTCTAGCAAGAGTCCCTTGGTTCCAGGTTGTGTAGCCGCCGTCTAGGTTTTTAGCTTTTATGCCATAACCCTTCAGTAGCTGCACCGCGGTGTGACCTCTTTGGCCAACGGCGCAGTGCACAATCACGTTTTTGCCCTCTAACTGAGAGATGTTTTGTCTAAGTGTGTCCACTGGAATCAGAATTGAGCCTGGGATTGCTCCGGCTTCATTTTCCGAAGCAGATCTAACATCAACCAACACGTGAGATTCGGTCTGCAGCTTTTCAAGCTCGTGCCACTGCACTGTCTCAGTTTTACCGCCCAAGACGTTGTCTCCGACATAACCGGTCTGGTTGATGGCATCCTTGGCAGACCCAAAGGCCGGAGCATATGCAAGCTCTAGGTTCATGAGGTCTTGAATTTTGAGACCTGCATAAATTGCAGTCGCTATGACATCGATTCGCTTATCAACTCCATCAAAGCCAGTTGCCTGGGCTCCAAGAAGTTTTCCGGTTTCTGGGTCGAATAAAACCTTGATCGAAATCGGATGAGCACCAGGGTAGTAGCCGGCGTGACTTCCAGGGTGCAGATGAATCACGCTGTGGGGGATTCCCATGCGTGTGGCCAGGCCTTCTGTTAGTCCAGTTAGCGAGGCAGCAAGTCCGTATGCGCCGATGATTCCGGTTCCAATCGAGTCTTTAGCAGCGACTTGTTCTCCAGCAATCACATCTGCCACCAGGCGGCCGTGGCGATTAGCAAGGTTTGCTAGCCAAATCATCTGTGCCTCACCGGTCAGCGCGCTTGTTTTCTCGGCTGCATCGCCCACCGCGAATATGTTTGCATCGCTTGTGCGCATTTGGTTGTCGACCTTTATGCCTCCCGCACTGCCGATTTCAAGGCCAGCATCAACTGCGAGCTTGTGGTCGGCGACTACTCCAATTGCTGCAACTACTAGGTCTGCCGGTATTACTCGGCCGTCTTTTAGTACCAAGGTGTCTGCAAGCACCTCTGATGTTTCAGCGCTCAATGCCAACTTGATCCCGTTGTCAACCAAAACCTTTTGCATTGGCTCGATCATCTCCGGGTCAAACTGGGGGAGTATGGTGTCGCGGAATTCAACGATGGTTGTTTCGATGCCTCGGTGCTGAAGGTTTTCAGCAAGCTCGACACCGATAAAGCCGGCACCAATTATTGCTGCCGACTTTATTGCTTTGTCGTCGACTAGCTTCTTGATTGCAACGGCGTCTCCGACATCCCTTAGGACATGGGCACGCTCCAGGCCTGGAATTGGCACCATTCTTGGCTTTGCGCCAGTTGAGAGCACCAGCTGGTCATAGCTTTCCTCGTACTCGCTCCCTGCGGTTAGGTCTGCAACCTTTACAGTTTTAGCCTTGGGATTAATGCTAACTACGCGGCTGTTGACCCTTACATCCAGGTTGAACCTTGAATTTAGCGACTCCGGAGTTTGCAAGAGCAGGTCTTGCTCGTCTTGGATTACCTCACCGATGTGATACGGCAGACCACAGTTTGCATAAGAAACATTGGGTCCTTGCTCAAAAACAATGATCTCGGCATCTTCTTTTAGTCTGCGCAACCTTGTTGCTGCTGACATGCCTCCGGCAACACCGCCAATAATTAGAACCTTCATTTACTTCACAACCCTTAGTCCAGCTCTTCTCCACCCAGCCATGCCGCCAGCAACGTTTTTGACGTTGTAGCCATTCTTGGCCAGCAGAGTTGCTGCTTGGCTAGAGCGCATGCCTGATTGGCAAATCACAAGTACCTCACGCTCGATTGGTATCAATCCCAATTTGGTGCCGATGACGGACACTGAAATGTTTTTGGTGCCAGGTGCATGACCGGTTTTGAACTCGCTTGGCTCCCGAACGTCAATAAATACGGCTCCGGCGCTTGCGAGCTCGCTGGCAACCTGTGGGCTCACTGTTTCAAACTTCTTTTTGAAAATGTCAAAGATGCCCATTAGTTGCTCGCTTCCAGTGAAACCTCGTTGCCTGCGTTAATCCAAGAGCCGGTGCCGCCAGCTACGGAAACTGCCTGGTACCCCTCGGTGCCGAGGTAGTTGGCTGCGGTCATTGATCTACCACCAGATTGGCAGATGATCCAGATGGTCTTATCTTTTGGAAGACTGGCTAACTGGTCTGGCACGGAGCTCAGTGGCATGTTTAGCGCGGTTGGCACGTGGCCTGCTTCGAACTCCCAAGCCTCCCTGACGTCAATAATTATTTCTTTGTTCTGGAGCGCGACTTTGAGGTCGTCGATCGATACTTCTTGGGTCATTTTTTTCTTTCTGTTGAGGTTTCTAGCTCAGCGCTAGGAATGCTTTTTCAAGTTTTTGCCGGTCGGCATTGCCGGGTTCCCCGGTTGCGCAGTTCGAAATGCCACTGGCAATCAGGCTAAAGGCGGCACGGTTGATGGCTGCTTGAGCGGCAGCCATTTGTGTGAGCACGTCAGTGCACTCACGCCCTTCTTCAAGCATGCGAATGATGCCACCGAGCTGGCCTTGAGCCCGGGAAAGCCTTTTTCTGATTGCCTCGATTTCAAGTTCTGGGATTTCCATCGCTACTCCTGTTTGTTTTTCTCACTTTTGGTGTACTATAGCAGATACCCCTAGGGGTATAAACAAAAGGATGGTTATGAAGCTTCTCAAATTTCTAGCAGCTGCACTGATTGCAGTCTTCGCGGTTACCTCTCTAGCCGCATGCGCCCCGGCAGAATCAAGAACCAGTGATGAGTTCGCCGCGGTGATAGATGTCAGAACTTTGGATGAGTGGAATTCTGGCTACCTAGAGGGCGCCATTCGAATTGGCATTGCAGACGCTGATTTTGTTCCAATGCTGCAAGAGCTTGATCCTGCCCTCGATTACTACATTTATTGCCGCTCTGGAAACCGTGCTGGGCAGGCTATCGACAAGATGCGTGATTTGGGTTTCACTGGCGAGCTGGTCAACGGTGGGTCGGTGGCCAACGCAAGCACACAGCTTGGCCTTGAAGTAATAAAGCCCTAGCTAACAAATTAGTTTCAGGTCCTGAGAGTCCCAAAGCTAATAAGCTTGAGGGAAACGATCCTGAAGGCATTTCTTGAAAGCGATTAACCTTGCCGTTATACCCGGCGATGGCATTGGGCCAGAAGTAACTAGCGTTGCGCTGAGCGCGCTTCGCAAGGCTCTTGGCGATGTGACAGTTACTGAAACTACCTACGAACTTGGCTCTGACCGCTACCTTTCAACCGGCGAGGCACTAACCGATGCCGATTTAGATGCCCTCAAGTCGCATGATGCAATTTTGCTGGGCGCTATCGGGGACCCGAGAGTGCCATCCGGAGTATTGGAACGTGGCTTGCTTCTAAAACTTCGCTTCGCTTTTGATCACCACATTAATCTTCGCCCTTCAAGGCTTTACCCCGGTGTTGCTTCCCCGCTTGCAAATGCTGAAAACATAGATTTTGTCGTCGTTCGAGAAGGAACCGAAGGCCCCTATGTTGGCAACGGTGGGGCTATCAGGGTTGGCACCGAACATGAGGTTGCAAACGAAGTTTCTGTGAACACGGCTTTTGGTATCAGGAGAGTAGTCGAGTTCGCGTTCGAAACCGCTTCTAAGCGGGAGCGCAAGCACGTGAGTCTGATTCACAAGACAAACGTCTTGGTTCATGCCGGTGGCATTTGGACCAGAATCGTTCAAGAGGTTGCGGGCCACTACCCTGCGGTCACGCACGATTACATGCACATCGATGCCGCGATGATCTACATGGTCACAAACCCGGAGCGATTCGATGTGATTGTGACCGACAATTTATTTGGGGATATCGTTACCGACCTGGCCGCCGCAATTTGCGGTGGCATTGGCATGGCGGCATCGGCTAACCTAAACCCCACTGGTCAGTTTCCCTCCATGTTCGAACCCGTCCATGGCTCGGCTCCTGATATCGCTGGAAAAAATCTGGCAGATCCAACCGCAGCAATCCTCTCTGCGGCGCTACTGGCAAAGACTCTTGGTTACAACCAGGCTGCCGAAAGAATTGAAACGGCTGTCAAGGCTGATCTGTTGGAGCGCGGAGCTGCTCCAAGAAGTACTGATCAGGTCTCGGACGCAATACTGTCAAGAATTTAGGTTGGTATCAGATGGACTTTAAAGTAACCAAGAACCAGAACCCCACTCCAAAATCGGAGCGCGACAAGGTTTTGGCAGACCCGACTTTTGGTACTCACTTCTCGGATCACCAGGTGGTTATCGTCTGGGAAAAAGACCGCGGTTGGCATTCACCCGAGGTCATTCCCTACGGGCCGATCTTGATGGACCCTTCGTCAGCGGTATTGCACTACGGTCAGGAAATCTTTGAGGGCATCAAGGCCTATCGCCATGCCGATGGATCGATCTGGACCTTTAGGCCAACCATGAATGCGGCGAGGCTTCAGAGATCGGCCAAGCGCATGGCTCTACCTGAACTGCCTGCTGAGTTATTCGTCGAATCAATAAGGCAGCTGATTGCAGTTGATGGTGACTGGGTTCCAGAGCCTGTCGGCGAGAAGACGCTATACCTTCGCCCTTTTGAGATTGCAGCCGAAAATTTTTTGGGAGTGCGGGCAGCACATCGAGCCGAGTACCGCTTGATTGCCAGTCCGGTTGGCCCCTACTTCACAGAGGGTGTGAAGCCGGTGTCTATTTGGATTGCACTTGATAGCGCCAGAGCCGGCAAGCACGGCACCGGTGAGGCTAAGACCGGTGGCAACTATGCGGCATCGCTTTTAGCGCAGCAAGAAGGTTATGACAAAGGTTGTTCACAAGTTATGTATCTAGATGCGGAAACATCCACTTACATCGAAGAACTCGGTGGCATGAATCTGTTCTTTGTCTATTCCGATGGCAAGGTGGTGACCCCATCTCTTGATGGAACCATCCTGCATGGAATCACAAGAGATTCTGTGATTACCCTTTTGAAGGATGCCGGTCACGATGTGACCGAACGGAAGGTGACCCTGGACGAAGTTCGCAAGGACGTGACCTCCGGCAGTATCACTGAAGTATTTGCCTGCGGAACAGCCGCTGTGATAACTCCGGTCGGACTCTTGAAGTCCCGCGAGGAGGAAATTGTCATAGGTGGTAACGAGCCAGGCGAAACTACCGTGGCCCTCAGGACTCAATTGACGGGCATCCAATACGGTTTGGTGGAAGATAGCCACGGCTGGATGCATAAGCTGGCAGACTAAGAGCGTGCAAATAGTCAGAGTTGCCCTAGCAGGAGAAGTACACCACGGTGTTATCTCCGAGGGAAAAGTAGATTTTTATGATGGGGATCCGATTTTAGGAGCCCAGCTCTCAGGAAAAAGTGCTCCATTGTCCTCAGTGAAGCTGATGGCTCCGGTTGCCCCTGGCAAGCTGATTTGCATTGGAATGAACTACGCCGCTCACGCAGCAGAAATTGCACAAGATGTCCCGGACGAACCACTGGTTTTCTTCAAGCCCATCAGTTCCATCATTGGTCCTGAGGACTCAATCGAACTACCGCACCAATCTGACCAGGTTGAACTTGAAATTGAATTGGCAATTGTGATTGGGAAAAAGGCCAAAAATGTTTCTGTTGATGAGGCACTCGATCACGTCTTTGGCTACACAATCGGTAACGATGTCACAGCAAGAGACCTGCAGTTCAGTGACCTTCAGTGGGCAAGAAGCAAGGCTTTTGATACCTTCTGCCCGCTTGGCCCATGGATCGAAACCGAATTGGATGCCGATGCAATCACTCTCGAATCTAGAATAAATGGCCAGTCGCGTCAGAAATCAAAGAGTTCGGACATGATTACCGATGTTCCGAACATCATTTCATTTGTGAGTCAGAACTTCACGCTGGAACCCGGTGACGTTATTTTGTCAGGTTCTCCGGCCGGAATCTCAAAGATCGAAGCTGGAGATCAGGTCGAATGCGAGATCTCAGGTATTGGAATCTTGCACAACCCAGTTATCTAAAACACCCAAGAAAAAGTTATGACGCTAATTACTGCTCCAACAACAACCGCATCCGGAAAAGACATTCGGGTTCGCTTCTGCCCAAGCCCCACCGGAACACCGCACGTCGGACTTATTAGAACTGCGCTGTTTAACTGGGCATACGCCAGAAGAACCGGCGGAAAGTTCATTTTTCGTATCGAAGACACTGATCAGAACAGGGACTCCGAGGAAAGCTACGAGCAGTTGGTTGATGCTCTGAGGTGGCTCGGGATTGACTGGGACGAAGGTGTTGACACCGGCGGCCCTCATGAGCCGTATCGCCAGTCACAGCGCGGAGATATTTACCAGGATGTAATTCAGAAACTGCTGGCCTCCGGTCACCTTTATGAAAGCTTTTTGACCGGCGAAGAAATTGAAGCTCGAAACATCGCTAATTCCAGAGCTGTCCAGCTGGGTTACGACAACTCAGAACGGGATCTTTCAGCGGAGGCCAAGGCTGCATACCTCGCAGAAGGCAGGCAGCCTGCACTTCGACTGAGAGTTCCTGATCAGGACATCACGTTCGAGGACTTGGTTCGCGGTGAGATAACTTTCCCCGCCGGGTCTTTTCCGGATTTTGTTTTGGTGCGTCCGGGAGGTGCTCCGCTTTACACCCTTGTGAACCCGGTCGATGATGCCCTAATGGGGGTCACACACGTGCTTCGTGGAGAAGACCTTCTCTCATCAACACCTCGCCAGATTGTGCTCTATAACGCGCTTGTCGAGGCAGGAGTGGCATCCTTTATTCCTCGATTCGGCCACCTGCCGTTTGTCATGGGTGAGGGAAACAAAAAGCTTTCCAAGAGAAACCCCGAGAGTAACCTGTTCTTACACCGTGACCGCGGTTTCATTCCCGAAGGGCTTCTGAATTACTTGTCGCTATTGGGCTGGGCTATTTCGGCGGACCGAGACATCTTTTCGCTGCAAGAGCTCTGCGGCAACTTTGACATTGGTCAGGTAAATCCGAACCCGGCCAGATTCGATTTGAAAAAGGCAGAGTCGATAAACGCTTCTCATATCAGGCTTCTCAGTGACGAGGACTTTATCGAGCGGACACTGCCTTATCTGCAGTCTGCCGGCGTGGTCCAAGGCCAGCCGACTGAGCAAGAGCTAGAAATACTCGCTGCGGTCGCGCCACTTACCAAGGAGAGAGTCATCGTTCTTGGGGATGTGCCAGCGATGGTTGCATTCTTGTTTACTGAAGATAAAGATCTCACCATCGACGAAGATGCACTAAAACAGCTTCCAGACAACTCCAAAGAGATTGTCCTGAATGCTAAAGAAGCACTTGCAGGATTAGCAGACTGGACCACGGAGAGCATCCAGAGCGCCCTTAGCCACGCACTTGTTGAGACTATGGGTGAGAAGCCGCGAAACGCGTTTGGGCCCGTCAGAACCGCTATTAGCGGTCGACGAGTGACGCCTCCGCTGTTTGAGTGCATGGAGATACTGGGTAAAGACAGTTCATTGGCTCGACTAGAGTCCTTCGTGCAATCCCGCTAGGATAGGCACTCGGACTTAGGTTCGGCCCTTGGGGTATGGTGTAATTGGCAACACGGATGATTCTGGTTCATTTGTTCTTGGTTCGAGTCCAGGTACCCCAGCCATCGAATACCGGAGGTAAGTAAATGCTCGATGCATTTGCCTCCGGTTTTTTGGTCTTTGCATATCTTGCAACCGCAGCTTTTCAATTAGCCCTTGTTTTTGGTGCTCCGCTTGGTGAATACGCCTTCGGGGGTAGAAACATCGGCGTGCTTCCCAATTTCTACCGAGTACTTAGCGCTGGATCTTTTGTCGCGCTGGTGGCTATCGCGGGCCACTACGCCGCGCAGCTTGGCTGGTTTGAACCTATTCTCGGTACTTTTGGAAACTCTGTGGTGAACTGGGTGCTTTTTGGTTTCGCCGTCGCACAAGCTTTACTGAACAGCATCACTAAAAGCCAAAAGGAAAAGCGGCTATGGTCCGGACCAACGCTCGCGATGGCCCTGGCGGCCTTCCTGGTCGCTTTTTAGGCTTCCAGCGACTGTCCAACCTTAAGGTATTCAAAACTGCCACCGTTTTCCTCGGTGACCTGCTTGATCCTGGCGTTGTATAAATCGTGGCCATGGTTGCTTAGAAGCGCATTATGGGTTGGAAAAACAGTCTTTGCCCCAACGGCTGCTAGGAAGTCCATGACATCGGAAATCTTCAGCCAGGGAGCACTTGCCGGACAAGCCAGCACTTCCACCGGGCTATCTGGAACCGTGTAGCTATCGCCGGGGTAGTAAAGGGAGCGGTTTATCATCACCCCGACATTTTGAATAACGGGAATGCCTGAGTGAATCTCCTGGTGGAGGTAGCCAAAAAAGTCAATCTCGAACCCCTCAACCTCATAGTGGTCACCGTGGTAGACAGGTTGCACTGGGAGCCCTGCCAACTTAGTTGCAACCTCGGGTGGACCAAAAAGCAAAGCTTCGGGGCTTTGCTTCAGAAGGCTTTCAATGTGGTCCCGGTAGCTGTGGTCATCGTGAATGTGAGTGAGACAAATGGCCAAGA
>Ga0209654_1003320_pt1 | contig 9997 bp, 6 predicted proteins | sample SaaInl1SG_22_DNA_FD_184646 | JGI IMG/M metagenome (GOLD analysis project Ga0209654, IMG submission 184646) | Marine microbial communities from expanding oxygen minimum zones in the Saanich Inlet - ESP_161SG_22_DNA (SPAdes) (version 2) | ecosystem: Environmental > Aquatic > Marine > Intertidal zone... | reverse complement strand
GTTCAAAAGAACGGTTGATTGATGATTGTTTTGTTTCGTAAACAATTTCTATTAAACGCGTGGTAAATCTCCATCTCCCTTTAAGGGTAAGTGACTCTCACCCATAAGGTACTTATCTACATGGTGTGCTGCTTCTCTTCCTTCTGAAATTGCCCAAACAATAAGGGATTGTCCTCTTCTTTGGTCTCCAGCAGCAAATACACCTGGTACATTTGTTTTATAATCACTTTCTTCTGCAGCAATGTTTCCTCGATTGTCAAAGTTTAGTCCAAAGCTTTCTGTTAAGGTATTCTCTGATCCTGTAAAACCTAATGCCATAAGAGCTAGACTACAATCCCAGGTTTTAGAAGATCCTTCTCTTTCTACTAATTGCATACGGCCATCTTTGTATTCCCAACTGACCTCTACCGTTTCTAATCCTATGAGCTCTCCTTTATTGTTTCCGAGGAATCGTTTCGTCATAATACTGAAATGTCGCTCAACGCCTTCTTTATGAGAGGTGCTCTCTCTAAGTCGCATTGGCCAGAATGGCCAAGGTTGATTTTCTGGACGGTCTTTCGTCGTCATCGGCATAATCTCGAAGTTTTGAATGCTTTTTGCACCTTGTCTTCTAGAAGTACCGATACAATCAGATCCAGTATCTCCACCTCCTATTACGATTACATCTTTACCTTCGGCTGTGATCGTTTCACCGTTAATCTTGAGTTTTGAAACTCGGCGATTATTTTGTGGTAAGAAGTCCATTGCCTGAACCACGCCTTTAAGATCGGCCCCTTCAATGGGTAAACCTCTCCTTACAGTTGCTCCGCCACAGAGTACTACGGCATCGTGATTTTCCTTAATATCGTTTGCATCAATGTTTACCCCAACGTGAGCCCCAGTTTTGAATTGTATGCCTTCTTCTTCCAAAAGAGCAATTCTTCGATCAATAATTGTTTTCTCTAACTTGAAGTCCGGAATTCCGAATCGCAATAGTCCACCTACCTTTTCATCTCTTTCAAAAACGGTTACTTCGTGCCCAGCTCGGTTTAATTGCTGTGCTGCCGCTAAACCAGAAGGTCCTGAACCAATAACAGCGACTTTTTTACCAGTACGTGTCTTTGGAGGTGTCGCTTGAAGATAGCCGTTAGCAAAGGCCGTTTCTACGATGTTTTTCTCGATATTTTCGATAGACACAGGGTCTTCGTTGATCCCTAGAACACACGCTTCTTCGCATGGTGCGGGACAAAGTCTTCCTGTAAATTCAGGGAAGTTATTCGTAGAATGTAGTATTTGGGATGCTTTCTCCCAATTACCTTCATATACGGAATCGTTGAAATCAGGAATTAAATTTCCTAATGGACATCCGCTATGACAAAATGGGATTCCGCAATTCATACAACGAGCTCCCTGTTCCTTTAATTCTTCTTCTTTTAAGGGCTGGGTAAATTCTTTATAGTTTTTCGTGCGCTCTTCTACAGGAAGATATCCTTCGGTTTTACGCTTGAACTCTAAAAATCCGGTTGTCTTTCCCATTAGTTACTAGTTGTTTGGTTTTCTTCAGCGATTCTAATCAGTGCCTGACGATATTCTTCTGGGAATACTTTCACAAAGTTCCCAACCTCTTTTTCCCAATTAGTCAAAAGTTTTTCTGCCAGTGGACTCATCGTAAGGTTGTAGTGATTTTCTACTAAAGTGAATAATTCTTTTTGATCTTGCTCGGTTTCAACGGCTAGTAAATTAAGGTCAGGATTCTTTACTCCTGCCTTAAATGTGTTTTCTGGATCGTAAACATATGCCAGACCACCACTCATTCCTGCACCGAAGTTTCTTCCTACTTTTCCTAAGATAACAGCAACTCCACCAGTCATGTATTCACAACCGTGATCACCGATTCCTTCAACGACCGCTTTTGCTCCTGAATTTCTTACACAAAAACGTTCTCCTGCAAGACCATTTATGTAAGCCTCTCCGGTAGTTGCGCCGTATAAACAAACGTTACCGGTAATTACATTTTTATGTGATTCAAAGGAAGACCCATTAGGAACACGAACTACGAGTCTAGCTCCTGAAAGGCCTTTTCCGAGGTAATCGTTGGTTGCTCCGTTAACTACTAGAGTGAGTCCTTTGGTGCTGAAAGCTCCAAAGCTTTGCCCAGCGAAACCGTTAAAAACTACACGTAGTGTGTTGTCTGGTAGCCCGTCTGCTCCGTAAATTTTAGAAACTTCATTCGAAATGATTGCCCCAACTGCACGATTGGTGTTACTGATTGGAAATTCGAGTTGAGTTTTCTCTTTTCTGTAGAGTGCAGGGTGTGCTTTGCTTAAGATTTCGAAATCTATCGCATCTGCTGTCTCGTCTACCTGTTTTTCTGTATTTCTGATTGACACACCTTCTGGGGTGTCAATAACTTTCAAAATAGGGCTTAAGTCTAAGCCTTTTGTCTTGTAATGATCTAATACGTTCGAGCGTTCTAGCTTTTGGACTTGACCAACCATTTCATCAATGGTTCTAAATCCTAGTTCAGCCATAATCTCGCGTAATTCTTGGGCTACGAAGTACATGTAGTTTACTACGTGCTCAGGCTGTCCTTTAAATTTCTTACGAAGCTCAGGATTCTGGGTGGCAATACCTACAGGGCAAGTATTTAGGTGACACACACGCATCATAATACAACCTGAGGCTACTAGAGGTGCCGTTGCAAAGCCAAACTCTTCTGCTCCTAAAAGACATGCAATGGCTACATCGCGCCCTGTTTTTAACTGTCCGTCACATTCAAGAACAATTCTTGACCTGAGGTTGTTCATTACTAGAGTTTGTTGCGCTTCTGCTACGCCTAATTCCCAAGGGAGTCCGGCATGTTTCAGAGAGGTTAAAGGAGATGCTCCTGTACCTCCGTCATAACCAGAAATTAGAATTACATCTGCGTTAGCTTTTGAAACCCCTGCGGCGATGGTCCCTACTCCGATTTCTGATACGAGTTTTACATTGATTCTTGCTTCTCTGTTTGCTGATTTTAAATCGTAAATCAGCTGAGAAAGATCTTCAATTGAATAGATATCGTGATGCGGAGGTGGAGAAATGAGCCCAACATATGGTGTTGAGTTTCTCGTTTTAGCAATATCAGGATTAACCTTAGGCCCAGGAAGTTGACCTCCCTCACCAGGTTTCGCACCTTGAGCCATTTTGATCTGAATTTCCTTAGCGTTAGTTAGGTAGTTAGAGGTTACCCCAAATCGACCAGAAGCGACCTGCTTAATTGCCGAGTTTCTCCAATCGCCGTCTTCAGTTTTATAGAAACGGATGGTCTCTTCACCACCTTCACCTGAATTTGATTTACCACCGATTCGGTTCATGGCGATAGCCAAATTTTCGTGAGCTTCCTTACTAATACTACCATATGACATTGCTCCTGTTTTGAATCGTTTCACGATTTCTGTCCAAGGTTCAACTTCGTCAAGTGGAATAGGGTCATAGTTGGTGAACTCTAATAGCCCGCGAATAGTAAGTAGTCGTTTCGACTGTTCATTAATTCGCTTGGCATATTCTTTATAGGTCTTTGGTTCATTGAGTCGAACCGCCTTTTGTAATGTAGCAACGCTGATCGGATCAAAAGCATGCTGCTCCCCATTTCTTCTCCAGCGATATTCTCCACCCACTTCTAACTCTAAATCAGCAGGAGTTTCAGCTGCAGAAAATGCTTTATCATGTCGAAGAGCAATTTCTTTTTCGATCTCCATCAGACCAATTCCTTCAATTCGTGTAGGCGTGATTGGGAAGTATTTACGAACAACCACAGAGTTCAGACCGATACATTCGAAGATTTGTGAGCCTCGGTACGAATTAAGTGTTGAAATACCCACTTTATTCATCACTTTGAGAATTCCCTTACCCACTGCTTTGTTGTAGTTCTTAATCGCCTTCTCAGTATCCTCATAGCTAAACCCTTCATTCAGTGCTTGCGCAGTTATAAGTTCGTTTACTAGGTAAGGGTTCACCGCACTAGCTCCGTATCCAAATAGTAATGAGAAGTGATGAACCTCACGAGGCTCTGCAGATTCGATAATTAAGCTAACTAAAGATCGACGTTGTAGGCGTCCAAGACCGTGATTTACGTATGAACAAGCAAGTAGTGCTGGTATAGCAGCATTTTCACTATCTACTTTGCGGTCAGATAGAATGATAATAGATACCCCATTATCAATAGCCTCTGCAGCGTCTTTTACTAGCTTTTCTAAAGCTTTTTCTAGTCCATTTACCCCTTCTTTTACTGGGTATAGAATGTCTAGAGTTGCGGTTTCGAAACCTCCATTATCTTCATGTCTTCTGATTTTTTCTAAATCTTCTTTAGAGATAACAGGGTTTTGGATTTTTAATTTGTGACATTGCTTTTCGTCAATTTCGAAAAGGTTGTAGTCTCGACCTAGCGTTAAACTGATGTCTGTGATCATCTCTTCTCGAATACCATCTAGTGGTGGGTTGGTTACCTGAGCGAAAAGCTGCTTAAAGTAATTGTAAAGTAGCTGCGGGCGTTCAGAAAGCACAGCGATAGGAGTGTCGGATCCCATCGATCCGATAGGTTCAGCGCCGTTTTCGGCCATTGGTAAAATAATACGACTGATATCCTCTCCAGTATAGCCGAAGAACTTGGCTCTGGTTTCTAAACTTGCTGAAGGCTGATGTACCTCACAAGCTCCGTATTCAATATCTTTTAAGTGGGTTAGTTTTTCATCTACCCATTTCTTGTAAGGGTGTTTACTGACAATTTCTTTCTTTACCTCTTCATCACCTACGATTCTGCCGGCTTCCATGTCTACAAGGAACATTTTGCCAGGTTCTAATCGCCCGTGAGACTCGATGTTTTCGGTTTCGATATCAACTACACCAATCTCTGATGACATAATTACGTATCCATCTTTGGTTACGCTATATCGAGAAGGACGAAGACCATTTCTGTCTAAAACTGCACCGATATATACCCCATCGGTAAAAGGAATCGACGCTGGGCCATCCCATGGCTCCATTAGACACGAGTTGTATTCGTAAAATGCCTTTTTGTCGGCATCCATAGATTCATTTTTCTCCCAAGCCTCTGGCACGAGCATCATCATTACTTCAGGAAGCGTTCTTCCTGTCATTAGTAATAATTCAACGACCATATCTAAACTCGCAGAATCTGATTTGCCTGGAATGATGGTTGGGATAATCGCTTTGATCTCATCGTCAAACCAGTCACTTTTAAGAAGATCTTCTCTAGATCGCATTCGACCAACATTGCCTCGGAGGGTATTGATCTCTCCGTTATGACAAATAAATCTAAACGGTTGAGCGAGATCCCAAGTAGGGAAAGTGTTTGTAGAAAAGCGTTGATGTACAAGCGCCAGTCTAGTAACACATTCCGGATCTTGAAGATCTAAATAGTAGGCACTGATGTCCTCAGGAATTAGAAGACCTTTGTAGATGACTATTTTCGTAGAAAAACTAGGGATATAAAATATTTTCGATTCTGATAATCGCGAGTTCCAAATCGTATGCTCGGCTTTTTTGCGAGCGATGTATCGTTTAATTTCAAAAGTACGCTCATCCATATCTTTCGGACGACTTACGAAGAGTTGACGAACCAGTGGTTCTGACTGTTTGGCAATTTCACCCAGTACCGAAGCGTCGACTGGAGTTGTTCTCCATCCCAAAACCTGAAGGCCTTGAGCTTCTAATTCTGAAACTAAAGTGTTTTCACAGAATTCACGTTGATTTTCTTTTTGAGGTAGAAACACATTTGCCATGGCATACTCTCCTCGTTCAGGTAGTTCAAAAGAAACCTTCGATTTGTAGAAACTATGCGGAATATCAATAAGGATCCCTGCACCGTCACCGGTCTTACCATCTGCATTTACAGCTCCACGGTGTTTCAGTCTGACAAGAATTTCAAGCGCCTTATGAATAATGTCATTGCTACGCTCTCCTTTTAAACTACAAATGAATCCTGCTCCACAATTGTCATGCTCAAATTCGGGTAAATAGAGCCCTTGTGCTTCTAGTGCCATACGATTGAAATTATTTACGAAAACTTCGAAATCTATAAATTATTTGCGGCTTAACCCTAAATTCTCAACATATTTCACAATGAATCAGAAAAATGTCTAGAAATTTGATAGTGTCATAAATTCAGAGAGGTCATTTTGGTATTTTCATATTTGTGATTGAAGTGTTAAACCTTTCAAGGCCGCTTCAATTTTTTCTATATTAGGGCCGCAACAATAACTAGGCAATTCACTAATACAATTATGGAAACAGCTATAATCGCACTTTTTTTCCTAGGGTATCTATTCATCACTCTGGAGCACAATGTCAAGGTAGATAAACTAATCCCCGCCTTGGCGATGATGGCTCTTTTATGGGCTATTGCGGCACTAGGCCATTTACCGATGTTTGAAGTGAATGCAGAACTTCGAGAGCTTGAACCTACTCATCTCGATGAGATTTTGTTACACCATTTGGGTAAAACCGCTGAGATTTTGGTGTTCTTATTAGGGGCGATGACTATCGTAGAAATTGTAGATTACTTTGATGGGTTTTCTACCATTAAGGGTTTCATAAGAACTCGATCGAAGGTTGCACTTTTATGGATATTCTCAATACTTGCGTTCATACTGTCTGCAATCATTGATAACCTTACGGCAACAATTGTTCTAATTACGATTCTTCAAAAAGTAATTAAAGACAAACAACTTAGACTGTTTTTTGCAGGTTTAATTATCATCAATGCTAATGCAGGTGGTGCATGGTCTCCTATCGGTGATGTTACCACTACAATGCTATGGATCGCTGGTAAAGTAGAGGCTGGTTCATTGGTGACCCGTGTTCTTCTGCCATCGATTGTATGTATGTTAATACCTACGCTTATCGCTTCAAGGTTTTCTATTTTTAAAGGGGAGATTGAAATGGGAGAACTAGAACCAGAGAAATCTAAATACAGCGGAACGATGCTTTATTTAGGATTAGGTTCTATTGTATTCGTACCTTTCTTCAAAACAGTAACACACTTACCACCTTATGTGGGAATGATGCTTTCTTTAGCATTCGTAGCCTTGTTTGCTGAAATCTTTTCGAATCGCCAATTTAAGATGGCTGATGCAACTGCTGATGGAGGACATCACAGCCCTGTTCATAAGGCACTTACAAAGATTGAGCTACCATCAATTCTATTCTTTTTAGGAATTTTAATGGCTGTCGCTTGTTTAGAATCTTTAGGAATTTTATTCAATGCAGCTGAAGGATTGAATCATGCAATTCCAAATACTGACATCGTTGTACTTCTGCTTGGTATGGGGTCAGCGGTGATTGATAATGTACCACTTGTAGCTGCATCGATAGGGATGTTCTCAGAAGGGCCTGATGCTCCATTATGGCATTTTATTGCTTATTCGGCAGGAACAGGAGGTAGTATGCTAATTATCGGATCTGCCGCTGGAGTAGTTGCTATGGGAATGGAGAAGATTGATTTCTTCTGGTACTTTAAAAAGATTGCTTGGTTAGCACTGATCGGATTTATTTCTGGAGGCCTAGTACTAATCGCGATGAGAGATTTTCTTTTATAGGATTTCCATTTTATGAGCCAAACTACAGAAGCATCAGAGTCGTTGATCTCCCTTATTTTGTCGGGTGGTGTAGCTAGTACTATTATAATGTTACTGCTCTTACTCTTTCTGATTATTACCTTTTATGTAGGAATTGAACGCTTTTTGACCTATCGGTCGGTTTTGAAAGAATTGTCTGGAGCAGAGAGCGCTATGATTAATGAACTTTCACAAAGGGCTAAGTCTGTTTACAACAAAACAAATTCACCGGAGAAAACCGAAAAGGCATTAGAGCAAATGGCAGGAGGTTATGTTTTTGAACTAGAACGCAACACCTCAATTCTTGCCACCTTTTCTGGGGCTGCTCCTATGTTAGGTTTTTTAGGTACCGTAATCGGAATGATTTTGGCATTTAGAGAGATGGCAGTGAGTTCAGGGCAAGCTGAGATTGCTTCATTGGCAGGCGGAATTTATACGGCAATGATCACAACAGTAGGGGGTCTTATTGTAGGTATATTGAGCTACATTGTGTACAATCAATTGGCTGTTGTGCTTGCACGTATCACGAAGAGATTAGAGGACTTGAGTAACGAGTTACTAGACTCGTTGGAACGTTAAATGAATTTGCCTTGAAAATTAAGTCTAGTATAAAGCCTAGTGCCCAGTTTAGTTTGTCTTCGATGACTGATGTGGTTTTTCTATTGTTGATTTTCTTTCTACTCACGTCTAATGTTACCTCAACGATTGATATTACTTTACCCGGCGCTAAAGGAACGGCTAGTACTCAATCTAATACCATAGCCGTTTCAATTGATGCTCGAGGTCGACATTTTATTGGTACAACTCAAATCAATCCTGAATACTTGGCTCTTGAGTTAAAGAGATCTTTTGAACAAACACCCAATGCCACAATCATACTAAGAGCAGAGGAAGATGTTGCTTTAAAAAAAGCCGTAAATGTTCTAGATGTGGCTAATAAGGAGGGATACCCAATTGTCTTAGCAGTAGCTCCCAAGTAATTGCATGAATTATCAAGAGACTTTAGATTTTCTTTATAGTCAACTTCCAGTTTTTCAGCGTGATGGCGCTAAGGCATTAGAGTTGAAACTGGATCGAACACTTCAATTGATGCATTATTTAAGCGAGCCTCACAAGGCCTTCAAAAGTGTGCATGTGGCTGGAACCAATGGCAAGGGTTCGGTGTCTCATATGACCGCGTCGGTATTACAACATGCCGGATACAAAGTAGGTCTATACACTTCACCTCACTTAAAAGATTTTAGAGAACGCATTCGAATCGAAGGCGATTGTATTTCAGAGGATAAAGTGATTGGGTTTGTAGAATCACACCGATCATTCATAGAAGAATTTAAACCCTCTTTCTTTGAATTAACCGTTGCGATGGCTTTTGATTATTTCGCCTCACAAGCCATTGATATTGCTGTTATAGAAGTAGGGATGGGAGGAAGACTAGACTCTACCAATGTAATTACCCCACTTCTGTCGGTGATCACCAATATCTCTTATGATCATAAAGCGTTTTTAGGAGACACGCTACCAAAAATTGCATTTGAAAAGGCGGGAATTATTAAACCTGGAATACCCGTAGTTATCGGTGAATATCAGGAAGAAACATTCTCGGTTTTTCAGCGTCAAGCAAACGAGATGCAAAGTGAACTTATTAAAGCCTTTGAGCAGAATCAACCACCATGGTTTTTGAAAAGTGCAGAATTTGATCTTCAAGGACCTTACCAGCAAAAAAACCGTCTCACCGTAATTACAGTGATTCAGGAACTGATCGCTCAAGGATGGAATATTAATGAACAGTCTATAGAAATTGGAATGAAAAACGCAGCTCAATCAACGGGTTTTATGGGCCGCTGGCAGTGGATTGAACCCAGAGTATTATGCGATACCGCCCACAATGCAGCGGGATTAGCCTTTGTGTTAAATCGCCTAGGTGAATTAGAATATCGCCAGTTGCATATTGTCCTAGGAGTGGTTTCTGATAAGGATTTGGCTGAAATTCTTCCTTTATTTCCTAAGAGTGCTAAATACTATTTTGTTGCTCCGAACATTAACAGGGCTTTGCCCGCTGAGCTCCTTAAAAATCAAGCCCAGACTTTCGGACTTATAGGAGATTCATTTACCAGCGTTTCTTCTGGTTTAACTGCTGCCAAGGAGGTAGCATCACCCGATGAATTGGTCTTTGTGGGCGGAAGTACCTTTACCGTTGCAGAAATCGTATAATTTTTCGATTTTTCTTTTGGCAAGATTAAAAACATTCTATATTTGCAGACCAAAATGTGAGGGCTCTTAGCTCAGTTGGTTCAGAGCACCTGCCTTACAAGCAGGGGGTCACTGGTTCGAATCCAGTAGGGCCCACATTAAGCAAAAAATCCATGTCTTAAGGCATGGATTTTTTTATTTCGTAAATTTCC
>Ga0209654_1003317_pt1 | contig 10002 bp, 7 predicted proteins | sample SaaInl1SG_22_DNA_FD_184646 | JGI IMG/M metagenome (GOLD analysis project Ga0209654, IMG submission 184646) | Marine microbial communities from expanding oxygen minimum zones in the Saanich Inlet - ESP_161SG_22_DNA (SPAdes) (version 2) | ecosystem: Environmental > Aquatic > Marine > Intertidal... | reverse complement strand
GAATATTGGCCAGCTCAACAGGTCTTTTTACCGGCACGGCCGGGCTGGCCTTATCTTCTGGCTGCCCATTTGCGGCTGGTATATCATCTGGGCTGGCCGGCTTTGCTTCTGCCGGCGCGGTATCGGTTTGCTCTTGTACCAGAGGCGTTGCCAACACACTTTGCTTTTCGGGATTTTCTGAATTTTCCGGATTTTCCGGATTTTTTGTACCGGCAGCTGTTATCGCCCTCTCGCCCTTTTGTGCCGGCGCGGGTTGGGCTGGCTTTTCTGTCTCAATAGATACAGGCGGCGGTTCTGGCAAATCTTCGTGCAGATGAATAATTTCTTTTTCTTCTGTTTCTGTCTCGCCCTTATCCAGATAGGCCATGAAACGCGAATCCTGATGGGCAATTTTCTGCCCGCCCTCTTCGGATGGGCGCACCTTGAACGGCGTTTCATCTGCCTGCAAATAGACAATATCGCTCGCATCTCCTAGCGGCGGCATAACATAGAAAACCATACCCAAAGCGGCCAGGATGAGGATGCCAGCCCCGCCCAACCATAAAAACAAGCGACTAAATCGAAACATCTGCAGCATCTTTTTTACATTTCCTCAGGGGCATTTACACTTAGCAGATGCAGCCCTGCATACAACACATGGACAGATGCCTGAACAAGGCTGAGGCGCGCGGCGGTCATGTCAGCATCTGATTCCAGAATAAAGCGTAAAGACGGGTCTTCGCGCCCGGCTGTCCATAGCCCGTGAAACAGCGCGGCCAGCTCTATCAGATAAAAGGCGATTTTATGCGGCTCATGGCTGTTTGCTGCCGATCGCACCAATTGTGGCCAGCTGACCAGCTGTTTAATCAGCCGTACCTCATGGCTGGCCTGTAACAGGCTTAAATCAGCCTTGTCCCAATTGGGCAGCCCTTCCTGACGCAAAACAGAACAGCCTCTGGCATGGGCATATTGTACGTAAAATACCGGGTTTTCGCGGCTTTTTTCTGTCACTTTGGCATAATCAAATTCCAGTGTTTGATCATTGCGGCGGGTCAGCATGATAAAGCGCATCACATCTGCGCCTACCGCTTCCATCACATCGCTCAGGGTAACAAATGTCCCTGCCCGTTTGGACATTTTAACCGGCTTGCCTTTATCCAGCAGCGAGACAAGCTGGCATAATTTGATATCCAGCATATCTTTCTGGCCGGATATCGCCTGTGTGGCGGCTTTCATGCGTTTGACATAACCGCCATGATCCGCGCCCCAGACATTGATTAATGCCCCGCCTGTGCGCTGTAATTTATCATGGTGATAGGCCACATCCGAGGCAAAATACGTCCAGCTGCCATCTGATTTTTGCAGAGGCCTGTCGATATCATCGCCAAAATCGGTTGCACGGAACAGTAATTGCTCGCGCTCTTCCCAATCATCGGGCAGCTGGCCTTTGGGCGGCTCCAGCACGCCGCGATAGACCAGATTATTTTTTTCAAGACTTTCGATAGCGGCCGCGACCCTGCCAGCCTCCACCAGGGCGCGTTCCGAGCTATAGACATCCATCTTTATGCCCAGACCGATAAGGTCGCTCTGGATACCCTTCATCATCATATCAATGGCAAAAGAACGGATAAGGGGTAAAATTTCTGCCTCGCTCCTGCCCAGCAAATCATCGCCATATTGTTCTTTTAATGCACTGCCAACTTCTTTTAGATACAGACCCGGATAAAGCCCATCGGGAATTTTAATGTCTGCCTCGCCCAGCGCTTCGCGATAGCGCAAATACGCAGAACGTGCCAGCACATCTACCTGTGCGCCCGCATCATTAATATAATATTCACGGCAGACCGAATAGCCTGACCATTCCATCAGATTGGCCAGCGCATCGCCAAATATCGCCCCTCTGGCATGGGCAGCGTGCAGCGGGCCAGTGGGGTTGGCAGATACAAATTCGATATTGATAGAAGCGCCGCCGCCTGTATTATTGCGGCCATAATCCCTGCCGGCGTCTAATATGGCGTGTATATCGCGGGCCCAGCGCCCTTGTGTCAGGCGGATATTGATAAATCCGGGCCCGGCTATCTCCACCTCGGACACATCATCGCGTTTGCGCAATTTTTCTGCAAAGAGTTCAGCCAGATCGCGCGGCTTCATGCCAGCCTGTCTGGATAACACCATCGCTGCATTACAGGCCAGGTCGCCATGGCTTTCCTCGCGCGGCAATTCTACCACCATTTTGCTGGTATCTTTGGCCTCTGGTGTGGCAATTGTGCCAGCGGCGATCATCTCATCATAGCTGACAAGGATATAGTCTTCGAAATCACTGAAAATATTCATTTTAACTGAGAATTGGTCCGGTTTCAAAAATGCGTTCATATTCTAATAGCGCATAGCGGTCTGTCATGGAAGCCAGATAGTCAGCAATTACCCGTGCTTTATGCATCTCATCGCTCTTATTTGCCTCTTTTTGCCAGTCGGTTGGTAATAAATTGACCTCATCAAAGAAACGCTCAAACAGGGCGGTAAGCGCTTTTCTGGATTTGCTGGTCATGCGGTTCACTTTATAATGTCGCCAGCTATGTTGCATCAGAAAATCCCTCAGGCTACGCAAATCTGCTGCACCGGACGGGCTATGCAGGAAAAGGGGCTGGCCAGCGCGGCGAATATCTTCTGCCGATTGCGGGTTGGCCTCTGCCAGTAATTTGCCGGAATGGTGATATAAATCCTGCACAAAATGGCTGATAAGGCGGCGGGTCAGCTCATGGGTCAGCCGCCCCATCGGCAATTTTCCATATTCTCTGTCCAGCTCTGACAGGATGCGGCCAACCACCGGTAGCTCGGATAGCTGGTCAAGGCTGAGTAATTCTGCGCGCAACGCATCATCAAAATCATGCGATAGATAGGCAATATCGTCCGATAGATTGGCAATCTGGGCTTCGGCTGTTGGATAAAGCTCCAAATCCAGCCCCCATTGTTTATCCAAATCCTGAACGGTCTGGCGAAGACCCGATTTATCCTGGCCAGGTTTTAGCAAGGGGCCATTATGTTTCAGCACCCCGTCAATCGTCTCAAAAGTCAGGTTCAACCCGTCAAAAAGGGCATAGCGATGCTCTAAAAGGGTCAGGACACGTAAAGATTGCTCATTATGGTCAAAGCCGCCGTAATTTTGCATGGCCATATTCAGCGCATCCTCGCCTGCGTGACCAAAGGGGGGGTGGCCTAAATCATGGGCAAGCGCGACGGCTTCGGCAATATCCTCGTTCAGCCCCAATGCGCGTGCCATCGTACGGGCAATTTGGGCAACCTCCAGAGAATGGGTCAGACGGGTGCGAAAATAATCCCCCTCATGATAGAGAAAAACTTGTGTTTTATGTTTCAGGCGGCGAAAGGCCACAGAATGAATGATACGGTCACGGTCACGCTGAAACGGGCTGCGGGTGAAATTACTGGTCTCTTTTTTCAACCCCCCGCCCTCTTCTGGCAACAATCTACCTTTTTCAGAGGTATGACAGCCATAGGCGGATAATTCTGGTCTGATGGGCGTTTGTGCCATACGCTTTTTATCCTCCTTACGGGCTGGCGGGCCGTATTTACGAAAAGCAGGGCTTGATTTGTCTGCCTCCACCCCTCATATTTTACAAGTAAGGCGATGGTTACAGTAAAGCGCCAGACCTATGCGGTTTCATTCTATCAGGATATAGAAAGATATGACAGAGATAAGCACATCTTCTTCTAAGGAAAGTACCGCGCCTTTCTCGCTGACAAAAGCGGCGGCCAGCCGTATTTCTGTTTTGCTGGAGGCAGAGGAAAAGCCCTATTTCCGCGTAAGTGTGGATGGGGGCGGTTGTTCCGGCTTTCAGTATAAATTCGATTTTGACACGCAAAAACAGCCAGAGGATTTGGAATTGCGCCAATATGGTGTTGCGGTTCTGGTAGATGATTTATCGCTCGGCTTTCTGGGCGATGCACAATTGGATTATGTCGAGGAATTGGTCGGCTCCTATTTCAAAGTTGAAAATCCAAACGCCACCGCTTCTTGCGGCTGTGGCACGTCATTTTCTATCTGAGTTGGGCGATGGGATGCGCATTGCCAGCTGGAATGTCAATTCACTAAAAGCGCGCTTATCGCACGTGCTGGATTATTGCCAGGCTGGCCATACAGATTGTTTAATGCTGCAAGAGCTGAAATTAAGTGATGAGAATTTTCCCCATCAGGCCTTTGCTGATATAGGCTGGAACAGCGTCTGTCACGGCCAGAAAACCTATAATGGTGTAGCTATCCTCTCGCCTTTTGAGATAACAGATGTGATGCGCGGCCTGCCGCATCTCACCGCCCTTGATAGCGAGGATGAACAATCGCGCTATATCGAGGCAACTGTGGGCGGGTTTCGGCTGGGGGCGATATATCTGCCCAATGGCAACCCCTGCCCTGGCCCTAAATTTGACTATAAATTACAATGGATGGCCCGCCTCGAAGCCCATGCAAAAAACCTGCTGGCCACAGAACAGCCGGTTATTCTGGCAGGGGATTATAATGTTATGCCGCAAGACATTGATTGTTATGATCCGGCTGCCTGGCAAGGCGATGCACTATGGCACCCACAAAGCCGTGCCGCCTTTTTCCGCCTCGCCCATATGGGCTATAGCGATGCGATACGGGCTGTTTATCCAACGGGCGCACATTATAGCTATTGGGATTATCAGGCAGGGGCATGGCAACGCGATAATGGCATCCGCATTGACCATTTGATGCTGTCACCCGAAGCGGCGGATAAATTGATAAATGCCGGGGTCGATAAAGCCCCGCGCGGGCTGGAACGCCCATCTGACCATACCCCTGTCTGGATAGAGCTTGCCGCCTGATAGCAAGGCGGGTTGTATTGCCTTATTGATAACAACTGCGGGTTGGTTGTCTTGAATCGCTAATCGCCGGATTATCAAAGCCTGCTTAAAATAATATTTTTCATAGCAAGCGCAGATATACCCATCATGGCGGAAGGCGCAGATATACCCATTATGACCGAAACAGTAGCTTCGAAACCACCCCCTGCCGCGCCGCAAGATAGGCCACAAAATCAAGTGGCGGAGGATAAAAGGATTTATTTTTCTCTCACGCCCTTTCAGATGGTGGCGGCCAGCGCGGCAATTATTACATTTTTAATGGGCGCTACAATATATCTGCATGGCAAGTTTGAGAATCTTTCAAATGAATTTGTCGATGTCCGCAAAGATTTACGGGATATTGATGTAAAATTAGCTGTCAATTCAACCAAGCTGGATGGGCTGGATGATGAATTGAAGCACATTATAGAAGAGCTGAAATTTATCAAAAACCAGATTGCAAAATAAAAATGGCAAGGGGTAAATGTCCGAAACAGTTCCTTCAAAAAATACAGCAAAAGCATCTGGAAACATTATCCACGAAAATGGAATGAGCACATTTCATTGGCTATTGGTTATCTTTGCGGTCATTTCAGGTATGTGGTTGCTTCACAAGGAATTTTCTGCCCTTTCCAGAGATATCAATTCGGTGGCACTTGAAGTGAGCAAGGTTGAAAGCAGTGTAGCCGCGAATAAAGAAATTCTCGTTCAGCTTTCCAATGAATTGAAAAATATCGCAAAAAATATGGCGTCTCATAGCAAAGAGTAGCTACTGGCAAAATTTTAAGGGGTGAATAAAAAAGCAGGGTGTTATCCCTGCTTTTTTATGTGTTTAAGAATAATCTCAATCCTTAGATATCGACCCAGTTTTTAAATATCAGCATAAATATGGGTTTCTGCCTTACCGCCTGGATGGGTGATTGCCCCTTTTTCAGCAGACCCCACTGTCTGGGCATATTTCCAGATAGACCCGGATTGATAATCTGTCTCGCGCGGCTTCCAGTTTTTGCGCCGTTCAGCCAATTCTTCCTCGCTTAAATCCACGCTGATATCCCCGTTTTCGGCATCGATGGTGATCATATCCCCATCTTTCAACAGGCCAATAGGCCCGCCTACCGCTGCCTCTGGCCCAACATGGCCGATGCAAAAACCGCGTGTTGCCCCGGAAAAACGGCCATCGGTTATTAGCGCAACTGTATCTCCTGCCCCCTGCCCGTAAAGGGCAGCGGTTGTGGCCAGCATTTCGCGCATACCAGGCCCGCCTTTTGGCCCTTCATAGCGTATAACCAGAACCTCGCCCTCTTTATAATCACGGGTTTCAACCGCCTTAAAGGCATCTTCTTCACAATCAAAACAGCGCGCAGGCCCGGTAAAATGCAGCTTTTTCATGCCAGCGACTTTCACAATTGCCCCTTCTGGTGCCAGATTGCCGCGCAAGCCAACCACGCCGCCTGTTGGTGACAGTGGTGCGCTGGTCTTATAGACCACATCCTGATCTTCGGGAAACACCACATCTTCCAGATTTTCGGCAATGGTCTTGCCCGTAACCGTGATGCAATCGCCATGCAGGAAGCCGCCATCCATCAGCGCCTTCATCAAAATCGGCACGCCGCCAACTGCAAATAAATCTTTTGCCACATATTTACCGCCCGGCTTTAAATCAGCGATATAGGGGGTGCGCTTGAATATCTCTGCCACATCATGCAAATCAAATTCAATGCCGCATTCTGCTGCCAGGGCTGGCAGATGCAGCCCGGCATTGGTTGACCCGCCTGAAGCCGCCACAACCGTCGCCGCATTTTCAAAGGCCTTGCGAGTCAAAATATCGCGCGGACGCAGATTATTCCGGATCAGATCCATTACCACACGCCCGGAATGATAGGCATATTCATCACGGCTTTCATACGGCGCCGGCGCACCCGCAGAGCCAGGCAGAGCCAGGCCAATCGCTTCGGATACACAGGCCATTGTATTTGCAGTGAACTGGCCGCCGCACGAGCCGGCAGACGGACAGGCCACACATTCCAGCTCATGCAAATCTTCATCTGACATATTGCCGGCCGCATGGGCACCAACCGCTTCAAATACGTCCTGGACGGTTACATCCTTGCCCTTAAAAGAACCCGGCAGAATAGAGCCGCCATACATAAAAACAGAAGGGACGTTTAAGCGTGCCATAGACATCATTACACCAGGCAGGGATTTATCACATCCAGCCAGGCCGACCAGCGCATCATAGCAATGCCCGCGCATGGTCAATTCAATAGAATCAGCGATAACTTCCCGGCTGACCAGCGAGGCTTTCATGCCCGCATGCCCCATCGCAATCCCGTCTGTTACCGTGATGGTGGTAAATTCGCGCGGTGTCCCGGCATAATCACGCACGCCGCGCTTGGCAGCCTGTGCCTGACGGGCAAGCGCGATATTACAAGGGGCAGCTTCATTCCATGTAGTTGCCACGCCGACCAGCGGCTGATTAATCTCTTCTTCTGTCATCCCCATCGCATAGTAATAGGAACGGTGCGGTGCACTTTTTGGACCAACAGAAACATGCCGGCTTGGCAATTTGGACTTATCAATTACAGCTTTATCACTCATCGGTTTAACTCTCCTGCTAGGGGACTTACATTTCAGCAATTATACGCTGATGGGCTGTGTTCAAACCATTCAGGCGTGTTTGCTCTTCTTCTAATCTGCGACGGTTTTCCTGTACCACCGCTTCGGGGGCTTTGGCCAGAAATCCTTCATTTGCCAGTTTTGAGGCGATTTTCTTCACCTCTCCTTCAATGGCTTTTATTTCTTTTTCCAGCCTTGCCTTTTCTGCACCAAAGTCAAGTATACCGGCCAGAGGCAGGCCAATATCCATACCATGCAAGCTGGTTCGTGCGGTGCCTTTTTCAAAACCGCCTTCAGTATTACACGCAATATCCGACACTCTGGCAAGGCGGCAAATCGCACTATGCATACCGTCTATAATTTTTATCTGGCTGGCATCTGCCCCCTTGATATGCAAGATAGGTAACGCCTTTAAAGGCACATTCATTTCAGCGCGTATCGTTCTGATTTCACTGATAATATCGATTATGTAATGCAGACCTGTCTGGCCATCTGCCTGTGTCGATGGGGCGGGCCAACTATCGCTGGCAAGCAGGGTGTCACTGGCAAATAATTTTGCGTTTAGCTCTTCGGTGATAAACGGCATAAACGGGTTCATCAGCTTTAATAGCTGGGCAAGAACAAAGCTGGCCACCTGGCGTGTTTCGGCCGATCCCTTCAAGACAGGTTTGATAAATTCAATATACCAGTCGCAATATCTGTCCCAGACAAAATGATAAATGGCATCGGCTGCCTCGTTAAAGCGATATTGATCAACCGCCTGTTCGGTTTTGGCGATGGCGGCATTCAGCTCGTGCAAAATCCAGCGATTAACCGGCTCGGACACCTCTTCTGGACAAACAGGCAATCCAGCTTGCGCGCCAATACATTCATTCATTTCCAGAAAACGCGCAGCATTCCATAATTTCGTGGTGAAATTGCGATAGGATTCAATACGGGTTTCCGATAATTTCAGATCCCGCCCCTGTGCGGCCATCGCCACCAGCGTAAAGCGCAAGGCATCTGCGCCATATTTTTCGGTAAGATCCAGCGGATCTAGCACATTGCCTTTGGATTTTGACATTTTCTGGCCGAATTCATCGCGCACCAGCGCATGAATATAAACATCCCGGAACGGGACATTCCCATCCATAAAATACATCCCCATCATCATCATTCGTGCGACCCAGAAAAAGATAATATCAAATCCGGTGACCAGCACATTGCCGGGGTAATAGCGGTCTAGTTCCGGGGTGTGTTCTGGCCAGCCAAGCGTTGAAAATGGCCAGAGCGCAGAGGAAAACCAGGTATCCAGCACATCTTCATCCTGTAGCAGCTCTACCGCCTCGCCATAATGGGCATTGGCGGCCTGACGGGCTTCTGCTTCTGTTTCCTCGACAAAAATTGTACCATCCGGCCCATACCAGACAGGCACACGGTGTCCCCACCAAAGCTGGCGTGAAATACACCAGGGCTGGATATTTTCCATCCAGTCGAAATAGGTTTTTTCCCAGCGTTGCGGCACAAATTTTGTCCGACCGTCCCTGACAGCTTCTATGGCAGGCTTGGCCAGCTCGGCCGCATTTACATACCATTGATCCATTAACCATGGCTCGATTGGCACGCCGGATCGGTCGCCATGCGGCACAGAATGCATATTCTCTTCTATCTCGCCCAGCGCGCCCAGCGCTTCCAGCTCTGCCAGCAATTTCTTGCGCGCCTCAAACCTGTCCAGCCCCTGATAGGCCGCCGGGACATTTTCATTCAGCGCCGCATACTGGTCAAAAATATTCAGCAGCTCCAGTTGATGACGCTTGCCCACCTCAAAGTCATTAAAATCATGGGCCGGGGTGATTTTTACCGCTCCTGTGCCTTTTTCCATATCCGAATAATCATCGGCAATGACGGGGATAGCGCGTCCGGCAATCGGCAACATGACCTGTTTGCCTATCAAATGGGTATAGCGTTCATCTTCTGGATGGACGGCAACCGCCATATCGCCAAACATGGTTTCCGGGCGAGTGGTGGCAACGCTAATAACCTCATCGCTATCTATTATCGGGTAATGCAACTGCCACATCCGCCCGTTAACTTCGCGCTGTTCCACTTCCAGATCAGAAATGGCGGTTAATAATTTAGGATCCCAGTTTACCAGCCTTTTATCCCGGTAAATCAGCCCATCCTTATACAGGCGGACAAACACCTTGCGTACCGCTTCGGACAGGCCTTCATCCATGGTAAAGCGGCTACGCTGCCAATCTGCGCTGACCCCGATATGTTTTTGCTGATGCAAGATAGTCCCGCCGGATTCTGCCTTCCATTCCCAGACTTTTTCAATAAAGGCCTCGCGTCCCAGGTCACGGCGCGAGATATTTTTTTCTGCTAACTGGCGTTCTACCACCATTTGAGTAGCGATACCGGCATGATCCATCCCCGGCTGCCAGAGCGCATCATAGCCGCGCATCCTGTGATAGCGGATAAGCACATCCTGCAAGGTAAAGGTCAGCGCGTGCCCCATATGCAAAGAGCCGGTCACATTTGGCGGCGGCA
>Ga0209654_1003314_pt1 | contig 10005 bp, 23 predicted proteins | sample SaaInl1SG_22_DNA_FD_184646 | JGI IMG/M metagenome (GOLD analysis project Ga0209654, IMG submission 184646) | Marine microbial communities from expanding oxygen minimum zones in the Saanich Inlet - ESP_161SG_22_DNA (SPAdes) (version 2) | ecosystem: Environmental > Aquatic > Marine > Intertidal... | reverse complement strand
GTTTCCTGAGAAACTATACTTTCTAAACTACAAACAACTTTGTTTTGTTGTTTATTAACATTTAGTAACATTTCCCTGTTTTCTGTGAAAAAGGGGCTAAGTGTTAGTTAAAAGTCGGTGTTAGTAAGTCAGAAGATATGATAGAAAATAACTAACACCGAACAAAATCAGGGTCGGCAAATCGTGTTAGTTAAACCACTTAACCACCCAACCACCTATATGAGAATTATGAATGGTATGAAGTTTACTGTACGCGTATGTGCGTAAATGCGAAACCCTTGGTGGAACTTCATACCATACATACCATACATGAAATTCATGGAAATTCATGGGTGGTTAGGTGGTTGACGAGTGGTTTCTGGTGTGGTACGCTCAGAACATGGAACAAACAACACTCATCATCATTGCTGTGGCAGTGCTCGCTGCTCTGAACTTCCTATCCGTATTCGGAGCAATGGCAACACTGAGATGGATGGACCACAGACAGAAAAAAGCAATCGCGGATATCTTCATGCGCGAACTGGGAGAAAAACTCCAAACAGAGCAAAGCTTCCAGAACATCGTTCAGAACATGAACATGACAGGGAACATCAAACCAACCGAAGAAGAGGACGACAATGAATGAATGGACTTCAGCACAAAAAGCGCTGGAGATGCTGGGACTCACGGTAGAAGAAGTAGAAGAAGCCGTTGAAGAAACCAAAAAGCGTCGAGAAAACCCAGAACGACACATTTGCATCTGCGGACACCCAAACGCTCGACACTTCATCGACGGTGAAATAGTCTCCTGCAAACCAGCAGTCTGGGCATGTCTGTGCCACAAATACAACCCTGTGCTCCAAGTGCAAGACACTCGAGACTTCCTATACAAAACTGAAGGTCCAGGAAAAGACCACGCACTTACAAAAGGAATCACAAACGCACACGTCAAAAACCACGAAGTCATGTGGTTAGACGGTGCATACTCGTGTGCCCTATGCAACACAACCGAAGACCTCAAAATCTACTCAATCAGTGGAGCAGAAAACACAGGATTCTTCATTTCACGAAACAGAGACTACGACTACGACATTGGGAAACGAAACGCGTTCCTCTGTGCAGAATGTGTGGACAAAATATGAGCAAGAGCCTTATCGAGAAACTCGAACCAGAACTGCAAAACATGCTCGGGTCAGGACGAATTGACCCAGAAGTCTACGCACAAATCACGTCCATCATCAACAAAGCCACAAACGACTGGACGCAAGAAATGTCAGAGAGCATCCGACAAAAAGCAAAAGACTGGGAAGAAGTCATGGGACCCGAAAAAGAAGGATTCTATTCCCTCGGGATGCGACGGTGCGCTGACCTCATATCGGGACGGAGCGACCTCGATGACTCGTAGATTGGTGTACGCAGTACGACCCCTGAGATACGTCAAAGGAGCATACGAAGCCAAAGTCGAATACATGCCTGGGTACGTAAAAAGCTTTATCGGAAAAGACCTGGAATGGATAGTTGCAGAAGTTGAAAAAGCGTTAGATAATAAAGTTCCCAACCTAAGTGGACCAGAAGTCGAAGGAGAAACTAATGACCGATGACAGAAAAGTAGTTATCTCCCTTTACCAAGTTCATCACGAAGAAGAACTCTCCCACTGGGAAGCAACCATGGAGTTCGACGGTGAACAGGTCTACATGGAAACGGGACTAGACCTACGCGATGTTGCTGACCGAATTTACACACACGTCTGGGAAGACGACAGCATCATCCCAGACACCTACCGATACAGGACGCTTGAGAACCCATTCACACCTGACGTGCTCAAAGCCATAGAAATTCAAAACGAGCGAGAAAATTGAAAGAGATTAGATGGGCTAATCGAAAAAAGAAAAAGCCCTACGAAGAACTATGGCACATGCTCTACGGTTTCGAAGAATACCCCAGTGGGCTCATCTACCGACACGAGCAAGCACAGCAACGTATTCAATCTCTTGAAACAACAGTCGATGTTCTCAACAAAAGAATCATCAAGCTGGAAAAGGACATAGTCAAAATAGCCGAAAACGGAAACGAGGGAAACGGTGAGTAAGATAACGGTTGAACTTACGCAAGGCGAACTTTCTATGCTGGTCACAGTCCTACACATGGCTGGGTGGCACAGAAAGAAAAACCTACCCAAACATGTTCGAAAGTCAGACAATCTGTTCATCAACAAAATGAGTAAGATTGTGAAAAAGCTCGAAGCCTCTTTAGAAGATGACTGACAACTTTGAAGGACACAAAACCTGCACCCTATGTGATGGAGCAGGAAAATTTCAAGACTCGAAAGGAGGTTGGTGGGAATGCCCAAGGTGTGGAGGGTTTGGTATAACTGCACGACCTGCCAAGACCAAAAAATAATCACCGACTGGTCAGGTGAATGGGACAGATGCGAGTGCGCCAAGGAGACGGTGAGTAAAAAGTGAGCACCAAAAAAGAGCCAGAACTAGTTCCCGTAAAGTTTGATGAAGACCACCAAACATGGGACCACTACAAAAATCATCAAGACATTAGATGGCTCTTCAACAAACTTGAAGTCGCACTGCACCAAGGTCTCCACGCTGGACCAGCAGGAACAGCACCAAAGAAAAATGGCATCTACGTATCCCGTCCCATCTACAACACCTACGGAATGGGAATCGGAGCAAAGAAATTTGTCTATGACGTCTCCATGGAAGAAGACCTCATCGACCACGCAGTTGTGCCACCAGGACACTTCTGGTGTGAGTGGCTAGTCGGACCGCAACTCACCATCGACTATCAAGTTCGTGACGACTACAAAACCTGGGAAGCAGTTTCCATCTGGATGGGTGAACACTATTCCGATGACAACTTGACCAAGTTCAAACAGTGGACGAAACTCGACACAAGCCTTGCCCCAAATCCCTATCTCCTACCAATGAGATTGCCCTGGTTTGGAACGGGAGCAACTAAAGAAATCCGTCGAGAAATCCAAGGGTTCAACGTAGAGATTCGAAGTAACAAAATTGTCGAGATTCACCTCCGTCACGGAAACGACACCCTTGACCACCTTCCAATAGGAACCATTGTGACTCCAGTATGGGAAGACATGGAAATACCTGACGGTGCCGAGTTCGAACCAAACCTGACACAATCCATGACGGAAAGCGGTGCCCACGGCAACCTCTCGAATGTTCGCCAAGGCTTCCTCGTGACACGCCCGAACTAACTTTTCACGAGCACTTTTTTCTCAGGGCTCCCCAACCCCCTGAGTTCCACCCCCCTCAACCGCCTCCTTCCCTTATTTTATTTGGCAAGAAGAGCCCTGCGGTCTCGCACCTCACGCCAAAATTTGTTTGGGAAAGCTCCCAACTCAGACCTCATCCGCAAATTTTCGTCCGACATTGTCCTGTACTCTGTGTATTGGTTGAAAATCTCAGCCGCTAAGGAGACAAATACAAATTATGTTTGACATTGATTTCTTGAAGGCAAGCGCTGAGCGTGCAATCAAGACCTTTATCCAGGTCCTTATTGCTGGCCTCGGTACAGCTCAGGTCGGCGTTCTCGACTTGGCTTGGGAGCAGTCGCTTTCACTGGCGGCTTCTGCTGCTGTCCTCTCCATCTTGACTTCCCTGGGTTCCGCGAACCTGGGCGGCAAGGCTGGACCGTCACTTGTTGGCGAGACCACCAAGCCTGAAGTTATTGAGGTTGTAAAGAAGGCACCTGCTAAGAAGGCACCTGCAAAGAAGAAATAAAACTTCACGGCCCGCCGCCTCGTCATCTAAACAAAAGTTATGTGATGTTGGTGGCGGGCCTCTTCAACGGGGGGTAAAAATTTGACGGAAGACATTAACGGCATGACGCCCGAACAACTCGAAGCTCACGTAGAGAAAGAGCTAGAGCTTCGCGGCGAGATTGATGCGCTTCTTCAACGGCTCGCTGACCGCGACTACCGAACCAAAACGGAGAAGCTTTACATCAACGGCTTGTACCAGGCTAAGCAGAGAGAGCTAGCGGTTCACTTGGGGTACGAGTCAGCCGATGAGTGACATTGTAAATTTTGAACCAGAAAAAGTAGACGACGAAAGTTACGAACCCGCTGTCGACGCTCCCGTTGAGATGCGGCCTGACCTTTCCGCACTCGGCCTGCAAGAGCACGAACGGGGAGTAGTCGAGGACTCGTACGAGAACCGCCAGGTTTTGAGAGCGGCCCGTTTACGTTGGGACCCTGTGTACTCGTCAACGGGTGCACCAACGGGTCTTATATCGGCTCGCTCTGAGGAGCAGCAAAGGGAACGGCGTGTTCTTGCGCTTCAGGAAAAGAAGCCGCTGCTTGTTGACCCGAAGGATAAAAACTCGGATTACTTAACGGGCCTGGAGCTTCTTCTGGATGACCAAGCGATGGGCATGACCCCACCGTGGGTTACTTCTGCAACAAGAAAATATATAGAAGAACAAGAAAAAGGCGGCCCGTCTTCTCCGAAGCGTGCGCCCCTCGCTCAACCTCAACGGTGTCGCATCGTAAAAACTGACGGCGTGCGTTGCATGTTGTGGTCATCGGGACGCGTCAAAGATGACGGCTTGTGCAGGATGCACTTGAAGACTCAACGGAAGCCAGGCGAGGACATTGAGCGGGCCCGCCGTAAGCTGGTTCAAGCTGCACCGTATGCTGTTGACATTCTTGAAGACTTGATGGAGAACGCGGTTAGCGAACCCGTCAAGCTAAAAGCCACCACTGAGATTCTTGACCGCGCTGGTATTCGAGGCGGCACGGAACTAGATGTCGGCGTGGAAGTGTCGGACGCCCGTTCACCCGCTGCGATTATCGGCGAGCGCTTGTCGCGTTTGGCTGAGGGTGCGGCGAGGACCGCAAGCCTTTTACCTGAGGATACGAACATTCAGGACGCTGAAGTTGTGACGGATGAAGAAGACGCAGCGGCGAGCGAAGAACAGAAAGTTATTACGGCGAGCGAATCGGCGAGCGAAGATAACGAGGATTCCGTATCAACGGATGATATAACGGATGACGAACTTGAGGAGTTCAGCACATGAGGTCGCACCAGGAACTTGTTGAGATTGCTACCCGTTTAGCTGAACGGCTTGAGGACGACATCAAGCTGTGTAGGACTCGGGACGAACACTTACGGGTAACGGCTCGCGCTAACGAAGCTCAGCAACTTTTGAACGAACTGCTTGTTAGGACTACTGTGGAGTTATGATGACTGGGGATGAACATATGACGGATTGCTTTTGGTGTGGAGCCAAGTACAACCCGATGGTTGATGTTTGCCCCCTTTGCGCTAGTAATATCCTAACAGGTCCAATTGAAATTGTCAACTTTAAAGATGAAAATGAAAGTGACGGCGTGTCATGAAGAAGCACAACGACCCCGAGTACCTACGGCAAGCGATTGAGGAGGGTAAAAATTCCAGGGAAATCGCCCGCGAACTTCGCGTAAGTTGGAAGCTCGTTGAGATTAACTTACGACGGCATGGGATTAAGCACACTCCTTACGTTCGCGAGGTTTAGAAAACGGCATGTCCGATTGGGACGGCGTGCTGATTTGGCTCGTCGTTGCAGGCGTGCTGGTCGCGTTCAGTGTTTTGCAGACGGTGGGTATTTTTAATTTGCTGACCAGGTAACGGCAAGCGCTAGCACGAACCACTGACACTCGCAGCGGCCTGCCAACTTCCCAATAACTTTCACTAAACCGCCCGCATCGTACAGAGTTAGAATTAACTCCGTATGCCTGGACCCCTACGTAACGGGTGATGTGCACACGGATGCGTGACGGGGTCAGGTCGGAATAATTTCTAAACCTGAAACTGGCCAGTGATTGTTTGGCACATGTAAACCGTCAACATTCAAATAACTTTTCGATGATAAGACGCATCCGCACCAACACGGGGATGGGGGTAAAAATTCTGGGGAACCCCGACACGGTCGACACGCCGTCGATTTGCATTTGGAAACAATCCGTATTATGCTTAGTACATCAACTCAACAGTGAAAGGAGAATCCATGGGATTCAGAATCTGCGAGAACTGCACTGAAGACAGGGCAGTGGCCAATTCGGACCTCTGCGAGCTCTGCGACGAGATGATGGACGAGAACGCCCTCATCAACGGGATGTCGCTGAAAGAGTACGCTGAGGGAATGGGAGTCCGCATCCTACCTCGAGAGGGGGTGGAAGCATGACCTTCGTTATCACCGAGGTTCAGGACAAGAAAGTCACCAGGACATACAACATCACAGGCCCCAAGCTTGAGACTGTTCAAGGATTCTGGGACTACCTGAAAGCCAGTAAGCAAATCGAGAGCTTCGAAATCAAGTAGCTCCAGACCAAGAGGCCCCCTGCAACACGCGGGGGGCTTCTTCGATTTGACATCAATATAGTTTTATGTATACACTTGAAACACAACAACGAAAGGAGTTCCAAATGGGAACAATAACCAAGTACAAGACAGTGAAGGTCCCCTACACTGTGAACACAGTTTCAGCGTCACACGTATCGAAGCTTATTGGCGAGATGGAGTCACCACGCCAGGTACCCACCTGGGGTGAGCACACCACTGGCTCACTGGCCAAGTACTTCGACAACACCTACTGGGGTTGGGAAGTTCAGAAGAACCCCAGCTACACGGGCAAGGCTGGAGAGTTTGTCTATGTGACTTACTATCGAAACACTCAGATGAGTTCTGGGCGCATCGAGATTGAAGCCATCAAGGCCAACCTCGAAGCGAAGGGGTTCGAGGTCAGCGAGCCTGACTTCCACTACACCACTTCGCATCGTCGCGACTCGAATGGCGACTACGTCGACTTCGAGGAGGAGCGCTCTGTACGAATCAGAGTCAGCCGACCCGAGGAAGAGTTCTCGGGCCACTGCCAGACCTGCATGTGCGAACACGCGGAGGACATTTAGTCCGAAGCAGAAGCCAGAAAAAATATTTTTTGGTTTCGACTTGACAAACGATTAGGTTATCGCCTATCGTATAAATCCTGATGGGGAACTTACTTCTTCCTTCCATGAATGCTAAGTTCCCCATCAGCAAGACCATCAACACAACAACAACTACTAAGGAGAAAATGATGGAATGGAAAACCCCACCCAAGGCAGTACGGTACAAGCGGTCCAACCGCGACTGGGCTGAGATTGCCGACAGCTTGAAGAAGAACCCCAACGAGTGGGCTTTGATTGCTAAGGATGTAAACCCGTCGACTGTGACTCACATTCGCTACGGACGTCTGAAGGCATTCGGCCCCGAGGGCGTGTTCGAGGCTTCTGGCCACGGACGTAACGACGACGGCTACACCAAGGAACTCTACGCTCGCTACGTTGGCGCAAGCACGGCAAGCACGGCAAGCACGGCAAGCGATGTGACTACCGCCCACGCCGAGGCAAGTGCACGCTTCGCCGAGAAAACGGCAAGCCCCGTAACGGAGTCCGCATACGGCACGCCCGCCGTGGACTTCTTTAACGACCCCGAGTTGTAAGAACGGCACGTGAAAGACCCCCATCTAACGGTGGGGGTCTTCTCGTTTAGATAGGAGAACGGCATGACAAACTACAACCCGTACAAAACGGATGTGCCCGTTGAGTACTCTGACTCACCGCTGAAGGAATACGGCACGGGAAGAACGGTGCGCTGTCATAACGACGTGTGCCCTGCGTACAACAAGACGCTCTTCCGTGGTGTTCTGGTTAAACGGTTCGTTGAGCACGAGACGCACTACTGGACCTGTACCCGATGCGGAAGTCAGCACATCATCGAGCACGACTTACCGTCAATTTGACATTTGAAACAATGTCTTGTAGACTGGTGTTTCCCCTACGAAAGGAACCGCCATGTCAGATTCAGTGACTGTTGATGTACTGCCCAAGTGCGACTTCTGCACGGACACCGCCGAGTACGATGCACGACTCCCGCTCTTCGGAAGCTGGGCCAACGTCTGCTTCATCCACTTCGGCCAGTTCGGCCCAGAGCGACTCGGGACTGGACACGCCCAGAAGCTCGTACTGAGCAAGTAGCTCGACACGCAGAAACCCCTCGATTTGACTCGGGGGGTTTTTTGCATGTAAACTTTAAAACACCAACTACGAAAGGAAACATCATGACAAGAATCACTGTTACGTGGAAAGCATTCGACAACAAGGACCCGAAGCGCTTGCAGGACTTCGCTGATGCGGGACGCGTCCCTGTGACGTCGAAGACTATCGAGACGAAGATTGGTGAGAACCTCAACCCCTTCTCTGTCTGCGAGATGGTCTTCCACTCGACGAACACCTACCAAGGTGACCTGTGGGATGCGCTTCAGCCCCTCCCCGAAGACAGGACTCACACAGCTCTGTCTGTTGGTGACGAGGTCACCATCGATGGCCAGACCTATCGTTGTGACGACTTTGGCTTCTCGGAAGTTGCCGAACTTGACACAGCCTTGGTAAACAACTAAACTATCTACTACCAACTACGAAAGGAAACACAATGGGACAGTATCACAAGCTAGTAAACGTAGACAAGGCTGAATACCTTGACCCCCACTCGATTGGGCTGGGTGTGAAGCAATGGGAACACCAGAGCGACGCACGCTTCCCCATGTTTGGGTCTTTGTCTGACGCGATGTACATTCTCACCATGACCTCACCTGCTCGGGGTGGGGGAGACATGCCTGCCTCAGAAATCTCTGGGCGCTGGGCTGGTGACAGGGTGATGGTCGTAGGCGACTACACAGAGGATGAGGACTTGCCTGCTCACTTCGCAGCTGGTCAACTTTATGGTTTGGCTGACAAGCACTACGCCGAGATTGGTGAGGAAGTGCGTCAAGCCTTCACCACCATCTATGGCATTGCGTGGGAGTCTGAGACCACTCCTAGTGGATACACCTTCTACAACAGAAAGACACCAGAGCTAGCCACAGCCTAGCGCGACACGAAGAGACCCCCCGATTTGCGTTGGGGGGTTTTTTCGTATAAACTGTAAATAACAAATGACACACTACAAATGGAAGGAAGTGGTCACAATGCCAAACTGGGTAAGAAATCAAGTAACGATTACTGGGAGTCGTGCGAGCGTGGATGCTCTCCAGGAGAAGGTTGGGGCAAGCACTCAGATACCAGGCAAGGAACTGGAAAAAACTACTAATGCTGAGGGCAAAGAAATCTTCAGCCTAAATGAGGATGGAAGCTACATCTACAAGGACGTAATCCGCACAGACGAAGACCCTGGGTTTTCTTTCTGGAACATCGTTCGTCCCGAGGGAGAGGCGTTAGAAAACTACTCCGAAAACTGGTACGACTGGAACGTCAGCAACTGGGGCTGTAAGTGGGATGCCAATGACGTGGAGACTATTGACTTCTCTGCTGGACATTGGCACCTCTCTTTCGATACTCCTTGGGGTTCGCCTATGGAAGTTTTCCAGGCTCTCTCTGCTCAGTTCCCTGACGTGAAAGTCCACGTCGAGTGGACTGAGGAGCAGGGCTTCGGAGCTGAGGAACTCTACGAGGCTGGAAACATGGAGACACTCGGGGAGTGGGACATTCCCGAGACTCACGAACAGTACGAGGAAGTCTTTGGCGAGGAGTCTTGCTATTGCCAGTACGCTGGCGATAGTGTTGAGGACTACCCCTTTGACGACTGCCCCCGACCTGATGGCGACACGCGCACCGCTGTGGCTCAACTTGAGAAAATCAGCGAACTAATATAAACTGTTTATACCAACTACGAAAGGACAAACAATGACACGAGTAAATTACGAGATAGGCGCACGCGGTACATCTGAGCAGGTCGATACTTTCGTCGAAAGACTTCGTAAGTTTGGCGACTACCGACACGGGCGCTACAACAAGCAAACGATGCGGTCGCTCCAAAGACGTCTCTGGCTCGACGAGTCCAAGACTGTTTCGGGGTTCGTCGAGCAACTCCACGCTTGGGCTCGCCACTGGTCTGAGGACTGCCCTGGCACCGAGATTTTTGTTACTCTTACGGAATACGGCAAGGAAGGCGTTTATTACGGTAGCTACCGCCTCG
>Ga0209654_1003308_pt1 | contig 10016 bp, 9 predicted proteins | sample SaaInl1SG_22_DNA_FD_184646 | JGI IMG/M metagenome (GOLD analysis project Ga0209654, IMG submission 184646) | Marine microbial communities from expanding oxygen minimum zones in the Saanich Inlet - ESP_161SG_22_DNA (SPAdes) (version 2) | ecosystem: Environmental > Aquatic > Marine > Intertidal... | reverse complement strand
TCGCCCGCTTCGATGATCGGATCAGCACCATTCTGCGCGAGATCTGCCCATTCGGAGAGATCGCTCAGCACTGTGATGTTCTCACGTGCGACATCCCAAAAGCGTTCTGCTTGTTCAGCAGGTACACCAAGCGCTGCAATGCGATCTGCGACAGCACTAAGCGGCAGCGTGTGGTTATAGCGCGCGGTCAAAGGATAAAGATCGTCCACGTCAAACTTGGTCGGAGCAGAGCCGAACTGCGAGATATCAAACCCTTCAATTAATTCGTCCAGCGAAGCGCGTAGTTCAACAGGTTGCGAAGACCCGAGACGTGCGAGCAACGACAAAAGGGCCATAGGCTGAACGCCCGCTTCGCGCAAATCACGCAATGCAAGCGTGCCAAGGCGCTTGGACAGGGATTCACCTTGCGGACCCGTCAACAAAGAGTGATGCGCAAACTCAGGAACGGTGCCGCCAATCGCACTGATCATCTGGATCTGCGTTGCCGTATTTGTCACGTGATCAGAGCCGCGCACAACATTCGTCACGCCCATATCTGTGTCATCTACGATGGACGCCAGTGTATAGAGCACCTGACCATCGCCGCGAATGAGGACGGGATCAGATACAGAGGCTGCATCAATAGAGATGTCGCCAAGGATACCGTCGCGCCATTCGATACGCTCTTGGTCAAGCTTGTAGCGCCACACCCCATTGCCGCGCTCGGCGCGCATTGCGTCTTTTTCAGCGTCAGACAGCGCCAAAGCAGAACGGTCATAAACAGGTGGCTTGCCCATATTGAGCTGCTTCTTGCGCTTCAAATCCAATTCAGTCGGCGTCTCAAACGCTTCATAAAAGCGGCCCATCTCGCGGAGCTTATCCGCGGTCTCCGCATAGCGATCCATGCGCTCTGACTGGCGCTCCACCTTATCCCACGTCAGGCCAAGCCATTCGAGATCTTGCTTGATCGCGTCTACATATTTCTCTTCAGAGCGCACAGGGTCAGTGTCATCAATGCGCAGAATAAAGGTGCCGCCATTTTTGGCTGCGATCATGTAGTTGAACAACGCTGTGCGTAGGTTGCCAACGTGAATGTAGCCTGTGGGCGATGGGGCGAAACGTGTGGTGGTCATGAGGGCGCTCTCCTGTTGGAGCTGCTTTTTCACAGGTGGACCGTGTTGTCCAGATTCGCGCCCCTATTCAGGATGTACAGGCCAAAGCTTTTCTAGGTCTTTCAACCCAATGCGGATCAATTCCTCAAGGACCGCCATATCCACATCCGCCAGCTTGTTCACATACAAACACGACTTACCGATCTTATATTTGCCAAGTCTCTAAAGGATGTCGCCGTAGTCTTGGTAACCGGACACAATATAGAGCGACAGGCTCGCCTTGCGCGGCGAGAAACCAGCGGCAAGGGACTCGCCCGAGTGCCCGCTGTCATAGGTGTAGCTGTAGCGACCGAACCCGATAATCGTTGAGCCCCACATGCGTGGCTCATATCCGGTGATCCGCTTGTAAAGATCGTTCAAAACCAGCGCATCGGCTTGGCGCGTTGGATGCTCCAGCGCTTGGATGAACTCATGAGGATCAACAACCGTCTTTTTGGTTTTCGCGTCAGCCATCTTATCACCCTTTCGTTGCGTCATGGATGCAAGGCCCATTGGCTTGCTCTAAATAGTGAAAAGGTAAACCGAGGGAACGAAGATGAGCAAACCTTTCATTCTGCGCAGCTATGAAAAGACGCTTAAACTGCCGTTTGGACGGCAAATTTTCTCGACCTATGCCGCGCGCAAAGCCCCCTATTTCAAGACGATTCGGCCTTTGGTGAAAACGCTTGAGCCCGGGCACTGCGAAATATTCCTCAAGAAACGTCGCTCCGTGCAGAACCATATTGGCACAGTTCATGTCATCGCCGTCGCCAATGCGCTTGAAATGGCGATGGGCTTTTTGGCTGAAGCGACGATCCCCAAGCATTTGCGTTGGATCCCTAAGGGCATGGAACTCAGCTATCCTGCCAAGGCCAACACTGATCTGATTTGCGAAGCGGTAAGCGATCCAAGCACATGGGCACCGGGTGATTTAGCGATCAATGTTGTCGCGCGGCGCAGTGATGGCACAGCCGTTGTCGAAGGTGTGATCAATCTTTGGATCAGCGAGAAGCCGGTTCGGTAAGAGCTTTCATTTTTTCAACCGTATTCATGTTGCGCGCTGTGCCGTCCAATGCACCCAGCAATTTGAGCTTTGATGTGCCCATCCCGTTTGGATAGTGGGCGTAAAGCACACCGAGACCGACCGCCAATTCTTCGTCCACTTGACCGCGCACGCCTTTTTGCAAGGCACGTTTTGGATCCTCATCAATCAAGACGGCCGTGACCTGATTGCCCTGTGCTTCATGAAACGGGTTCTGCGCTGCAATCTGGCACAATTCATCATGGGTGCGCACATAGACCCCGACGTGCTTGCCAGCATAGGCCATCAACGCCGCTTCGATCTTGGTTTTGACTGCAACAACGTCTTCATCTGTCTCAAGCGCTACATTCCCGCTCGCTATGTACGTTTGGACGTTTTCAAACCCTAGTTGTGTACAGAGCTCTCGCAGCACTTACATAGGAAGCTTGCCCGTCCCGCCAACATTTACGGCACGCAAAAAGACAGAAACGCGCGGCGTGCTTTAAAGCTCTGCACCCGGGAAATGGCAAGCGACGCCATTTTCGAGTTCTGGTTCATCGCGGCGACAAATATCCTGTGCCGCGGGGCAGCGATTTGCAAAGCGACACCCATCTGGCAAATTAACGGGATCAGGCGGATCACCCGGGATCAATATGCGCTTGCTCTTGGCGCGACGTGCCTTGTCGACGGAGGGTACGGCAGACAGCAGGGCTTGGGTGTAGGGGTGTTGTGGTGCGTTGAAGATATCAAGTCGCGGACCGTATTCGACGATTTTGCCCATATACATTACCGCAATGGAGTCGCACATGTGCTGCACGACACCTAGGTCATGGCTGATGAACAGATAAGTTAGGCCAAAGTCCTTCTGCAGTTTGCGCAGCAGATTTAGGATTTGCGCTTGCACCGCGACATCAAGCGCTGAAACAGGCTCATCACAGATAATAACATCAGGCTGCGTCGCCAAAGCGCGCGCAATTCCAATACGTTGTCTTTGACCACCCGAAAATTGATGGGGAAACAAACGCTGCTGCTCTGGCCGCAGACCCACAGCTTCAAACAGAAAATCAATGCGCTCGGACTTCTCCGTCTCGGTCATGTTGCCAAGACTGTCCATCGGTTCACGCACAATGTCGCTGGCGCGCAAACGCGGGTTGAGCGAAGAATATGGATCCTGAAAGATGAACTGCACCTTTGCCCGCGCTTGGCGTAAGTCTTCATCGCTTAGATGCAGAAGGTCGGTCCCATTAAGCTCCACTTTGCCTTGATAGCTTGTCACAAGGCGCGCAACAGCAAGCGCAGCGGTTGTCTTTCCAGAACCGGATTCACCAACGATCGCCAGTGTTTCGCCACGCTTTACGGTGAAATTCACGTTGTCAACGGCATGAAGGTATGCGTTCTTACCAAAACCGCGGCCGCGCTTCACCGCGAAACGGACGACGAGGTCTTCTACGTTTAAAAGGGTGTCATCGCTCATCTCACAACTCCTGCGCACGCCAGCAGGCGGATTGATGCTCTGGTCCGAAATCTATTTCTGGCGGGCGTGCCTCCAAGCATTGCGTTTGCGCTTGTTGGCAACGAGACGCGAACAGACAGCTATCTTTGCCAAAGTCGTTAAGCGCTGGAACAATGCCTGGCACCTCAACCAATTCTTCGCGTTCTTGTGTGAGCGTAGAAAGGATATGTGGCACGCAAGAGATCAGACCTGCCGTATAAGGATGACGCGGATGTGCGATCACATCCTCGACTGGGCCAAGCTCGGCTTTGCGCCCCGCATACATCACAATCATACGTTCGGCCATTTCAGCAACAGCACCCATATCGTGTGTGATCAGAATGATTGAGCTGCCAGTCTGACGCCGCATGTCTTGCAACAGATCAAAAATCTGGGCCTGCACCGTGACATCAAGGGCTGTGGTTGGCTCATCTGCGATCAGTATTTTTGGCTGACAGGCTAGCGCAATGGCAATCATAACGCGCTGACGTTGGCCCCCCGACATCTGGAACGGGTAGTCGTTTACCCTTGCCTTTGCATTGGGGATACGAACCGCATCAAGCAGTTCAATCGCTTGGTTCCAAGCCGCTTTGCGTGACAGGTTTTGATGCGCGCGCAGCACTTCAGCGATTTGCTCACCGATAGTGTAAAGCGGATTAAGCGAGGTCATCGGCTCTTGGAAAATCATCGAAATGTCATTTCCGCGTATTTCGCGCAAACGTGTCTCAGTTGCTGTCGTCAGTTCTTCGCCATCAAACGTAATGGAGCCAGCTGCAACACTCCCGACACCTTCGGGCAAAAGCCCCATCAGCGCGAGAGCGGTCATTGATTTACCACAGCCTGATTCACCGACAAAGCTCAGGCTTTCGCCCGCTTCAAGGTCAAACGAAAGATCATCAATGACGGGTGCGACCCCTGCGCGTGTTTTAATCTCGATCCGCAGGTTTTTAACACTCAGCAAAGCCATTAGCGCGACCTCAGTTTAGGGTTGAGCGCGTCATTGAGGCCATCACCAACAAGGGAGATGCACAATACGGTCACGAAAATAGCAAGGCCGGGAATGGTGACAGTGTAGCTCGCATCAAGGATATATTGACGGTTTGAGCCGATGACCTGCCCCCAACTGACGACGTTCGGATCGGTCAATCCAAGAAAAGACAGCCCTGCTTCAAACAAGATCGCTGACCCCACCATCAACGCCGCTTGCACGATAATAGGAGGCAACGCGTTGGGCAGGATCACGCGAAACATCAACTTGCTGTTCGTGGCTCCTGATGCGCGTGAAGCCATGACATATTCCAGCTCTCTTATGCGCAAAAACTCGGAACGTGTGACGCGCGCCACCGCGGTCCAGCTTACGACACCGATGGCAAGTGTGATCATCGGCAGTGATGCGCCAAAGAGTGCGACAATTACCATGGAGAAAAGCAAAGTTGGCAGCACTTGGAAGAATTCCGTGATGCGCATTAAGAGCTCTTCGACCCAGCCGCGGTAAAACCCAGCCAAAGCCCCAACAGTCACACCAATCACGATTGAGACGCTCGCCGCAGCGAGGCCAATAACGATCGACACGCGCGACCCGTGGATCAGTGCCGCCAAAAGGTCGCGTCCTAAATAGTCCGTGCCCAAAAGGAACCCGTCGACGCCGGGTGGTGAAAACGGTGCCCATACCATGTCAAAAGGGTCGGTTGGATAAATCCAAGGCCCAAAAATAGCGCACAGCATGATGAGTCCGAGGACGATCAGCGCAAACATCGCCGCAGTGTTGCCGCGAAACATTTCCCAAGCCTCTGACAAAGGTGATCTTGCTGGTGGTAGTGTATCTTGTGGATCGATCAGGCTCATCCTTTGCTTCCTACACGCGGATCAACGAGCCGCAAAGCAAGGTCCGTCAACAGGTTGCCCACAATAACGACCAATGCCGAAAAGAATAAAATTCCAAGGATCGTTGGCGTGTCGCGCGCAATGATGGATTGGAATGCCAAAGTCCCAAGACCCGGCCAGCTAAAGACCGCTTCAACCAAAACCGCACCCGAAATCACCGCCGAAAACTGCAAACCCGCAAGCGTAATCACCGGAGACAGTGAATTTTTAAGCGCGTGTTTATAAACGACTTGGTTGGTCGAGAGCCCTTTGGCTTTGGCCGTGCGCACGAAATCAGAGCCAAGCGTTTCCATCATCGTGGCGCGCGCCAAACGCGAATAAAGAGCGAGGAAAAGGGAGCCAAGCGTAATAACAGGAAGCACCATGTGACGCGCAACATCGACAAAGTGGGCCCAGAAACCGCCCTCAATCGTGACATCTTGCATGCCCGCGACTGGAAACCATTGTACTTTGAGTGAAAAGGCGATGAGCAGCAAAATACCTGTCCAGAAAACAGGTGCTGCGTAGCCAAAGAGTGCAAGGAATGTCACGAAATGGCTTAGGATGCCGTTGGGCTTTCGGGCTGACACAACACCCATAATTACACCGATAAACAGTGCCAGAAGTTGTGCCGTGATAACGAGAAGGAGCGTCGCTGGTAACCGCTGAAGGATTAGTTCGGTCACCGGCTGATTGTAAAAGAACGAAAACCCCAGATCAAACTGCAAGACACCACCGATGTAACGTCCGAGCTGAATGTAGAAGGGTTGGTCCAGCCCATAGTCTGCGCGGATTTGATCGAGCAATTCCTGATCTGCACCGCCCATGCTTTGGCTTATCGTATCAGCAACGTCACCGGGCGCGAGGTGCATCATAGAGAAGTTCAAAACTAAGACTGCAACTAACAAGATCACTGCATATCCTGCGCGGATCGCGAAACTTTGCAAAACCTGCATGTTGGCCCCTGAATTTGAACGGAAAATTGTCAGCAGTTCGCTAGAAAGCGATCAGAGCGCAACGCAGGCTGCGCTCTGAAAGATGTGTTTACTCGTCGAGCCAAACCGTATCGATTGGCGTGGACGTACCCCAAATGCCCATCGGAGCATTCTTCACTTTGTCATTAAAGACCGTGTGATAGGGTAGAGTATTGGTGTGATACACTGGAAGCTCATCTGCGATGATTTCCTGAAACTCTGCATAGAGCGCTTTGCGCTTTTCAACGTCTGTTTCAACAGCGGCCATCGCCATCAACTCATCCACACGCGCGTTGGAATAGCTTTGCGTGTTAGACCAAACGCCTTTGAGGATATTCGTGCTGTCGTAGGTGCGGTGCACACCAATAACCGGATCGCCCCAGTTAAAGACTGTGTCCCAAGACATATCAAAATCGCCTGTCCCCATCTTCTTTGCCCAAGTCGGGAAGTCAGCAGAGGCGCGAACTTCAACGTCAATGTTCACCTTTTTCAAAGCCGCTTTGACATATTCAACCTGCGGCTTCACGCCGGGCCAACCGAAATCGATGGTCAGTGACATGCGCGAGCCGTCTTTGACAGGGAAACCCGCTTCATCGAGCAAGGCTGCCGATTTTTCGAGATCAACATCATACCCATCTTGCGCCGCATAAAACGGGCTATCTGGGTGAATGCCCGATGTGCTGTCAGCAGCTGTGCCCTGCATTAGCGCTTTGTGGATGAAGTTTTTGTCCACCGCATAAGCGATCGCTTTGCGCACGCGTACGTCAGATAGCGGACCTTTCGCGGTGTTCATCGCGAGCCAGTCAATCGGACCGATCGCGCCGTAGCCGTCTGGCGTCACAGTGAGAGTGTCCACTTTTTTCAGGCGATTGATGATCCGTGGGAGCGATTCAAATGCACCCATGTGGATTTCACCGTTCTCGTACGCAATCGCGCGCGCTGCTGGATCGGTGATAATACGCATAACAACGCGATCAAGATAAGGGCGCCCTTCAATGAAGAAGTCGTCGAAACGCTCAAGGATGACGTGCTCACCATTCTTGAATTCAACGAGCTTGAACGGACCAGAGCCTACAACATTTTCGTTGTTGCGCGGGTGAGTTTTCACGTCAGTGATTTCGCCATCACCGTAGATATGCTTGGGGATGATCGACATAAGTTGACCAGACATCGCAAGCATCAACGCCGGATGCGGCTTGCTGAGGTTCAAAACAGCTGTGTGCGCGTCAGGCGTATCGACGCTCTCGACTGGCGCAAACATGGATTTGAACGGGTGGTTCGCTTTGATCACGTCGACAGAAAATGCGATGTCCTCTGATGTGATCGGCGCACCGTCGTGGAATTTAGCGTTTTTCACCAAGTTCAAAGTGACTGTCAGACCATCGTCTGAAACATTCCAGCTTTCGGCAAGATAGGGCTGTGGTTCCCAGTTTTCATCATAGCGCATAGGCGAAGCGAAAAGCTGTGCACCTGGATAGCCCGTGACGATACCGGATTGGACCGCAGAGTTGAGATTACGGACGTTGCTACCAAGCACAGTGACAAGCGTGCCGCCTGTCTTGTGCCCTTCGGCAATCACGCCCGTCGCCATGACCGCGGATAGCGCGACGCTTGCAACGATGCCTTTGATCAAGTGTTTCATTTTAACTCCCTTGTTTGTGAAACCTGTTGGCAGGCTTACTTATTATGAGGGCAGCCTAAACGGCGTGTTTCCCTGAGGGCAACAAATTTCGGAATTTTTTTAGCGATACAACAAACTTCATCGATTTGAGAAATTTATTTGCACACAAATAAATCCCGCTTACGCTAAGAAAAATAACCGATGCGACATACGAGGGATTCCCATGAAGACGACTGTTTTCTCTGCCAGAAAAATTGTGACGATGAACCCTCAGAAACCGGAAGCGAGCCACGTAGCGATTCGTGAAGGGCGTATTTTGGCAGTTGGCTCCCTCAAAGAGATCGCAACATGGGGTGAATATGAGCTCGATGAGCGCTTTGCAGACAAAGTACTCTTCCCCGGTCTCGTTGAAGGACATGCGCACACTATGGAAGGCACGCTCTGGCGCTACGTCTATTGTGGCTACTTTGACCGGATAGATCCCAACGGAAAGACATGGAAGGGCAACAAAAGCATCGAAGATGTGCTGGCATCGCTTTCAGCCGCTGAAGCCTTGCTCGAAGATCCCGACGCGCCGCTTACGGGCTGGCAGCTTGATCCGATTTACCTTGATAACAAGCCAATCACGCGCGCGCAGCTTGATAGCGTATCGGCAACGCGTCCGATTGGTGTGATGAATGCGTCGGGCCATATTCTTTATGTGAACACCAAAGCGCTGGAACTCGCCGGTTTGATGAAAAGCGGCGTAAATCATCCCGGCATTTCACTTGGAAGTGACGGCATGCCGATGGGTGAGTTGAAAGGTCCAGATGCCATGACACCCGTGGGTGAGCATGTGGGTCTGAACCGCTCCATGACCGATAGTGACGAACGGGGTCTGCGTGATTTTGCACGACTTTGCGTACGTACTGGTGTGACAACAGTCACCGACCTTGCAGCCCGTCTAGAGCCAGAGGCGGTGGAAACAATGTTGCGCGTTACAGGCGAGCCGAACTTTCCAGCCTGCGTCGTCCCTTTGCGGTTTTTCCTTGGTTTGCCGCCAAAAGAGTTGATCCCAGAGGTTGCGCGCCTCAAGAAACTCTCAACTGACCGCCTATCTCTGGGTCGGATCAAGGTTGTCGCCGACGGATCGATCCAAGGCTTCTCTGCGCGGATGCGCTGGCCCGGCTATCACAACGGTGCGCCTAATGGTTTGTGGTATATCTCGCCCGAGCAAATGCAGGAAATCTATGAGCTTGCCCTTGCTGAAGGCATTCAGGTGCACACGCACACCAACGGTGATCAAGCAACGCAGCTTGCCATTGAGAAGCTGGAGCTGGCATTAAAAAAAGTTCCTTCAAATGATCATCGCTTTGTTTTGCAACACTGTCAGCTCGCAGATCGCGCGCAATTCAAGAAGATGGCGGCGCTGAAGATGAGCGTGAACTTGTTTGCGAACCATCATTTTTATTGGGGCGATGAGCATTACCGGCTGACGGTCGGTCCGGATCGCGCGCTGCGCATGAACGCAACGCGCACGGCGCTTGATTGTGGTGTGCCAATGACAATCCATTCAGATGCACCAGTCACCCCGCTTGGTCCGTTGTTTACCGCTTGGTGCGCAGTCAACCGCTTGACCGCGTCAGGCCGCACGCAAGGCGAGCATGAGAAAATCACTGTGGATGAAGCCCTTTGGGCGGTCACAATGGGCGCTGCGCATACATTGCATATGGATGGTCAAATCGGTTCCATTGAGGTGGGTAAGCGCGCTGACTTCGCGGTTTTGGAAAGTGATCCCCGTGAAGCGGAGCCTGAAAAGCTGAAAGACGTTGAGGTGTGGGGCACGGTTCAAGGTGGACGCGTGTTCGCCGCCTCTGATGCTTGAGCCATTACCCGTCACTATTGTTGGTGGCTACTTGGGGGCGGGAAAAACGAC
>Ga0209654_1003301_pt1 | contig 10024 bp, 9 predicted proteins | sample SaaInl1SG_22_DNA_FD_184646 | JGI IMG/M metagenome (GOLD analysis project Ga0209654, IMG submission 184646) | Marine microbial communities from expanding oxygen minimum zones in the Saanich Inlet - ESP_161SG_22_DNA (SPAdes) (version 2) | ecosystem: Environmental > Aquatic > Marine > Intertidal... | reverse complement strand
GGTAGCTATTGAAATCGAATTGGTAAATTTGGACGAGCGTGAGCTGATGATGAAAAAGGCAATTGCCCCCATCAAGGAAGATTACGATTACATCATTATCGATTGTGCGCCTTCCTTGGGACTGTTGACGCTAAATGCTTTAACCGCTGCCGATGCTGTTATCATCCCTATTCAATGCGAATATTTTGCATTGGAGGGATTGGGTAAATTATTAAACACCATCAAAAGTGTTCAAAAAATTCACAATCCTTCACTGAGTATCGAAGGGCTGTTGTTAACAATGTACGATTCTCGCTTACGCCTTTCCAATCAAGTTGTGAGTGAAGTGCAATCCCATTTCAATGAAATGGTGTTTAAAACCATCATTCAACGAAATGTAAAACTGGGAGAAGCTCCTAGCCATGGTGAAAGCATTATCAAATACGACGCTAGTAGCAAAGGAGCTGCGAGTTATTTAAAACTCGCACAAGAACTGATTAAAAAAAATAAAAACTAATGGCCAAAGCAACACAAAAACAAGCGCTAGGACGCGGTTTGTCTGCGCTTCTTAACGATCCAAAAAACGACATCCAGTCTGCTGACGACAAAAATGCAGATCAGGTCGTTGGAAATGTTATTGAGTTGCCTTTGGATCAAATAGCCATCAATCCTTTTCAGCCAAGAACCCATTTTGATGAAGAAGGTATTTCTGAATTGGCCAATTCCATTAAGGAATTAGGAATCATTCAGCCCATTACCGTTCGAAAAATTGGATTTCAATCCTACCAACTGATTTCGGGTGAGCGAAGATTTCGTGCAGTCAAACAACTCGAAATGGAAAGCATTCCCGCTTTCATTCGTATAGCCAACGACCAAGAATCGTTGGAAATGGCGCTGGTAGAAAACATCCAACGACGCGATTTGGACCCTATTGAAATTGCTTTGTCTTACCAACGATTGATTGAAGACATTCAACTCACACAAGAACAAATGAGTTCACGTGTAGGCAAAAAACGTTCTACGATTGCCAATTACCTGCGACTTTTAAAGCTAGATCCCATTATTCAAACAGGAATGCGAGACGGGTTTTTGAGCATGGGTCACGGCCGGGCGTTGGTCAATGTTGAGTCCAAAACCGATCAGCTGGGAATCTATGAAAAAATACTTGCCAAAGGACTTTCAGTACGTGCCACTGAACAGTTGGTAAAAGAGTTAAAAGCACCCAAAAACATTAAAAAAAGAATTGTTACTCCGACTGAAAACATTCAAAAAGGGATTGACGGATTGAAAAAGAGTTTACAAACTGGGGTAAGCGTAAGCATGGAAACTCAAACGTCAGGAAAAATCATCCTGTCCTTTGGTTCGGAAGCCGATTTTAAAAAGTTGCAAAAACAATTGAAAAAATGATGCTTCCAAAATCATTGGGGATTATTCTATGCCTTCTAGGTATGTTTTGGGGACAAGCGCAAGACAGCTTGCAAGTCAAAGCACCCAAAATCATTGATCCGCTTTCGCCAGCAAAGGCTGCGTTTTATTCTGCCGTTCTTCCTGGACTGGGACAAATTCACAACAAAAAATACTGGAAACTCCCGCTGTTCTATGGCGGATTGGGTGCTGCTATTTATTCGTTTGACTTTAATAACAAACGATACGACCGTTACAGAAATGCATACAAAAGTAGAATGGCTGGATATACCAACGATGAATTTTTTGATATTATCTCCGAAGACGATCGCCTACTGGATGGACAAGATTTTCATAAAAGAAACCGTGATTTATCCATGGTTCTGATTGTGGGGCTCTATTTACTCAACATTCTTGATGCTAATGTCGATGCACATTTGAATCAATACAACGTAAACGATCAATTGACTTTTGAGCCTGTTATGGAAAATAACTATTTCGAAAACGGTGCTACAGTAGGACTGGCGTTAAAATATAATTTTTAGAACAATGAAGATTGCATTATTAGGATACGGACGCATGGGCAAAGCAATTGAAAAAATTGCGATTGGCAGAGGACATGTAATTGTTGCAAAAATAGACAAAGACACGGGCTTAGAAGGTTTAGAAACTGCCGATGTTGCTATTAATTTTAGCATCCCCGATGCAGCTGTTGGCAATATTAGCGAAGCGCTCAATCGATCGGTGCCCGTTGTTTGCGGAACAACAGGTTGGCTAGAAAAATTAGAAGATATTAAGCAACTTTGTGTAGAAAAAAACAGTGCGTTTCTGTATGCTTCCAATTTTAGCTTGGGAGTAAATTTGTTTTTTGAGCTGAATAAAAAACTAGCCAAACTCATGCACACACAACCTCATTACAAAGCGATGATTGATGAAATTCATCATACCCAAAAACTCGATGCTCCTAGCGGAACAGCCATTACGTTGGCGGAAGGATTGATTGAAAACAGTACTTACAACAATTGGAAATTGGATGCTGAAGAAGACAATCAATTGAAAATTACTGCACAGCGCATCGACGATGTTCCAGGAACACACACGGTATATTACAAATCCGAAGTCGATACGATTGAAATCAAACATACGGCACACAACCGAACCGGTTTTGCACTTGGAGCCGTGGTGGCTGCGGAATGGATTGTTGGAAAACAAGGTGTTTTTGGAATGAATGATGTGTTAAACATTGGTTAATGTGCCCTAGTAAATTAATGCGAATGGCTATTTTTAATAAAAAATTAAAGGCTTATGACAGGTATTGAATGGTTATTATTTATCGGACTTGTTCAACTCGTTCACTTTCTTGGAACTTGGAAACTATACAAAATAGCGGGATACCAACCTTGGCTGGCACTGGTTCCTATTTACAATGCCGTTATTTTAATGAAAATCATCAACCGACCTAGTTGGTGGGTATTGCTTCTCTTTGTTCCTATTATCAATTTGATTATGATTCCTGTGATATGGGTGGAATCCATTCGCAGTTTTGGGAAAAATAAAACCGAAGATACGCTACTTGTTTTACTCACTTTAGGCTTTTATCTGTACTATGTCAATTATTTTTTAAAAGTTGAACACATCAAAGACCGAAGCCTCAAACCCAGAACAGCCTTTGGCGATTGGTTCAGTTCTATATTGTTTGCTGTAGTTTTAGCAACATTGGTACACACCTATTTCATTCAACCCTATATCATCCCTACCGGATCGCTTGAGAAATCGTTGTTGATTGGGGATTTTTTGTTTGTCAGTAAGTTTCATTACGGAGCTCGCACTCCACAAACAGCCGTTGCTTTTCCGATGGTACACGATACAATTGTAGGAACAGGGGTTCGCTCTTACCTAAACAAACCGCAAATCCCTTATTTTCGACTGCCAGGCATTCAAGAAATCAAGCGCAACGATATCGTGGTTTTTAGTTGGCCCGCCGATACGGTTCGTCAATTTTTTGTTAAAGAACAAGGAGTAAAAAAGCCCATTGATAAAAAATCCAACTATGTAAAACGCTGTGTTGGAGTGGCAGGCGACCGATTGGAAATCATTGACGGATTTATTCATATCAACGGTGAGCAAACCGTTTTGCCCGATCGTGCGCGTCCTTTGTATAGCCACCAAGTATTTGGAAGCAAAGGAATATCTTCTCGAAAACTTATCGAAATGGGTATAACCGATTTGTCACGAAAGTATGAAATCAGTAACATCTCACAAACCATGTTTGATGCGCTACGTCCTTATATTTTAAATATTTCCAACAACAATCCGGCTAGTTATCAAATCCTGACAGGTGCTCGAGGCATTCCAACCAAGCTGATTCAAAAACACCGCATATCCGCAACAGAATTATTAGAAACTCGAAAAAATTTGCTGCTTACCCTTAAGCAAGCCGAAGCACTTAAAAAACTGCCGTGGATAGATAGCGTCAAGCAAGTCGTAAACACCCAAAAAACGTACAACACCAACCTCTTTCCAAACGATATACGCTACAACTGGAATGAGGACAATTTTGGACCCATAGACATTCCAAGTGCAGGAAGCACAGTAACAATTACTCCTGAAAACCTACCGCTTTACAAAAAAATCATTCGGGATTATGAAAAAAACTCGGTGGAAATAACCAACGGAACCGTGATAATTAATGGAACTCCCACAGATACTTATACCTTTCAACAAGATTACTATTGGATGATGGGAGACAATCGTCACCGTTCGGAAGACAGTCGTTTTTGGGGATTTGTACCCGAAGACCACATTGTAGGAAAACCCGTGTTCATTTGGATGAGTATTGACGGTATCAATGACGGTATCAAAAACTGGAAAATCCGATGGGATCGTGTATTTAGCACCGTAGGATTGGAGGGTGAACGCGTTTCGTACCGTTGGCCTTTTGCGATTTTGGTATTGCTTTGGTGGGGAATCAGTTACTATAGAAACCGAAAAAAGGCGTGAAAACCTTAGTGCTATGTCCGGCTTATTTTGCCCCTATTGCTCATTGGGTTCCTTTGGCACACTCCACTCCTATTGTGTGGGAGACTCAGGATCATTACCAAAAACAAACCTATAGAAATCGCGCCTATATTGCGGCCGCCAATGGAAAGCTGATGCTCAATATTCCTGTCAAACACACGCAAAAAGGAACGCATCAAAAATATCAAGAAGTTCGAATTGAAAACGATTTTCCATGGCAGCAGCAACACTGGAAGTCGCTTGAAAGTGCCTATCGTTCGTCTCCCTTTTTTGAATTTTACGAAGATGATCTAAACGTTTTATACACAACTCCTGCCCTTACACTGCTCGACTTCAATATGCGATGCATACGGTGGGTATGCGAAAGTTTGCAGTTGAACGCGCCCGAATTCACAACAACAAACTACCATAAAACACTTCCTTCAGAACACACCGATGGTAGGGACTGGATTCATGCAAAAGGAAATCAGCCCATTGGGCTCGATCCCTACATTCAAGTTTTTTCGGAGAAAAATGGCTTTTTGGCCAATCTAAGTATTTTGGATTTGATTTTTAACGAAGGGCCCAATGCGGTTTCGTATTTAAAAAAAAGCAGGCCATAAGCCGGATTCTGTCGTGTCTTATCATTTATCTAGGTTCACAATTGCTTGTGAACTCGAACCGCCTACCCTCCAACATCGAGCGAGCCGCTCTCAAGCATTGGTTTACGTAGCGTTGCACCGTATAGAGTTTACCTGGTTTCACTACAGCCGAACTGTACTTGCTTTCTGTTGCACTGGTCCTATTTTGATTGCTCAAAACGACGGGTGTTACCCGCTATACTGCCCTATGGTGTCCGGACTTTCCTCTCTTCGCACAAAGCGAACAGCGATAAGAAGGCCTGCGGTACAAAAATACACCATTTTTGGTCGCTATTGTTAATAACTAGCTACTTTTTGAAAGTAGGAAGCATTCCAATCTACAGTTCAATTTTTTATATTTGTAGAGATGGAACACTTTGTCGTATCAGCGTTGAAATACCGCCCACAAACATTTGAGGATGTTGTGGGGCAGCGTTCTATTACACAAACACTTCTGAACGCTATCGATCAGAATCATTTGGCACAAGCCTTGTTGTTTTGTGGACCTCGTGGAGTGGGAAAAACTACCTGTGCACGAATCCTTGCCAAAAAAATAAATCAAGACGAATCGCACGATCCCAACGAAGATTTTGCTTTCAATATTTTTGAGCTCGATGCGGCTTCCAACAACTCTGTGGAAGACATCCGAAATGTCATTGATCAAGTGCGCATTCCCCCCCAAACTGGGCAGTACAAAGTCTATATTATTGATGAAGTGCACATGCTCTCTCAAGCGGCCTTCAATGCTTTTTTAAAGACCTTGGAAGAACCGCCCAAACACGCCATCTTTATTTTGGCAACCACCGAAAAACACAAGATCATTCCGACTATTTTATCTAGATGTCAAATATATGATTTTAAGCGTATTGGAATAGAAGATGCGAAGCAATACTTAAAATATATTGCAGACAAAGAATCCATTCAAATAGAAGACGATGCCTTGTATTTAATTGCTCAAAAAGCGGACGGCGCCATGCGAGATGCCTTGTCAATTTTTGACCGTATTGTAAGTTTTTCTGGGAACGATATTACCGTACAGCAAGTCGCTGAAAACTTGAACGTATTGGATTATGACACCTATTTTTCAGCGACTGATTTTTTACTCCAACAAGACATTCCTAAGGCGTTGTTGTTGTTTGATGAAGTTCTAAAAAAAGGATTCGACGGACATCATTTTATTACCGGATTGGCATCTCATTTTCGAGATTTGTGGGTCGCCAAAAATCCGGCTACCGTATCGTTGTTGGAGGTAGGAACCAACACCCGCGAAAAGTATTTGTTGCAAGCCCAAAAAACTCCCGAAGCGTTTTTACAACGAGGCATTGAATTGGCAAACCAATGCGATTTGAACTACAAAACCAGTAAAAATCAACGACTTCTTGTCGAGCTTTGTCTTATGCAGTTAGCTTCTATCCTTTCTGAGGACGAAAAAAAAAAGTCTAAACCCTTCATAATTCCCGCCCAAAAGGTAAAACTGCCCCAAAAGGCCGTTGAAAGTACCGTTACTGATGCACAGGTTGTTGAAGTAGCTCCGCCTCCCACTCCTGAGCCTGTCGAAGAAACCCCTGTTCCCAAGGTTGAAATTTCCATTCCCACCGACCGAAAGGTCGTATCGGGACTTTCTATATCGAGTGTTCAAAAGAAAAAAGCCCATTTGGAACACCAACAACAAAACATCCCCAAAGACAGCGAACAACCCAAAAACGCTTTTAGCGAAGCGCAGTTTTTGGAAGTTTGGAAAAAATCTACACAACAACTCGTTGAACAAGGCGAACGCAATTTGGCTACCCTTATGGAACTTGATACGCCTAGTTTAGTCAACGAAACAGAAATTCATTTGTCATTTCCCAACCATACCAACAAACTGGAACTGGAACGGGGACAGCAACTGTTTATGCCTTTTGTCAAAAATGAATTGAACAACCACGCCATTGCCTTGCATATTGAGGTCAATGAAATCCAAGAAAAGAAATACGTATTTACCCCCATGGAAAAATACGAACAGTTCAAAGCCATCAATCCAGTAATTGAAAAAATCCGCAAAGAATTTAAACTCGACTTGTAATGTTAGGCCTTAAACTTCCCACCGACCCGCGCTGGGTCAATATTGTTGAAAAAAACATTCACGAAATACTTGTAGATCACGCCTTTTGTGAACAAAAAGCAGCCAGTACAGCTTTGTCGTTTATTGTATTGTTCCCTGAACACACCGAACTGGTTCGGGCTATGATTGGGTTGGCAAAAGAAGAAATGAGCCATTTTAAGATGGTACACGATCTTATCATAGAACGCGGCGAAACCCTGGGGCGCGACCGTAAAGATGCTTATGTCAATACGGTGATGCAGTTTTTTCCCAAAGGAGGCAGTCGTACTGATTTTTTGGTACACAAACTGCTTTATGCTGCGCTGATTGAAGCGCGGAGTTGCGAACGGTTTCGATTGCTTTCCGAACAACTGAAAGATCCAAAGCTTGCTGATTTTTACAAAAAACTTATGATTAGCGAAGCCAACCACTATACCTTGTTTTTGGGCTTTGCGCGACAATACGGAACCTCTGTTGACGCAGTGAACCAAAAGTGGAACGCTTTGCTGGAGTTTGAAGCTTCGGTAATTAAAAACCTCGGCACCTCCGAAACCGTTCACGGATAAACACCCACCGATTCGTTTTTTTTTGTAAATTAGCCGTAGAAACGCACCCAAATCGATTCTACAATCATGAAAAACCTACGGCTTATACCCCCTTTTCACAGACAACATTTTGATTTAAGAACATACTTTACTGGATGTACTCCACATGCATTACGCCCTAGTTTTGTATCGCTCCTATTGGAACAAGGCATTAGCTTGAGACATATTCAGGTGTTGGCAAACATTAGGGCATAGATTGCAAATTGATAGAATATATGGCAAATAAATTGATAAGAAGTAGACTATTGGGTAGTATGATGATCATACTTAATGGATATTGGACTTATCATTTCGCAACATTATATTATTATTATTATCATTTCACCGATATGATGTTTTTTATGACGTATCCAAATTGGATATTGTACATTAACATATTAGTTGGAATTTTCGGGATTTATTTGGGGTTTCGTTTGACCTTTAACAAGATAAAATTGAAAAAGGCTATTAAAACAAATGCTCTAATGTTGTTGACTGGATTCCTAATAGCATATATTATTCCTATGTTTTAGATTATTATGACTAGAAAAAAAATTGTATTATTAATACTGAGTTTATTTATAATGGCTGGACTGATCTATATTGGGTTCTTCCTGCGAGATATGTCCAAATTTGCTAAAGGAGTAATAGAAGACACACCAAAATTTGTAGAATCTTTATTAGACTCTGAAGTTCAAAACGGGGACATCATATTTCAGACATCAAAATCAAGTCAAAGCCTTGTTATTCAAAAAGCAACTGACTCAAAATACAGCCATATGGGGATTATTTATCGTCAAGGAGATAAGTTATTTGTTTATGAAGCTGTACAACCTGTAAAACTAACACCCTTAGATTCTTGGATTTCTCGCGGAGACAAAGGTAAGTATGTCATAAAAAGACTTAAAAATGCTGAGACTATTCTAACGCCTGAGAATCTGAGTAAAATGAAAACTATCGGTGATAGATTTAAAGGCAAAGATTATGATATTTACTTCGAGTGGTCAGATGACAAAATCTATTGTTCAGAGCTTGTTTGGAAAATATATAAAGAGACATTGGATATTGAGATTGGAAATCTTGAAACGCTTAAGGATTTCAACTTAAAAGATCCAATCGTTAAAGATAAACTACATGAGCGGTATGGCGAAAAGATACCTTTAAATGAGTTAGTAATTTCACCAGCAGCTATGTTTGATTCAGATAAATTAATTATAGTTTTAAAGAATTAACGTTTGCCAACACACGGTAAAGCAAATAAGGGTCTCGGTGGTTTGCGAGGCATTGTCTCCCGCTTCAACTTCACTAACGGGGGATACGAACGCAGTCCGCAATCCCTTACTTGACTTACCGCGGGAACGTTATGCATAATATAAATGAACCGAAATAGAGTAATCATATTAACAATTGGAATCCTCATAATTCTGACAGGAATTTGGGCTTTTCCGAAAATTGACGAATTCTTCAAAGTCGACAGTTGCTTGGATAAAGGTGGAAGTTGGAATTATGAAACTAAAGAATGTGAGTTTGAATCCAAAGAAAAGCATTCCGTTTCACAAAAGACAGATAGCTTAAAGGGATATAATCAAGTTGCTGACGAGCAAGACAGAAAGACTTACAACATTTCAGAGTACAATACAGATTTAAAAAGTAAAAATCTAGACAGACCTGAAAAGTCAATAATCACCAACCCGACTGTAGATACCACAGAACTATTCAAAATTTGGACTTTAGATCCAGAAGGACCTCATGCAGACTTTTGGTTTAAAGCGACTGAATTTTATGTGGTCGACTATGATGGAGATGGAGCAATGCCCTACTTATTGAATCAAGACAGCCTGACAATATTTTACAACGACTTTATCCAAAAAGGAAAGATTGTTTCGGTAGGTAGGGATACTTTGAAAATTCGTTGGTATGAAACCGAAAGGCCAACCGAATACGTAAAATGGAAAAATTAAAAAAAAACTATCCACAACAACGCATAAAGTGCATGGCTTCCTAACCTCAGCCACTACACCATATGCAAACCGTTACGCTCATGGCCAAGAACATAGAGTGTCTAGAATATGAATTAAAACGTGCCTTGGAGCAAGACCCCAATTGTTCTCTTTTTTAATGTTTATCAATTAAACCCCTACACTTATCTATTGGTTTGGGGGGAAATGGCGGAAAGTTGCACTTCTCAAAAATACACTCTACCGCATGGAGTTTCTTATTAAATTTTTCAAACAACTCGATTGGGTTTCAAATATTTCATGTTATCTCTATATTTGCATCTTAAAAAATCAACTACAATCCGCGATACTTTGCGTTTACTTGAATTTAAGATATGA
>Ga0209654_1003297_pt1 | contig 10034 bp, 15 predicted proteins | sample SaaInl1SG_22_DNA_FD_184646 | JGI IMG/M metagenome (GOLD analysis project Ga0209654, IMG submission 184646) | Marine microbial communities from expanding oxygen minimum zones in the Saanich Inlet - ESP_161SG_22_DNA (SPAdes) (version 2) | ecosystem: Environmental > Aquatic > Marine > Intertidal... | reverse complement strand
TGTTGTTTTAAAAAACACAATTTTAATTTTATTTATTGTTTGTATCGGATACTTTTTGGTAGATAATCATTTAAATGAATTAGAGAATGAATCTAAGAGTAGTAAAAGCACTGCTGTGAAAAAAACAGTTCCTAAAAAACCTGCACCTAAAGCTAAACCTGCAACTGTTCCAGAATCAAAATCTATTTTAAAGGATATCATCGCAAGTGTTCAAAAAGAAGCTAAAGCTGATATAAAAAAAGCTGAAGATGATGTCGAAAAAGACACTACTGACATAATGGATCTTTCTCTTGAACAACATATTGAAGAATCGACATCAAATCCTATGAAATTGAAAGTAGATGAAGGTATGAAAGAAATTTACAATTACGTATTCAACGACAAAAAAGCTCACGAAGAACTGAGTTCCATCTATGATGCTACTAAAGTTTCAAATGTGCATAAAGATGAGTCTATATTATGTGAAAGTAAAGAAGACATTAAAATCAAAAATATGTGCAACAATCCCATAGGTGATCATCATAGTAAAATTTCGTATGAACATATAGAATCTACCTCATTACCTAAACAATCGATGTATGATTTCGTGGATAAAAACATTTAAAAAATGATAATATATGTGAATATATAGTTAGTATTTGAACATGCAAACTGGCACTATTTCATTTTGTGATAAGCAGTCTTTGAATATCAAATCCAATGATACAAAGAAGTATTTCAATGATAAGTTATTGAACTATAACGTGAAAATTCTACAAAAACACTTTGAAAGATTTGGAAATGAGACATTCAATAAATTAAAGAAGAATCCCTATATTGCATCATTAAAATCTAATGGCAATCCCTACTTACTTTTTCTAACAAGATTTCATAACACAGATATTTGTATTATGATTGATAAAAAAATTCAACAAGGATATTTTCTCCCTCGAATGATAATTGATAGATTATGTTTCGATACAATTCTATTTACTGACACGTTATTCGAAGGTGAGATGATAAAATCTGAGGAGCAATGGATATTCATGATAAATGATGTGCTTGCCATCGAAGGTGTAAAACAAGATAATGTTAATTTCATAAAAAGATACAATAAAATACATGAAATCATTAACAGTAAATATCATCCATTGCCTCAACAAAAATTCAACATTCAGATTAAGAAATACTTTAAATTGAATGATATTGATCAGTTAATGGATTTTAAAGATAAATTGCACTACACTACACGTGGCATCATTTTCAAACCAATGTTTCTTAAATTCAGAGATATTCTATTCAATTTTGATGATTCATTGATTGATAACAAGAGGAAAATTAAATATTCAGAAAATAACAAATTCATTGAAAACATAAGTCACCATCACAACACTAATACTATTAATACCATTAACACTATAAACAATACTATCATTAAAGAGCACAAAACTGATGACACAACAACTGATACAAAAGTCATAACAAACAGAATTCTCGAAGTTGAAAAGACAGAGAAGCCAGATGTGTTCAATTTATACGATGATAACAAAAAACATATTGGAATAGCATGTATTCCGACTCTTAAAACAAGTAAGCTTTTACGCAATGCTTTTAAAACGACGAATCTTACAGAAAAAATAAAATTTGAATGTGAATATACTGATAAATTTTCGAATAAATGGATACCTATCACTATGTGTTAAAATCATTGGGGTTTATCTATCGGGATTTGGTTCAAATGGTATATGTTACAGCAGTGATGGTTCAATTTTAGCTATAAAATCACAAACTTCTTAATTAGTTTTTCGTCCTGTGTATCAAGTCCAACGTATTTTTGTCGAGTAATTAAATCTTTATCAAATTGACTGAGATCATCATAATCCGTTTTCTGTAAGTCTATAGCACGACTCATATCATTCCAAAAGTTAACACTATTAATATCTCCATAATCTTTTTCAGGAATAGCTCCACTCTCGTATATATGCCTTGCTCCTGTATCACAAACAGTGGCAAAGATATGGGTAATTGGTTTTCTAATATATTTTCCATCTTTATGCACTATACCATAGCTACCTTTTTGTCCTTCTGGAACATATATACATCTATTTTCCTCTATTCGAAATAAATGTCGTGATACAGCTTCAGAAACATCTGGAAAATATCTACTATTTTCGATATACATATGACGAATTTGTTCATTCGTGATGTGTTCGGTACTCAATTTATCATAATCATTGTACTTTATATCAGGGTTAAAGTAATTGTTCCATGTATTATTTGTTGTATTATTTGTTGTATTATATACTGTCGTTGGTCTTGCTCTTGCTTCTTCTAATTGGATTTCCTTTTCTTTCAACTTTTCCCTCTCTTCTTCCAACTCTTCTCTCAATTCTTCTATCAGTATATCTTTCTCATCTTTAATCTCAACGCATTTCACATTCTTGATGTGTTTATATTTACCTTCTCTTGTTGTAAATGTTTTTTTACATGTTGGACATTGTAAACTATTAACACCTTTACAGGTTTTTTGATGTCTCTCTAGATTTCTTTTAGATGATAATATTTTATTGCAATGTTTACAATTATTTGATGATAAATCATCAGGGTTCACATTTTGACCACTAGGGTTCACATAAGGGTTCACATTTTGACCACTAGGGTTCACATAAGGGTTCACATTTTGACCACTAGGGTTCACATAAGGGTTCACATTTTGACAAGGTTTTTCATTATCCAGTCTCATTAACCTCTTCTGACATGCATTTGGACTGCGTTGATGCAGTTCTAAATTGTATTTTCTATTTGATAAATAACCACAAGTCTCACAGACAAATGATTTATTACTAACCATTTTTATTACTTTATATATACAATATAATTTTTAAATCTATTAAACTAATTTACTAGAATACTAAAATACTAATAATTAGTTAGTAACATATATATATCATAAAAATAAAAAGACAAAAAAGTAAAAAAATTTTGAAAAAAAAATTTTTTTTTTGAAAAAGTTTTTGAAACGGCATTATTTTTTCCCCTTATTACCAAATTTATAAGTATCTGTTTGATTGTTAAATTAACTTTTAAATTTAAAGTATAAGCTAAAATCCTTTTATAGTCTCTTCAATAAGATTAACCAACAAATCTTCATCACATGCTCTACCGTAATTAACATTAAAGAAAATTTCTTTTATAATATTTCCGTCATAGTCTTCAGAGATTTGAAAGTTCAAATATACTAGATTGTTAATCTTAAATGTATGACGGTAGCATGATATCATGTCATATATATTTTGATTGGACGGGAACATATATGTAGCTTTTTGTTTTTTTTTCATTCTTAGATTGATAAAATCTAAGTTGTTCATTGATATTTGTTGAGAGTCTTGAATAGTAAAATCGTAAACATTTTCGTTGTTATCTTCAGCAATATATTCCATTTTTGAATTGTATGTTTTAACACTTGATTTTTTGAAGTTCTTGTAGCGTAACTTTTTAACATTTTCAAATATTCTATTAAATTTACTATCGGATAATGCGGTATCAATACATCCTTGTTGTTTCTTGTTAATTACATATAGTTCGACATAATTCACCTTATCATCAAAAAGTGTTTTATTCATTATGTGAATTATTAGTATGTTCTATTAACTATTCTATGTAATATTTAAATCAAATTTTTATCTTTAAAAAATGATTTATACACATATCAATAATCATATATTAAGTTATTTACATTTCACTATGACTGAAGAGTATAATGAATACAGAGTTAAGGCACAAAATAAAATAAAAGAGTTCATCGATATTGATGATGAGCACATAGAAGACCTAGAGATAGGAATATACAATTGGTGTATCGACTATTCGAACATCAACAATATTTTTCCAGGTTGGAAGAATGATGTATTTCTAAAGATGTATAATAACAAATTGATTTCGGTATTATCGAATTTAGACCCCAACTCTTATCTTCAAAATACACATCTACTTAATCGATTGAAAAATGGAGAATTTAAGCCTCATGATATACCATTCATGGAACCTTATGAGTTGAATCCTGATAAATGGATTTCAATTCTCAAAAAGAAAAGACAAAAAGAACAAAGTTTACTCAATTCAAATATGGAGGCTAAAACAGATCTATTCAAATGTGGAAAATGCAAACAAAGGAAATGTTCGTATTATGAAATGCAGATTAGGTCCGCAGATGAATCCGCTACGATATTCATCACATGTCTTAACCCAGCTTGTAAAAATAAATGGCGTATTGGTTAAAGCTTAGAATCCTTTGAAAATATCTTTTAATAAAAGCTGAGGGATTTTGTATCGTTCTTCTATTTTTTTTATTGGTTCTTGTGTTGTATGACCTTCCATACGTGGTCCACTTTGAACTGTATATTCATGAAAGCCGTGTTTCTTTTTATATGCACACATATGTTGTCCTTCACATTTTCTTGGTTCAAAACTTGAATTTGTCCATATGTCTGTATTTTTTCGGTAAGAATACCCATACTTACAATATGATATGGTTTTTCTATCTTTTCTACCTTTCATTGGTTTCATATGTCGTAGGTGACCTACTGGATTTTCAATGGCATAGAAATCTGGTTCGAAGTATTTTATTATTTGTAAAGCTCTTTTTACCAGTTTTAACGCACCATCGATATCTCTTTCTCCAACAGTTTTTGCATAACTAAACTCTGTGCATGGAGGACTTGCCCAAATTACATCAAAGTATCCCCGTGGGTATTTCTTATAGTCCCATTTTAAAATATCACATTTATATGTTGCGGGAAATAATATATCAACACTTGTTACTTCATAACCTAGCTTTTTTGCAACTTTCCCTACACTCCCCGAACCACTGAATAACTCCAATAATCGTTTCTTTTTATTATGATTAACCATTATTATTACTATTGCTATTAATAATTATATATATATTATCCAGTGCACTATTTTGAAATACAAAATTTGAACATGACTTAAAACTATAACTAAGAGTTTGTATAGAAAGGTCAATGTCTATAATTATTGGTTCCAGTAAAAGAAATGTAAAAAACAATTCATTGTCGTTTGTTTCAAAACAAAAAATTATTGATGATTTAGGAAATAAAATTAGATCCCTTGGTGTAGATGTCATCAAAACTCAGCATAACGTGGATGAAGTATTATGGTTAAGAGATATATTTGTCATAATAGACAATACATGTATAATATGCAATTTAACAAGCAATGATTCAATTGGTAAAGATAGGAGAAACGAATATCTTTCACTGGATAGTTATTTATTTTCTAAATATACGATAGTAAATTTACCTAGCGATGTTAAATTAGAAGGAGGTGATATTATTCAAAATAAAGATGATATATTCATTGGCATAGGTGAAAGAACGAATGAAGAGGCAGTCGATTATTTGCAATACTTATTTCCAATGAAAAATATAATTCCGGTAATACATAAAGATATGCACCTTGATTGTGTTCTATCAGTTGTATCCCCAAATACAATTCTTTTTTCAAAAAAAAGAACATATATAGAACATTGTGAAAACATAAAGAAATATACTTTACATGATATAGATGATGAAACAGATGGTATTTTGGTTACAAATTTTCTAATAATTGGAGATAACATCATCCATAGTAATAGAAGAGAGAATCATACAGTCATATGTATACTGAAGAGCTTGGGATACAATGTACATTATGTTGACATAGAGGACCTTTGGAAAGAAGGAGGTGGTATTCGTTGTATGACACAATGGATACAAAAAACAAAACAGAAAATTTATTAACTTGCCAACACGATATTTCAATTAATGCAATTTACTTCTCTTAATCTATTCGTTAAAAACACAATACTTGTTCTTACACTTAGTGTAATATCATCATCACTAAATTCAACTAAAATTGATGATAATTTATTCAACAAATTGATTCTTTGTGTATGTATGATCTTTTCGATATGGGTGTTATCATGTCCCAAAATAGTTGTTTTTACAAGTTCTTGATACGTTTGTGGGTAATCTTTTTGTGTGGTATTTAATAAATATAAACTGTAATTTACTAAATCTAAGTTTGACATTCGATTGCTTTTTGATTCATGTAATTGTGTTAAATCACGAACATATGATTTTAACTCTTGTCTAAAAATATTTGTGATTATGTTTATATTATGTGTTGAATTCCATGTAATATTCATTCTTATATCATAATTAAGGTAATATATTTTTTACTTCTTGATGATTACTATCTGTAATTATTCCATAAGGTTTGAACTTCATAATATGTTCATGTTGTATTGCAGTTTTATGTGTGTAAACAAAAACCTTAATGTTATTTAGATTACAATGCATCATTAATACAGTATTTAAACATGTCCAATGAACAACAAGGCATTGTAATCCTTTTGTAATAGTTTCATACTCATTCATTGTAAATATAGCTTCGAATGTAGAGCCTCTATTGAATTTATTACTCATCGAATGTAATAACTGTCGATTAAATGTGCAAAAAAACACATTTGAAGTGTCAATATTCTCATAAAATAATTCTAACTGCATTATGAGTTCACTATTAATACCTTTCATATCCACGATTAGTAGTTGATTCTGAATTTCTGGAACTTCTATATACAAATGTTCTAATGAAATAATACCATAATCTTTATTTAATTGCTTATATGATAAGTCCTTTACAAACAAATCATCTATATAGATATCATGAAATAGAACTATTTCACCAGTTTTGCATAATTGAACGTCAATCTCTATCCCATCATATTTAAAGTTAATAGCATTTTTGATAGCTTCAATTTTGTTTTCATTAGTCTTATTTTGAAAAGAATGTCCTCTATGGGCAATATACAACATTATATAGAAAAAATATAATAATTAAAACATTATGATTCATTTTTAATTATGCAGCATTAGTTTAGAATGACCATATCTCTTAGTTTCCAGTATTCTTTAGTGTTGTTAATATTTCTACAAATCATAAAGGGTAAAACGTGGTTTTCCAATTCTAATTTAGCAATATCTTTCAATGAGGTACATTTCTCTAATTCAGATTCATTCAATAGTGGAGGTGCTCCGAAAGCCAGTTGTTCAAGTCTCAATCCAATGACATTCGTTTTTTCATAAATAGTCATTATGTTTCTTGATTTATTCTTAGTTGGGTCATAATTGGAATGCACATCAGTAAATGAATCAAAATTGATTACACTACTCATTATTTAATATTATATACAATATTTTTATTGATTAAATCATTTTTTTAATCAATTTTCCAGTAATGTTTGCAATGCACACAATAATAAATATACTTAACACCAGTATTATCATAACGAATAAGAATGACATCATTATGTTCATCAGTTTTCTTAGTGCATTCTTTATTAATGCATTTAATATTATGAACATGTGGTAATGTTATATCGAAATCGATATCTTTTTTAATCCACTTATCAATACTATCGTCGGATTTAAAAGAGATTTTAGATATGAGCTTGGGTTCATTCACATTAAATTCTTCTTTGTTTCCACAAAACTTACAAAAGTAGTGGACATCTTTTGTGGATTCTTCATCTTCAGAAGATGAAACATGTTTTATGTATAACATATTCTCACAAAATTTACAAAACTCCATGCTTATAGTGTGCTTTAATTTATATTCGTATAAAAAATCATTTTTTAAGTCTTTTTTTATAGAAATATGGATAAGATCGATGTATACATCATTCACGATCCTTCTTTGAAAAAGCGCATAGACAACGTGCAGTTGATGAAAAATTACTTATCAAAATTGACATCCATTAATGAAGTGCATATTGTTTCAAAATTTAATAATGCAGAACTAAATTCACAGATTGTGAAGAATCTAATTAGAAAACAAAAACCTGAAAACCCTGATGAAATAGATAAAGAATTCGAGAAGTTTCACAATACATTAAATATGAACAATATATCAAATTACTTGAAGCATTTCTCTGCTTTAGAATCCATATCTAAATCTGGAGTATCTGGTATTGTGTTAGAAGATGACGTTGTTATAGCAGAATCGTTTGAATCAAAATTAGATTCACTTATAAATAGTCAACATCAAATGGTTATGTTTGGACAACCTTTTACAAGAGAACCTAATCAGGAGTTTGAGAAAATCAGTAATTATAACAATAAAGTATTACTTCCATCTTGTGAATCTTATTTTGTGACAGCACAAGTAGCTTCAAACATTATGAAACATATGCTACCATTAGCGTATCAAACAAATATTGGTCTATCAATAGCTATAAATAAAACAAACACTGACGTATATAAATTATACCCTAATATTTGCATAGATGGATCTAAAATCGGTAAATATACAAGTGGAATAAATAACAATAACATCCTTATGTACAATTCGAAATACAACGAACTTTATAAAATCATTCAAAATGATAAGGTGGATTTAGATGCATTCATGAAACTGTATGAAACAGCCGAATTCAATGAGTCACCAGACATGTTATATCTAAAAGGACTTTGCTTACTAAAATCTAACAAAATTGTAGAGGCGAAAGAAGTGTTTGATATTGTATATTCAAAATTTTGTGATGATGGTTGTAAATTAGATAAAACTTCGTCATTCATGAACAATTATATAAGTTTTTTTCGTGTAATGCAACAATAAAAAATGAATTAAAAATATAAAATATGGATATATATATAAAATGATTATTCCAGTTCGCTGTTTCACATGTGGTAAAGTGTTAGGTGATAAGTGGAATTACTATCAAAAAAAATGTGAAGAAAAGAAAACTGAAATGAAAGAAAAATCAAAAAAGAAAGATGAAAGCGATCAAGATGATGAGACCGACATGAATGATCTGGCATTTTATGAAAAATGGGGATATGGGACTATATTAGATGATCTTGGATTGAAGAGATTGTGTTGTCGACGACACATGCTTGGTCATGTAGAATTAATAAATATTATCTAATATAATTAATAGATCTACTATGTCCAACCCTATACGTTTCAATCAAGATTTTAAAACGAAGCAACAGTTTAATAACATGAAAGCGAATTCAAAGTTATTACAAGAAAAAGATGAACTTTATGACTATTTGAATAAGGATAAAAAGAAGAACTTAAAAAAACTATCAAAATTACTGGCTGATGATGAAAAGCAAATTGATTTTATTAATACACCATTGCATAAAATACTGTTGAAAACAATAAACACAGTTGAAAGTTTTTCTACTAAGATTGTGAAAAAAGACTTCAAATTTTCGATGAACTATGAAGAAAAGATTTACATTGGAATAGCATGTTTAATGATATCTATGTTATTGATGTTATTCACATTCTAAAATAATTATATTATTTTTTATTAATTATGTTAAAGTCATTGGGTTTAATACTGATTGGATTAATATTGTTTTTTATTCACAAGTATACACTACGAACTAATAAAGAATCATTTGTAGTTCCAAGTGTTATTGGTGCAAATGCTAAAATAAATAACATCATAGAAAGAATGGCTTATATAAAAAAATATAACAATGCAGTATTTGAAAATCTCAAATCTGTGGTTAATAGTCTATTAACTCTATATTACAAATACATTAACGATGAAATTATCAAAGTTGATGATATATCGTTCTTTAAGCAACAGTTGGATAGTATATATGAAGAGTTGTCCTTAAATTTGCCTTACAAATATCATAAACGATTAAAGCACGATATAAGAAGTCTCAATAAAGAATTGAATAAAAAAATGGAACTTTTAAAAATAAAATCGTTCAAAAATCCCATAAAAATATCCCTGATGAATTATAATTATACATGATCCTTAATTCTGAAACTTTAATTAATAATTTCATCATAAAATATGTCAATTCCCCAACTGATATGGTGTCTAAACAATTTTTAAGAAAACGTAAATATTTGTTACAAATTAATGAAGAATGTGACTTCTTAAGTGATAAGAACTATGCTATTATTCTTTCGAATTTAACAATGAATGAACAAAAAATGTTCATACGATTTTTTCAAATATACTT
>Ga0209654_1003294_pt1 | contig 10038 bp, 7 predicted proteins | sample SaaInl1SG_22_DNA_FD_184646 | JGI IMG/M metagenome (GOLD analysis project Ga0209654, IMG submission 184646) | Marine microbial communities from expanding oxygen minimum zones in the Saanich Inlet - ESP_161SG_22_DNA (SPAdes) (version 2) | ecosystem: Environmental > Aquatic > Marine > Intertidal... | reverse complement strand
GACATCATTGCTAATAATACTCAAAAAATAGTGGTGCTGTCTGCCATTTCTGGCACTACAAATGCTTTGGTGTCTATCTCAGCACACATAAAGGCCGGTAAAATAAAGGAAGCCCAAGAACAAATCCATACCCTAAACGAAACCTATAACACAACGGTGTATGACTTGTTGCATGAGCAAGCGCTGCGCCAAGAGGTGAGCCTTTACGTGAATATTATTTTTAAAAAGTTACACGAGGCATTACAACAGACCCATACCACAATATTGCACAATAGTATTTTAGCCAATGGCGAATTGTTATCTGCCTTTATGTTTAGTCGGTTTTTACAGCAAGAAGGTCATAATGTAGCCTTACTACCAGCCTTAGATTTTATGCGTACGGACCGTAACAACGACCCCGATAATTTTTATATCAAGCAAAATTTAACCCGATTAATCGATAGCCAACCAACGGCAGATATCTATATAACTCAAGGCTTTATAAGCTTGGATGCCGATGGCGAAATCACAAATCTACAACGTGGTGGTAGCGATTATACCGCAACCATCATTGGTGCAGCGATTGAAGCCGATGAGGTGCAAATTTGGACGGATATCGACGGCTTTCACAACAACGACCCACGCTATGTTAACGATACCAAAGCCCTATCCCACTTGTCGTATGACGAAGCGGCGGAGTTGGCCTATTTTGGCGCAAAAATTTTACACCCACAAACGGTAATGCCGGTACGCAGTTTAGATATCCCATTATGCTTAAAAAATACCATGGCACCAGAAGCCCACGGCACCTTAATCACCAACCAAACCCATGGCGAAGGTATCAAAGCCATTGCCGCCAAAGATGGCATTACCGCCATAAAAATTAAATCGGTTAGGATGCTTTTGGCTCATGGTTTTTTAAAGAAAGTCTTTGAGATTTTTGAAACTTACGAAACGGCCATTGATATGATTACAACTTCTGAGATTGCGGTATCCTTAACGATTGATGATACACGTAATTTAGAAGTAATCCTTAGCGAACTCCAAAAATTTGCTGAGGTTGAGGTTGAAGATTATATGAGTATAGTCTGTTTGGTAGGTAACCAAATTATTTACCATCCAGATACGCCAGAGCTCTTCCAACTGTTACAAGACGTTACTATACGAATGATTGCCTATGGCGGAAGCAATAATAACATCTCCTTACTCGTTAATACCAGCGATAAGTTAGAAACCCTACAGAAACTACAGCGTTACGTGTTTAATGGTTATTCCGTATTAGTTTAGTTTTTAGTTGAAGAAAGCGCCGAAAGGCGCTTTTTTATTTTATTTTTAATTCAAAAAAAGGGGAATCAATCTATTAAAGGAGTTTAAAGATAATAAAAGCCAGTGTTTGCGCAAGGGCTTTTGTTTTAATACTAGAAATTTATGGGTAATCCAATACCTAACCCAAATCGTAGGTCTTTATCTTCTCCATTTAGGCTTAGTTTTAAATTTGAACGGTCTATAAAAGCTTGTACTGTAACATTTGGTTTCTTACTTTCTTTATTGGTTAAACTAAAGAGCAAGCCTAATCGCATAGGGTAGAGTTCTTTGTCTTTTATAGGGCTTCCGCTATTAAAAGAAATATTTTCGTAACCAATGCTTCCAAACACACCAATGGGGGCATTAAACGGATAGATATAGCTATCCCAAGTTAATCTTGTGCCAAATCCAAACTCATAAATTGCATCTCCTATAAATGCGTTGTCTGTATTTGTAAAAACAACAGGGTTCCCGTTACTATCATTACCAAAATTGTTAGAGGTTTCTAATGTACTATTTTTAAAACTAGAGATGTTGGATGCCCTGTTTAAGGTTAAAGAAAGCCTTGTGAAAACAGCTTGTGGTTTAAAACGGCTCTTGTTGCCTGCGCCTTTGTCAATAGCCAAATTTAATGAGAAAGTAGCACCATAAATATCACCTCGTTCTCTAGCAAACATATCTGAGAATGATTGTGTAGCATCATAAGTAAATCTTTTAAAGCTTTGTCTTTCATAAAAAGGACTAAACCCTAAAAACAAAGTCTTATTCCACGTCCATTGTTTTTCGGTTTTTTGCAATTCAACTTTATTGATACTATCCTCTAATTTATTCATTATAAATTCTCCAGTGGTATCGTAATCTTTTAAAAGTTTAAGCAGATTATAGTTATTGATATTGTCAACTTTTACATCTCTTACTCCTTTGGCACTTAGGCTGTCCTCTACTTTTACAACAATGTATGTGCTCTTATCAAAGGGTTTTTCTTCAAGTTGATTAAAACCTAGGTTTTGGTCTTCATTAATATATTTTCGGGCTACAGTTCTTAATGTCTTATATATTCTGTCATTAAAAGTACTATCTAATGCTGGCTCATTATCAAACTTTACAGACTTAAGAAGTTCACTTAGTCCTTCATATTTCTGTTTAGCATTTGTAATAAGTTCTAATATTTGAAGATTTATAAATGCTCTATTTCTCGCTGATAGACTTTTGTAGGATGATGAGGACCATAAACGATTGTAATAGTTTAGAGTTATTTTACCTTGCTCGCTCCCATTTTCTTGATCAAAAAAGTATATACCATTACTTGCAGCTAAGTCAGCTTCTACGCTAAATACGCCAGCATTACCTGCATAAAGCAATCCGTTAATTTTTATATTACTTTTTTTATCGTTTAAAGTCGCACTAAAACCTTGTTGGGGTGAGTTGTCACCAAAAATCAAATAGTTAAATTGAGTAGTTATTTTTTTATTAAATGCGGCAGGACTTACTAGAATATCTTTACTTTCAAAGGTGACTTGACCAAATAAAATCGGTGATATACACGAAAGAAAAATAAGAGCAGTAATTCGTTTCATAATTCGTTGGTATTGGTTAGGGTTAAAAAATTAATAACTAGCACTATAAAAGTGTCGCTTCTAAAAACGGGGGAGTTTTATCGTCTAGTCAACAACGAATTAAAATAAATAAAGTGTAAGCGATTGGTAATTAAATAGCTACCTTAAAATTATATAAATAATCTTACAAAAGAAAATTAATCTTAAAAATAATGTCTTGGTGTTTTAATTTTTTTGGTTGAGTCTTGCCATCTCTGATTCTGCCGCAATGTATCCAAACCCAGTCCAGTTGCCATTGGCCAGCATATAGCTATACATAGCTACAGCAGTTTCTAGCTGGTTGTTGTATTGGTGCCAATGGGCAATACCATAATGTGCGGCTTCTTTGGCGCCACCAGAGTTGTTGGCGTCCAAATCATTTTCATTAAGCTCACCTTTGTAATAGAGCAATAGCATATGGTAGGCTTTGTTTTCTATTATATCCATATCAAATGCGACCTCAGTTAATAATTGCTTGGCGGTTTCGGGTTGGTCCATGCGCTGATGGATCATATATAGCCAATGTAAAGCTGCCACGCGCATATCGTTATTGGTAGATGCGTCCAAACATTTTTGAAAATTAGACTGTGCTTTTGACCAATCGGCTTTTAGGTAATAGGCCAAACCTAAATGGTAATAAATGTTGGTATGCAGACTAGAGACGGGTTGGTTAAGACGGTTAGGGATGCCATCGGGTTCAACCACATCTTCCGTGTCTTGTATCAGTGTTACCGCTGTTTCAAAATCTTGGATGGCAAGGTCTATCTGACGGGTGGTGATATACCTATGGCCACGGTGGCGATACATACGGGCATCTTCTGGGAATTTTTCAATGCCCTCGGTATAGATACCAATGGCTTTTTGATAGTCGCCTAAATAAGCCCTACGTCTGCCCAGCCATATTATAAAATCGGGGTTCATAGGATTACTATTATAAGTGTCTAATGCTTTTAGATACTTACTAACTTTGGCAGAATCTTTAGCTTCTAATTGTGGACTTATTAACGGTGTTTTTAATAAGGATTGGCCTTGTAGCGTATCGATTTTTACGGTATCTACAGGTATGGATTTCCAGCGTTCTTGGCAGCTCAGGAGGCTTGCCACTAAAAAAATAACAATACACTTTTTCATGATTAAAAGTTAGTAAAAACTTTGAAATATCTGCCTGTTTTAATCCCTAAAACTTATTCTGTCTCTAACGCCACCACTTTCGCGATGGATAATGACATCGGCTTTTTTGCGTTTGGCTATGGTTTTGGCTTTGTTTATGGCGGTAGATTGTTTGCGATGTTTGGAGGTAACGCGTTTGTTGCCTTCGCGACGGACAGCCCAACCCTCCTCAAAAGGCACCACATGTTGGTGCCAGGTTCTGGTTTTGTTTTGTTTGGAAAAAGCTTCAAGAATAACTTTGATGATATCAGAAATTGCTTTTGCCCAAGAAGTCTTTTTGCTTGCCATTAGTTATTCATAATATCTTCTATTTCATCAGCTTCAATTGGGATATTGCGCATAAGGTTAAATGGTTCGCCAGAATCTTGGATGACCACATCATCTTCTAAACGGATACCAAACCCTTCGTCTGGGATGTAAATACCAGGTTCTACAGTAAAGACCATATTGGCTTGCATTGGTTCGTGCAATAAGCCATAATCGTGGGTGTCTAAACCTATATGATGACTTGTGCCATGCATGAAGTATTTTTTATAGGCCGGCCAATCTGGGTTTTCGTTTTGCACATCGTTTTTATCGATTAAGCCTAGACCTAATAATTCTGAAGTCATGAGCTTGCCCACTTCGATGTGGTATTGTTCCCAATAAGCGCCAGGAACTAATAGTTTGGTAGCTTCTTCTTTAACACGGTTTACCGCATTATACACTTGTTTTTGTCTCCCCGTAAATTTCCCAGAAACAGGGATGGTACGACTCATATCACTGGAGTAATTGGCATAGGCGGCACCAACATCAAGCAGAATTAAATCACCTGCTTTACACTGTTGGTTGTTCTCTATATAATGCAGGACATTGGCATTGTTTCCTGAGGCAATTATTGGCGTATAGGCAAAACCATCGGAACGGTTATTTAAAAACTCGTGCATAAACTCTGCCTCTAAATTGTACTCCCAAACCCCAGGTTTTGTATACTCAAGGATGCGTCTAAAGCCTTTTTCTGTAATGTCGCAGGCCTTTTGCATGAGGGCAAGTTCTATAGGGTCTTTTATGGAGCGTAAACGTTGTAAAATAGGATTGCTTTTTGCCACACTGTGCGCAGGATATTTGTCTTTAAGCCATTTTGTAAAACGGTCCTCACGAGTTTCTGTTTCTACACTAGCGCGGTAATGCTCGTTGGTATTAATGTAAACCGTATCGCATTGGGTCATGAGTTCAAACATGACTTTTTCCATATCCTGTAACCAATACACGGTTTTAATACCAGCCGTTTCAAAGGCTTTTGCTTTGGTTAATTTTTCGCCTTCCCAAACGGCTATATGCGCGTTGGTTTCTTTTAAAAATAAAATCTCACGATGCTTCGCTTTTGGACAGTCCGGAAAGAGCACTAAAATACTTTCTTCTTGGTCCACACCGCTTAAATAAAAGATATCACGGTGCTGTGCAAATGGCAAGGTGCTGTCTGCACTTACGGGATAAATATCGTTAGAATTAAAGACCGCCAAACTGTTTGGCTTCATGGCAGAAGCAAAATTTTTACGGTTTTTTATAAAGAGGTTGCGGTCGATTACATCGTATTTCATGATCAAGAGTGTTTTTTCAAATTCCTTAAAATAGGAAGGTGTAATTATTAGAATAACCCAAAAATATATAAATGTTATTTTAATTAACTAGCCATATGGCGTTATTTTATGTTTTTACGAATGCGACTCATATGACGCTGAGAAATTCCTAAAAAAGAGGCCAAATAACGAAGTGGGACATCTTCAATAAGTTCATTTTCGTTAGTGGTTAATTTTTGATAGCGCTCCTCAGGTGTTAAGGTGAGCAAGTCTATGCGATAATTATCTATTCTGAAGATTTGATGTTCTATTAAATTGTAATAAAACTGGTAAAAACCGCTATTGGTTTTGAGTAAGTCATTAAAGCTTATGAGATCAATAACGTATAATCGACAATCGCTCAGAGCTTTTATGTTTTTTCTTGAAGGCACTTTGTTTTTGAAACTGTTTAAAGCAGAAGTTGGAGAGTTTTTTAAGGCTAAATACGTTGTTTTTTCTTCGCCTAAAACAGAAATAGAATGTTGTAAAATGCCACGTTCTATATAGCAAAAGTATTTGCAAATGGCACCTTCTTTAACGAAGAAGTCTCCTTTTTTTAATTCTAAAACAGAAAATGTGTCAATAATTGAAGGGATATGTAATTCTAAATTAGAATCATTAATAACGCTTTTTAAATAGATTTGAAAACTCATTTCTTTAAGCTATGGTTATACGCTGTACCAAATTAATAAGATTAAAATGGAAGCATTAAAAAAAGGAGTCTAATTTTAGACTCCTTTTGTTTTTATATCGGTAAGGTGTTTATTTGCCCATGGCCTTTTTTACAATACCAATGATGGCCATTAGTATACCACCACCAACACCGCCTCCGGCAACGCTACCAAGAATACTGGTTAAATCCATACCTGTAGAGGCTTCTGCAGCAGCAACACCGCCAAGCCCGAGCATAGAAAATACTTTGCCTCCTAAGCCACCACCTAAAATTCCGACTATAGAATTCCATAAGGTGCCCATTGAAGACCCTTTCATAAGTTTACCAGCCAAATTTCCGCCTACGGCGCCACTGACCAATTGAATAATTAGAGGTAAATACTCTTCCATTTTATTGTGATTTTATTAGTTAATTAATTCAAAAGTAAATATTATTTTAAATTAAGTGTTAAAAATTTAAGATATTATAAATATTAAGGTACTTGAATTGCTAATAATTTAATTTCTGAAGAGTGTTAAACTTAAGTTTATTTTATTGAATTCTTGGGTGTATTTGTCTACTTTCATGCCACTAAAACCAACCATTATGTTACGATCTAGATGTTTTACCTTCATCTTTTGTACCTGTATATGTCTTGTATACGGACAACAACCTGCAACTTCTGCTCAAACTATAAAAGAAGCTTTAGCGCAAAAACGACAAATGACAGAAATGTCTTTGGTAAAAAATGTACCCTTCAAAAATATTGGCCCAACCATTATGAGTGGCCGTGTTGTGGATGTCGCTGTTAACCCAGAAATGCCAAGTGAATTTTATGTGGGTTATGCCTCTGGAGGTGTTTGGCATACCATAAATAACGGAACTACATTCCAGCCAATTTTAGATAGCTCGGACACACAAAACGTGGGCGATATTGCTGTGCATTGGCCAACACGAACGATCTATGTAGGTACTGGAGAAAACAATGCATCACGAAGTTCTTATGCGGGGATTGGACTATTAAAATCTAATGATAATGGAACATCATGGGAAAATTTAGGATTGATGGATGCACATCATTTTGCCCCGATATTGATACATCCAGACAACCCCGATGTAGTGGTGGTTGGTGCTACGGGGCATTTGTATTCTGAAAATAACGAACGTGGCATTTATAAGACTACCGACGGTGGTAAAACTTGGAAACAAACCTTGTTTGTAGACGCTATGAGTGGCATTATTGATTTGCAACAAAATCCAAACAATTATAATGTGATGTTTGCCACGTCTTGGACCAAAGACCGTAAAGCCTGGAATTTTACAGGGAACGGGAGTAATTCTGCGATTTATAAAAGTACAGATGCAGGTGAGACTTGGACAAAAGTATCTACAAAAGGCAGTGGTTTCCCAACAGGAGAAGGTGTGGGACGCATTGGTATTGCTGTTTTTGATGATAACACAGTTTATGCTGTACACGATAGCCAGTTTAGAAGACCAGATGGTATAAAGAGTTCGGACAAAAGAGGATTAACAAAAGAAGATTTTAAAGGCATGTCCAATGCCGAATTTTTAGCACTTGACGATAAAAAATTAAATGCGTTTTTAAAGACCAATGGTTTTCAAGAAAAATACCGTGCCGCAAACGTAAAACAAATGGTGCGCAGTGGAAACGTAAAACCTATTGATGTAGCGAAATACTTAGAGGATGCTAATTCCATGTTGTTTGATACACCAGTGGTTGGCGCTGAGGTTTATAAAAGCACGGATGGCGGACAAACATGGACAAAAACTCATGAGGATTATTTAGATGGCATCTATTTTAGCTATGGCTATTATTTTGGACACATCCATGTGTCTCCGGCAGATGCGAATCACATTTACATTTATGGTGTGCCTATTGTTAAATCTAAAGACGGTGGAAAAACATTTGCATCCATCAGTGCAGAGAATGTGCATGCCGATCATCATGCGCTTTGGATTAATCCTAAAAATCCAAACCATTTGATTAACGGAAATGACGGCGGTGTTAATATTAGTTACGACGATGGCGAAAACTGGATAAAAAATAACTCGCCTTCTGTGGGGCAGTTTTATGCCATTAATGTCGACAACGAAAAACCATACAATGTGTATGGAGGACTACAAGATAATGGTGTTTGGAAAGGGGCAAACAATGCTCGAGAAAATAAAGCCTGGCACCAACAAGGACAATACCCATGGAAGAGCATTATGGGAGGAGATGGCATGCAGGTGCAAATAGATTCTAGAAACTCTAATGTTGTATACACAGGGTTTCAATTTGGAAATTATTTTAGATTAAATCTAGAAACAGACGAGTTCTCTCGTTTAAACATAAAGCATGAATTGGGTGAAGCACCTTACCGTTTTAACTGGCAAACGCCAATTTTATTATCGCCACACAACCAAGATATTTTATATCTAGGAGGCAATAAGTTGATGCGTTCCATGAACCAGGGTAACGATTGGGAAGCCATTAGCGAAGACTTGACCAATGGCGGTAAAAAAGGGAATGTAGCCTACGGAACATTGGCTTCAATTAGTGAAAGTCCGTTTCAGTTTGGGTTGATTTATACGGGGAGTGATGATGGTTTGGTGTATGTGACTAAAAATGCGGGAGGCAGTTGGACTAAAATTTCAGAGGCCTTTCCAAAAGACTTATGGGTAAGCCGTGTTGTGGCATCTCAGCATAAAAAAGAACGTGTGTATGTGACTTTAAATGGGTACCGCTGGGATGATTTTAAGGTTTATGTATACATGAGCGATAATTACGGGCAGACCTGGAAAGATATTAGTAGCAATATACCTGCCTCACCAGTAAATGTCATTCGTGAGGACTCTGAAAATGAAAACATACTGTATCTCGGCACAGATAATGGCGCTTATGTCTCCTTTAACCAAGGAGAATCTTGGGATGTATTTTCAAATGGTGTTCCAAATGTAGCTGTGCACGATATTGTACTTCAACCTGAGGCAAAAGATGTTTTACTAGGAACACATGGCAGAAGCATTTACAAAGCTAATATTGCACCGCTACAGAAGATGGATGCAAATATGAAATCTAAAACGGTTACCCTTTTTGATATGAACCCTGTAAGATATTCTAACCGTTGGGGAAGTACGAGGAACCAATGGTCAGATGCTTTTGAGCCAGAAGTAACGCTTACATTTTTTAGCGCAACTTCAGGGAATAAAACAATTAAAGTATTCTCTAAAGACGGTTCAGAATTAAACCAAATTTCTGTCAATGCCGACAAAGGTTTTAACTATGTCCATTATAACTTGGAACTCACTAAAAAAGGCCGAAAAGCTTTAATGAGTGAAAATAAAAGTGCGACTATAAACGAAGCTGACAACGGAACATATTATTTACCAAAAGGAGAATATACTATTGAAGTAGACGGTTCGAAGACGGTTTTAAAAATTAAATAATTGACATTTATTTCACATTTGTTTCACAGTATTTGAAGTTTTAAATACTAGTTTCGGGCTGCAATTAGGCCAATAATACTAAAATACGTTTTTTACGTTTTATGTACAGGGTATTTGTCTCGAAGCTAAAATCATCAATCAATCAAAATAATATGCTAAATCGCTTTTTGTTATTCGCATTTCTTTGCTTTTCTATGCTGTCAATCGCTCAAACAGAAGAGATAGAAGAGGTAAAAATATTTTTAGACTGTCGCAGATGTGACCAAGAATTTTTAAGACAAAATTTAGG
>Ga0209654_1003293_pt1 | contig 10040 bp, 9 predicted proteins | sample SaaInl1SG_22_DNA_FD_184646 | JGI IMG/M metagenome (GOLD analysis project Ga0209654, IMG submission 184646) | Marine microbial communities from expanding oxygen minimum zones in the Saanich Inlet - ESP_161SG_22_DNA (SPAdes) (version 2) | ecosystem: Environmental > Aquatic > Marine > Intertidal... | reverse complement strand
CTAGCAGAGGTGAGCCGTAACATCATCGATCAGTGTGTTGCTCAAGGGGTTCCTTTTGCACGCGACTATGGTGGTTTGCTCGACAACCGTTCGTTCGGTGGTGTACAGGTAAGCCGTACGTTCTACGCGAAGGGTCAGACGGGTCAGCAGTTGCTCCTAGGGGCGTATTCTGCACTGAACCGTCAGATCGCTAAAGGCCGTGTGAAAATGTACGCACGTCACGAGATGCAAGAATTGGTTATGGTAGACGGCAAGGCTCGTGGTATCATCGCTAAAAACCTGGTAACAGGTGAGTTCGAGCGTCACGGAGCACACGCAGTATTGTTGTGTACGGGTGGATACGGAAACGTATTCTTCCTCTCGACAAATGCGATGGGATCGAATGTGACCGCAGCATGGAAAGCACACCGCAAGGGGGCATTCATGGCCAATCCGTGTTTCACTCAGATTCACCCAACCTGTATACCAGTAAGTGGTGAGAATCAAAGTAAGCTCACCTTGATGTCGGAGTCGTTGCGTAACGATGGACGTATTTGGGTGCCGGCTAAAAAAGAAGATGCTGAAGCGATCCGCACAGGAAAACTTCATCCAAATGATATTGCAGAGGAAAACCGCGACTACTACCTGGAGCGTCGTTACCCTGCTTTCGGTAACCTTGTACCTCGTGATGTTGCTTCTCGTGCCGCAAAAGAGCGTTGTGATGCAGGTTACGGAATCAACAAAACTGGTGAGGCTGTTTACCTCGACTTTGCAGCGGCGATCATGCGCTACGGAGCGGAGGAAGCGCACGTAAAAGGCTTGAAAAACCCATCGGATGCTGAAATCAAAGCATTAGGTGAGAAGGTAGTTGAAGCGAAATACGGTAACCTTTTCCAGATGTACGAAAAGATCACTGCATCGAACCCATACAAAGAGCCGATGATGATTTACCCAGCCGTACACTACACGATGGGTGGTCTATGGGTAGATTATAATTTAATGACTTCTATCCCAGGCTGTTTCGCATTGGGAGAAGCAAACTTCTCTGATCACGGTGCGAACCGTCTTGGAGCATCAGCATTGATGCAAGGTCTTGCAGACGGATACTTCGTTGCGCCTTACACGGTTGGTGAGTTCTTGAGCAAGGACATCCGTACAGGAACTATTGCTACCGACAGTAAGGAGTTTGAAGAGGCTGAAGCAGCATGTCGTCAGCGTACCGATATGTTCATGAATGTGAACGGTACCAAGTCGGTGGATTACTTCCATAAGAAACTCGGTAAGATCATGTGGAACGAAGTCGGTATGGCTCGTAGCAAAGATGGTCTCGAGCAAGCGATCAAAGACATCCAAGCGCTGCGCGAAGATTTCTACGCAAATGTGCGTGTTCTTGGATCAGCAAACGGCATGAATCCAGAATTGGACAAAGCAGGACGTGTTGCTGACTTCTTAGAGCTTGGAGAATTGATGGCGAAAGATGCGCTAGAGCGTAACGAAAGTTGTGGTGGCCACTTCCGCGAAGAGTACCAGAGTGCTGAAGGTGAAGCTTTGCGCGATGATGAAAACTTTGCATTTGTAAGCGCATGGGAATACACCGGCGTTCCAGCAGAAGCAAAATTGCACAAAGAGGAATTAGTATTCGAGAATGTTGAATTGAAGACCCGTTCTTACAAATAATAGACATTATGGATTTAACGTTAAAAATCTGGCGTCAAGCAGGCCCTGAAGCTAAAGGGGAAATGAAAACGTACCCTATTCAAGGGGTAGAGGAAGACATGAGCTTCCTTGAAATGTTAGATTATCTAAATGATCAGTTGATCAACGAAGGCATCGAGCCTGTAGTGTTTGATCACGATTGTCGTGAGGGTATTTGTGGAATGTGTTCGCTCTTTATTAATGGAGAAGCACACGGTCCGGGTCGTAAGGTGACCACGTGTCAGTTGCACATGCGCGAGTTCAAATCGGGTGATACCATTTACATCGAGCCGTTCCGCGCTAAGGCGTTCCCGGTAATCAAAGATTTGATGGTAGATCGTACATCGTTTGACCGTATTCAGCGTGCTGGTGGTTACATCTCAGTAAACACCTCGGGGAATACGATCGATGCAAACGCGATTCCTGTTCCAAAGTCAGATGCTGATAAGGCTTTTGATGCGGCGACCTGTATCGGTTGTGGTGCATGTGTTGCAACGTGTAAGAACTCATCGGCTATGCTTTTCGTAAGTGCGAAAGTGAGTCAGTTCTCGCTATTGCCACAAGGTCAGCCTGAAGCAAAAGACCGCGTGTTAAATATGGTGAACCAGATGGATCTTGAAGGATTCGGTAACTGTACAAACACTGGAGCCTGTGAAGTAGAGTGTCCGAAAGGAATCTCTCTAGAGAACATTGCTCGCATGAACCGTGATTACTTGTTCGCTTCTTTAAGCAGCAATAAATAACACTGAGCGCCTACATCGATAGGTGATCAGCTTCAAATCAAAACCCCGCTCTCTTCGCGTAAGCTTAGAGGTCGGGGTTTGTTTGTTATAGGGTAATGCTAGGATTAGACGCTTGGGCGAATAGGTATCCAGATCTGCTCTTGAGAGTCGTCACTATCGTTGCTGTACCCTTTGCCTAGTCGTTCAAAATGCGGGCGATTGTCGAGTTCCCAGGAACTGTTCGGAATCCATTCTCCATAGATGAACCTCCACACAGCAGAATCGGAGCTGCTTCCTTGGTATTCGAAGACAGCATAGGTCCCCGAGGGAATATGCAACGTTTCAAAATCGGTTACGGGGGATTCAACCTCTACACCTGCCCAATAGGTAAATTCAGGGTTTGCCGTTGGACCGAATACAGGTACGCCAGTGAACGCTCTTAAGCTGATCAAATCCTCGTTTAGGCGGTTGTTTATGGTGTGGAGCTTTGGCATAAATAGGCTCCAAACACGCGGAGGATGAAAAGCTTGTAAACTCATCGGCGCAGATGCACCACAGAGGGTTCCTCCCGGGTATTGCTGTATAGTAGGTGTTATCATGAGCAGAAAGTTACATATAAAAAAGCCGAGGCGCTCCTGAAAAAGAAACACCTCGGCAAACTGTTGCGCTTTTATAGCAGCGTATTAGTCGTTCAGCTTTAGTACGGCCAAGAAGGCGCTTTGCGGAATTTCCACATTACCTAGCTGGCGCATGCGCTTCTTACCTGCTTTTTGCTTTTCGAGAAGCTTACGCTTACGAGAGATATCACCACCATAACATTTAGCGGTTACATCTTTACGTAGGGCGCTCAAGGTCTCACGTGCAATGATTTTGTTACCAATTCCCGCCTGGATAGCAATCATAAACTGCTGTCTTGGGATCAATTCTTTCAGCTTCAAACACATCTTTTTACCGATGTCATACGCATTGTCTCGGTGGATCAAAGCAGAAAGCGCATCGATAGGGTCGCCATTGAGCATGACATCTACTTTCACCAAATGTGATTCACGGTAGCCGATAGGGTGGTAGTCAAACGATGCATATCCTTTTGAAATGGTCTTGAGGCGATCGTAGAAGTCAAATACGATTTCTGCAAGCGGCATATCAAAGCTCAGCTCGACACGATCACTCGTGAGATACGTTTGGTTGGTTAGGATGCCTCGTTTTCCAATACACAAGTTCATTACCGAGCCTACGAAGTCAGCGCTGGTGATGATCTGGGCGCGAATAAAAGGCTCCTCCATGCTTTCCATCTGAACAGGATCTGGGAAGTCAGTTGGGTTTTGAACCCACATGGCATTTTCCGGATCACTTTTCATGTAGGCCTTGTAGCTTACGTTAGGTACCGTAGTAATCACGGTCATGTTGAACTCGCGCTCAAGACGTTCTTGGATGATCTCCATGTGAAGCATTCCTAAGAAGCCACAACGGAACCCGAACCCAAGTGCTGCAGAGGTTTCAGCTTCAAATGTAAGTGAAGCGTCATTGAGTTGAAGTTTCTCGAGCGATCCGCGGAGCTCTTCGAACTCTTCGGTCTCCACAGGATAGATACCGGCGAATACCATAGGTTTTACCTCTTCGAATCCATCGATACCTTTCTCGGCTGGACGCTCTTGACTGGTGATGGTATCACCTACCTTGACTTCCTTCGCTTCTTTGATTCCCGAGATGATGTAACCTACATCCCCGGTTTTGATTTCCTTGGTAGGAAACTGCTTGACGAGATTCACTCCGATCTCATCGGCTTCGTAATTCTTGCCGGTAGACATGAATTTAACGCGCTCTCCTTTTTTGATCGAACCGTTCACTACTTTGAAAATGGCTTCAATACCGCGGAACGGGTTGTAGTGACTGTCAAAGATGAGTGCTTGAAGCGGTGCATCTGGATCGCCTTCGGGTGCTGGGATGCGATCGATGATGGCCTCGAGAATTTCTGGAACACCCTGACCGGTTTTTGCTGAAGCGTGGAGAATGTCCTCGCGTTGACAGCCGATCAGGTCGATGATTTGGTCGCCGATCTCTTCAGGATTGGCGCTCGGTAGATCGATCTTATTCAGAATTGGGATGATTTCCAGATCGTGCTCTAGAGCAAGATAAAGGTTGGAAATCGTTTGTGCTTGGATGCCTTGGGCAGCATCGACGATCAAAAGCGCACCTTCACAAGCGGCGATCGAACGTGACACTTCGTAGGAAAAATCTACGTGTCCCGGGGTGTCGATGAGGTTGATGGTGTATTTTTCACCGTCGCGCTCATGGTACATCTGGATGGCGTGTGATTTGATCGTAATCCCGCGCTCACGCTCAAGATCCATATCATCGAGCAATTGATTTTGCTTTTCACGGTCACTTACTGCGGCCGTTACGTCTAGCAATCGATCAGCCAAGGTTGACTTTCCGTGGTCAATGTGGGCGATGATGCAAAAATTGCGAATGTTCTTCATAGGTTGCAAAAATACGCTATTGCGGTGTTTCTCGCACTTTCTTCGGCAGCTTTTGCCATACAAGTTGATAGCTGGTGCGAATCAACTCCTTTACGAGATCTACGTCGACATAATGTTCCACAATAACCGTGTTCCAATGCTGCTTGTTCATATGATATCCGGGGATGATCCACTCGTGCGTTTCGCGCAGTTCGACATTCAGCTCCGGGTCATTTTTTAGGTTCATGCGAGGGGGTTGCGCATCCAAATTCAGGATGGCAAACATCTTCCCGTGCACTTTGAACACCAGTGAGGTTTCATCAAACGGCATACCTTCCGTGGTAAATGGCATACTCAAGGCCAATTCTCGTAATTCTTCGTGATTCATAGCCGAAAGATACGACCGAATCCTGCGGAGTGGTGTGAGCACATTATCTTTGAGCACTATGGAGAAACAGGTGAACATTGCAGCTTGGAACAGACGTGAATCCTACGAGTTTTTCAAGGAATTCCAAGATCCCTTCGTCGGGATCGGTGTAGATCTTGAGGTAAGCCAATTCTACTTGTTCGCAAAGTCCCAGAAATTAGGCGTTCACCACGCCTTACTCTACGCCACCCTCGCTGCAGCGAACGAGTTTGAGCCTATGTCTCTGCGCCGCAAAGAAGACGGGGTAGTCAGTTACGACACCATCGATATGGGATGTTCAGTCTTGAAAGCGGACGGCTCCTTTACTTTCGCCTACTACGCTTGGATTCATGGGGAATCCTTCGAAGAATTCATAGCACGAACGAAAAAAATCACGCGAACGGCTGCTAAGGGAATTCCCTTAGACCCGAGGCCAAACCGAACGAACCTGATTTACGGGACGACCTTGCCTTGGGTTTCGTTTACTTCTTTTTCCCACCCGAAACAAGGGGGAGGACACAGCATACCAAGAACGGTGTTTGGAAAAATTTATGAGCGCTCCGGCAAATGGTACTTGCCGTTTCATCTTGAAGTCGACCACGCACTGATGGACGGTCTCGATATGGCGAACTACTTGCAGGCGGTAGAACAAAAGCTTCGAGCGATCGCCGAGGCCTCCTAATCCAAGGGTTCTAAGAAATCTTCTTGATCTAAGGCTTCGAAGGGGTCCCAAAGGTGCTTTTGAAACTCAATAATCTGATCGTCGACCACATGCACGCCTTCACTTTCTAGCAAGTCTTGCATGAGGGTGGAGCCCCCAAAAAAATGCTTACCGGTAAGTACGCCTACTCTGTTCACTACGCGATGTGCAGGAACACTCATGTCGTTATGCGAAGCGTTCATGGCATAGCCGACTACACGCGCGGAGCGTGCAGCCCCTACGAATCGGGCGATGTGACCATAGGTGGTGACTCGTCCTTCAGGGATTTGACGGACCACTCGGTAGACTTTCTCGTAGAATTCGCTTGCCATGGGACTAGAGTTTCGCCCAATGCGCCATGGCCTCTTCGATCCCGTCGAGCTTAAAGCGGAGGTAGGTAATGGCCTTCCCTTGGTTCAGCCAGATGCTTTCGTAGTGGGTGATGACGTCGAACAAGATGCCTTCGTTGGGTTTGATCTGATCGTAGATGTCGTGGTAGGCCTCTTCTACCTCTAGCCCGAGCATTTGAACGATGCCGTGGGTGTAGCCGTGTAGAAATTCACTGTCACACTTTAAGTTGATCGTTCCTCCTGGCTTGAGAAATTTTGCATATTTCATCAAATATTCCGGATGGGTAAGGCGGTGCTTTCCGCGCTTGTATTTGATCTGTGGGTCGGGGAAGGTGATCCAGATTTCGTCCACTTCATTAGGACCAAAACACTGATCGATCCAGTCGATGCGTGTTCTTAGAAAGGCGATGTTGTCAAGGCCTTCTTCGGTTGCTGTTTTTGCACCTCGCCAGAGACGGGCACCTTTGATATCTACTCCGATGTGGTTGCGCTCGGGATGACGACGTCCGTGCTCTACGGTGTATTCTCCCTTTCCACAACCCAGTTCGAGTACGATGCCATGATCATTTCCGAATTGTTCCTGGGCCCAATTCCCTTTGAGACCTAGCCCAAAACGGACTTCCTCGGTAGCCGGTTCCACCACGTTTTGCATTTGCTCGTTCTCTCTGAACTTGCGGAGTTTGTCTTTTCCCATGGCGCAAAAATAGCGCCTGTAGTCTTATTTCGTGGGTCTCAGGTCTAAAATCACCACCACCTTCAAGCGCACCGATTGTTTGCCGAAGGTTATTTCGCGCCAAGTATGCGGTACTTACCTTTGAGCTTCAGGAAATATTTCTCGTAGTATTCGTAGGAAAGATAAGCCACAACGAGGGTTCCAAAGATGGTCCCGGCCCAATTCCATCCAATCACCAATCCACTATTCATGCCGCGGGCATGCATCTTCTCACCGACAAAAATCACGGCGTTGATCACAATCATGTGGTACATGTACACGCCGTAGGAAATTTTCCCCAGTCGCAGTGCCCAGTTCGGAGTGATGCGCAATCGAGCGTCGTGTGCCAGAGTAGGAATGAGCATATTAAAAATCACTAGGTAGGCGCCATGTTTCAGGACGTCTTGTTCAAAGTGAAAAAGATCTGTGAAAAAGACCGTGGCAAATAGGGCATAGGTCAGTGCGTTAGCAGCAGGGGAGGTGCCGAAAAGTCGAATTCCCTTGCGCTGAAGCATGGCCATGACGCCTCCAGCAGACATGAAAAAGAAGACCATGATGTAGTCTCGCAAAATCTCTATACTAGGCAGGTGAAAGACGATGAAGTAGATGACGGTAAAGGTTGCCAGGCTGATCAGGTGGCGCTTGTTGGGAATCAGGGCAAAGATGGGCGCGATGAGCAAGTAAAATTGTTCCTCTATTCCGATCGACCAGAGGATCAGAAGAATGCTACCAGGATCGTGCAGCTGGCTGAATACATTCGGTAAGAAGGCGACGTTCCAAAAAATGGCTTCACCTAAAGAATAAGACGGTGAATCTTGTATGCCAAGTCCCGGGAAGAGGACGAAATAAACGAGTAGGCCTATGGCCAGTACGAGGTAGTAGACCGGGTAGAGTCGCAGTATTCGACGGAGGTAAAATTCCTTGATGGCAATGCGCCCGGTGGAAGAACGCTCGTCGAATAATTGGCCAATGATTAAATAACCGCTTAGGGAGAAAAAGACAAGAACGGCTTCAGGTCCGCGCTCAAAAAGAGGGATGCTGGTAAGGTTAGGCAAGCCGAGATTGTCGGAAAAGGACGCAACGTGAAAGACCACGACCAAAAGGGCGAGAAATCCACGTAATGGATCGAGATTTTTATAATACATGCGCTGCGTTTTTCGAATTACTCGGTAAAAATGCGGCGCTTTTTGCGCACTCGAGAGGGAGTTAGGACGGATGCCGAAAATTAGAAACTATAGGGCTAGTTCCAGTTGGCGAAGGGCGTTTTGGACAAAAACGAATTGTAATAACGCACATCGTCAGAGACTTCCTGACCGGCCCAAGCAGGCACTTCAAAGGCTTCATGCTCATCGACCAATTCTATTTCGGCCAATACCAGTCCTTGATTTTGGCCTTCAAAAACATCCAGTTCCCAAAGCTTGCCGCCCACGAGAATCTCATGTCGGATTTTTTCGATCGGCACATCTTCACACAGCAGCAACATCGCCTCAGCATCTGCGCGAGGAATCTCGTATTCAAACTCTGCTCGGCTCACTCCTTGCGAGCGGCCCTTGACTGTCAAAACTCCGCGGTCTCCTTTGATGCGAACCCGAACCGTACGATCAGGGTCGGTGCTGAGGTAGCCTTGTTTGATAACGATCGACCGACGCACCTGGTCTTTCCACGAGGTGTCGCGCACTAAAAACTTACGTTCTATTTCTAGGGTCATGGCTTAAAAATCGGGGTTCGCATGGACGCGTACCATTTCTTTAGTAGTGGGGTGCATAAATTCAAGGGTCTGCGCGTGAAGGTGCAACCGTTTTCCGATCACGCCATAAAGCTCGTCGCCTACCATAGGGAAACCTAGCCCTTCGGGATGCGCACAATGCACGCGCAACTGGTGCGTTCGTCCGGTGATGGGTTTCAGGGCCAAACGTGTGACGCCGTCTTTTCGAGAGAGTACATTCCAGTGGGTTTCGGAAGGTTTACCGGTTTCATGACACACCATTTGACGGGGCAAATCGTAGTAATCAGGGGCTAAAGGCAAAGAGATGATCCCGGAATCTTCAGCAACGGTGCCTTGCACCTCGGCGATGTACGTTTTTTGAACTTGGCGCTTGATGAATTGGCGTTGCATGCGCTTGTTCGCCTTCGGGTTCAAGGTGAACATCAAAAGTCCCGAGGTGCTCATGTCGAGTCGGTGCAAGAGAATCGCTCCAGTAGCATTCGGGTACATCAGTTTCACGCGTGTTAGGGCTGAATCTTCGATCTCCACCCCGGGTACAGAAAGCAATCCAGCGGGCTTATTGACCACCACTAGATCGTCGTCTTCATACACCACAGGCAGCGGTTTGTCTTGCCCTAAGGTCAGCAGTGGATTTTCTTCAACATGCAACCCTTCGAGCATGTGTCCTAGAATTGGTCGGCATCTTGAGGCGCAAGCGGGGTAGAAGAATTGGTGTCGACGCACCTCTTTATCCGGGGCACTTCCCCACCAAAATTCACCCATACAAATAGGCTTCAGACCGTTTTGGAAGGCATATTGTAACAATTTCGGAGCACAACAATCTCCAGATCCACTGGGCGGATGACGCAAGTCAAAATCGGGAAAACACGCTGAAAGTACTTTGTCTTCTCCGCGGGCATTTAGGAAGACATAGTGGTCGAATATTTTGCGCTGCAAGGCATTAGATTTCTCCCGACGCTGGTGCTTCGCCCAAATGATTTCTTCATCATATCTAGCCAATTCAGCTTCCAACTCCGCCTGCTCCGCAACCCACTCTTTACTGCGGTGCTTAAATGCAAGCTGCCCCTGAATGCTCTCCTTCGCAAGTCGCTCACAAACGGCGTCAAACTCCGCGTCGGGCAGGGTCTTACGCACGCTCTCACGGTACTTCTGACGTGCCTTTTTCGCTTCTTTAAGGTCTGCGCGACCGCTACGCAGCAATTCATTGACTTCATCCAAACGCGCCTGGATTGCTGCAATTTTAGCCAAGCGCTCCGGATCCTCTTCCAGAGCAACAATCTCCGCGCTCATC
>Ga0209654_1003287_pt1 | contig 10055 bp, 5 predicted proteins | sample SaaInl1SG_22_DNA_FD_184646 | JGI IMG/M metagenome (GOLD analysis project Ga0209654, IMG submission 184646) | Marine microbial communities from expanding oxygen minimum zones in the Saanich Inlet - ESP_161SG_22_DNA (SPAdes) (version 2) | ecosystem: Environmental > Aquatic > Marine > Intertidal... | reverse complement strand
TAAAGCTATCTTTGTTTGTTAATAGTTTTAACAAAAACTCTTGATGCTCTTTGTAGCTTGTAAGCTCGTTTACAGGAGTCCAATCAATTTCTTGTATAGCTGTGTTAGTAAGATCGTCAATCTGTGTTTGATAAGGATCTTCTTCTTGCTGTTTACTAAGAAGTGCTTGTTTTAAGTTATCTACATTATTTCTATGATCGTATGCTTCTTTTGCAGTTTCATAAAATGTATTAGGACGTCCGTTAATATCACCAATGTCGCTCAAACTTTTTAGCACTTCTTCTAGCTTATCTGCAACTTCTGTTTGATAAGCCATTGCATCGTTTAACTCTTTTGCTTTTCTTGACTCAATTTCTGCTTTTTTGTCTGCATGAAGCTCTTGCCCGCACGTATAACATGTAGCATCTTCTAAATTTACGATGTCTTTTTCGGCCTTTTCGACACTCTTAGTAGCACGTAGTAATGCACTCTCTAGTGTGCTTTTTTCTTTATTAAGAGCCAAAATTGCGTTGTTTAATTCAGTCCAGTTAGATAGTTTTTCATGCGATTCAAGTTCTTGTTCGATATCTAAATGTTCTAGTTCGTCAATCGCATTTACTAAATTCTCTTCGTCTGTGCGTTTTTTAGCTTGTGACGCACGTTGTGTACGCTCTAAATTTTCAATAGTATTTTGAATTTTTTCATTAGCATTTTGAATAGCATTAATCTTTAGCGTTTCTTCTGTAATTGCATCCTTAGTTTGACGAACTTGTTCTTTGAGCGTATCTGCTTTTTCTGACAGGATAGTAATGCCTAACAGTTGTTCGATGATCTGTCGCTGATCGTTAACACGCATACTCAAAAACGGCTCAGTATAAGTGTTAAGTGCAACAATGTGCTTAAACATATCATGACTCATGCCCAACAAGTCATTAATATCTTCTTGAGTCTTGCGACTATCGCCTTGTGACTCGTCAGTTAGTTCTTGTTCGTGATCATTAATATAAAACTTTAATACATTAGGAGAGCGTCCTCGTTCAATTCTATAATCTTGTCCATCTTTTTCAAAGTGCAGTGTAACCAACATACCTTTACCGTTGGTTTTATTGATTAGATTATTGCGTTTAATATTTGTAAGTGCTGTGCCGTACAATGCATACGACAGTGCATTAATAATTGTAGTTTTACCAGTACCGTTACGACTACCAGAATCGTCTCCGCCTTGGTCTAAGTTTTCTCCAAGCACAAGTGTTAGCTGTTGCTGGTTAAAATCAACTGCTTGGGTCTGGTTGCCCACACTCATGAAGTTTTTTACTGTGAGGTCTTTAATTTTAATCATTTATAACTCATTGTAGATATCTAGGAGTGTTTTCTTATCAAAACTATCGCTGTCGATAGCAGTAATTTCTTTAGATACAATCTGATCAACACTTTCAAATTGCTGAATGTCAATATCTGTGCTAATTTCTTCCATTTGTTTTTGCGGAATTAGTGTAATTTCTCTGCATTCGTATTGTGTAATGTAAGTTTCTTTAATAAACTGAGCTTCTTCATACGAAATAGGCAAGTCGATTGTAACACGCAGATACATTTTGCTTTTAACAACTTCTGATTCAGGATCTAACAGTTGACTTAACTTAATAGTGCGATACTTAGGACAGTCTAACCAATTAATATATTCTGGCTCAGCATCATTTTCTCGATCTAAGATCATCATACCTCGATCGTCGTCCCATGTGTCGGCATAGTTGTGAGGAAATGCATTACCAATGTAGTGTACTTTGCCCTGCTTCTGACGTTTGTGGAAATGTCCTGAAAAAACGTAACTTTGATTAGCAAAGTGTTCACCTTTGAGCTCACCGTGATCAGGCATCTGTACCATAGCGTTCATATAAAAGCTAGGAAGTTCAAAATGTCCAAACACATACTTGCTTTTAAGTTTACTCATTTTCTTCCACTCGTCTCCTACTAACCAAGGAACAAGTGTTACATCTTCTACAGTTGTAATTTCGTCTACAAAAGTAATACCAGGAATATATTTGCTAAAGGCAGTTGAATTAATATCACGTTTATCTTTGTAATACAAATCGTGATTACCATCAAAGAAATAAAATTTCTCAAATGCAGCACCTAATTTTTCTAGACTTCGAATTGTTGCATCCATAGTTGTAAGATTAAGTGAATTTCGATTGTGGTGCCAGTCACCACAGAAGATACCAGTCTCACAACCGTTAGCTTGTGCAGTTTCAATAAACCAGTCGATAAAGTCTTCACAGTCGTCATTGTGTATACGACTATTGCCTTTTAGGCCAAAATGGATGTCTGTAAACACTGCTGCTTTTTTAAACAAAATAGAGTCCTCTTGTTATTACTCTTAGTAGTATACAGTCAAGTAGATTAGAAGTCAATCGATTATTTTTTCTTTTGTGCTTCTTCTTCACGCTTAACTGATGCTTCCCACTCGCCTGCGTTTTGTCTAGTATAACTTGGATCAAGGTCGTTCATTTCGAGAATGTCATCACGAATGTTTTGATTACGTTTTTCAATATTAATAACTCTTACGAAACTGTTAGTAACCGCCGCAGTGTAGTAAGCGAATGGATTGTTAGACTTTGATTCATCAAACTGCAAACCAATTTGAGCAAGTTGCAAGATTGCTTGACCACGCATTTCGTCATTGTATGTATATCCACGAACATTTCCTCTTGTTGCATAACGATCACATAGTTTCATCCACATCATAGCAAGTTTATTTGTAGACTGTCCGTGATCTTTATTAAAATGTCCATTGTCCATGCCGCCTTCCCAGTGAGATTTACCTACAAGTACAAGCTCTCCGTCGCTGTTAAACTTATAATGCACAAAAGGAGGAAAATTTAATTTAACTTTTGTATCTGCTATAGTCTTTGGGTTCTTTTTACGCCCGGGTTCTTCTGGAATATGATCAAAAGTCATAACACGAAAGATCAATTCTTCTTTGGTAATAGAAGTATACGGAACTTCGCAATCAGCTTGCTTAACACGTTTCTTTTCTGCTTTTGCTTGTTCGTATGCTGCCTGACTTAGTCTTTTTGCTTTGTTACGCTTTGCTTCTGCGATTGTAAGTCGGTTAATTTTATCTATGCTAGGTAAAATAATATCGTATCGATTGTGTTCTGGTTCGACATAGCTGCAAAAAGTATTCTTAGATTTATGAATTTCTGCTAGTATGTCTTTGTTGTTTAAGTAATTTTGTTTTCTCAAAACATTCTCCTATTTACATATATTATAAACTATGTAGTTAATTTTGTCAACTAAATAAAGTACAAGGAGTATTATCTTATGTCACAGTATGATGACGAAGCGTTAAGACGATTAAGAGCCACCGGCGAGTTACCTTCTACGTCAAGCCCTCAACAACAAGGAAGTAACATTCTTGAACGAGGGTTAGAGTTTGCTCGAGGCGCCGTTGCGGAATTTACAGGTGAAGCCCGCGGATTTATGAAGCGTATTAGATCAGCAGGTCTACCTCAAAATGGAATTCCAACACAACAAGTACAAACTTCTGCAACTTTTTCGGCACCCGGCGAGCAAGATTGGCGTGTTAAACTTAGTTTACCTGCTGATCCAACTTATTCTAGCAGTCCGTTATTAGCACCGTTAGTTACATCCGGCGGCTTAGTATTTCCTTACACTCCTACAATGATTATTAGTCATACTGCAAACTATAGTGCAGTTCATCCTGTACATACTAATTATCCTTTTTATGCATATGAAAATAGTCAAGTGGATCAATTGGTTATTACAGGATCGTTTATTGTTCAAAATTCACTTGAAGCACAGTATTGGGTTGCAGTAATGCATTATCTAAGAAGTATTACAAAAATGTACTACGGTCAAAGTGAACCACAAGGTGCACCTCCACCTATTGTAAAATTAAATGGTTACGGCGACTATGTGTTCAACAACGTTCCTGTTATTGTTACTAACTTTACAATTGACATGCCACAAGACGTCGATTACATTGCTACTGAATTAGGAGTAGCAAACGGCACACAGTCGTTTGTGACTGATTTTGATACTAGAAGCGGAAGTATTAGTTATGCTCCGTCAGAGAGTCAAATTACAATTCAAGTGCAGCCTATTTACAGTAGAGCACAAACAGAAAGATTTAGTTTAAACAGCTTTATTAGCGGCGACTATGTAAGCAATGGTTCAGGATATATCTAATGGCAAGATACTCAACAGCAAGCCCTTGGGGTAAAACTACAACAAAAGAATTTTATCTAGACACGCTGAGAATTCGTCCAGTACCGTCTGAACCTGATGATGTTCTTTATACAATACAATCTCAATATACGCATCGCCCTGACCTACTTGCATACGATCTATATGATGATCCTAAGTTGTGGTGGGTGTTTTCACAAAGAAATATGGATGTAATTAAAGATCCTATTTTTGACTTTGTGTCAGGAACACAAATATACTTACCAAAAGGTGATAGACTTAGAACAGTACTAGGAAGATAATATGCCACGATTTACAAACCCTAGACAATTTTTGCAAAGTGTTGATATAGCTAGTGAGTTAAACAATACAATAACTGAAGCTATCAATGATTTTCAAATAGATAATATTGCTAAAGGTTTTAGCGAAGCAACAAATTATATTGAACAATTAGATATTGTTCCTGCCAGTCTAGAAAGTCTAAACATTAACGTAGAAAGCGCAATAGATGATTTTGGGTTACCTCCATTTCCTAGAATGGCAATGGGAGAACTAGATAACTTACCAACTTCGTTTCATACATATGACGAAGTTCCGACTACTACTCCTAATACAGGAAAAGCACAGGCTAGTTTACCTTTGCCAAACGGACTTAGAAATTACACTCACTACAATTACATTATTACACTTGCTGTACTAACAGATGAAGAGCTTAATCTACCCGATAAAACTATTAGGCAACGTCCTCCTGAAAACATTGTAATGAGATCAACTGGCGGCGCAGGAGATGCGAAAGCACTTACTGCATTTGAAATTAATGGAAATAAAATAGAATTTTTTATTGATGACGTTGAGATAAAAAGTGTTGTTGCACCTAACGCAAAATCAAGGCACACTACAGCAACTCATATTACTTGTCGAGTTACTGAGCCTTACTCAATGGGATTGTTACCACAAGCACTAGAATTAGCATGTGTTGGAGCAGATCAAGGAAACTACCTCGAAGCACCAATGGCACTAATTATCGAGTTTACCGGATACGACAGTGATGGAAGAGTATATGAAGTTCCTGACAGCAAGCGAGTAATAAGTTGCCGCTGGGTAGGTGGAGAATTTCAAGCAGGACAAAGCGGAAGTGTGTACGACCTAACACTTGTTCCTTATAACGAAATGGCATTTAGTGATATTGTACAAAACATCCCAGTTGATATTAGTGTTTCTGGAAGAAATATGAACGAAATGCTGCAAACTGGCTTTAGATCTTTGGCATCTAATATTAATACTCATTTATTAGAAAATAAAGAAAATACTTATGTGCATGAACAAGATGAATATATTTTTATATTTCCAAAGGACAGAGCTACATTTGAAACAGTTCTTGAACAAGGTGTTAGAGATGAAGGCGCCACAGTTTCACCTAATCAGTCTAATACAAGAAATTACGACATTGACGAAGCACTTGCGTCTATACACAATGGTGTACAATTGAGACAAGACAGACAAATAATTAAAGCTCTCTTTGAAGAACAATCTGGTTATACATTAAGAAGAAGTAATCTATCAGAATCAATTAAGCAATACAACGAAAATCCTGCCAACGTTAATGACATTGGTAACTCTAGTATTAATATTAGTGATCCTTTAGGTCCAGGTGCAAATCCTTATATTCAAACTAATTTTGTACACGATGCAGAAGAAAATATTTTTACTCGTGATAACATTACTATTGATCCTCAAAAAAGAGAAATTAAATTTAAACAAGGTGAAAAGATACAACGAATTATTGAGGAACTAGTATGTATTAGTGACTTAGGCGACGAAATTGGTAGTTTTGCAACTCCAGATGCAAACGGTATGGTTCCGTGGTTTAGAGTTGAATCACAAGTGTTTAATGTTAAGAATACTCAACAAGAAGCACAAAGTGGACGTTCGCCTAGAGTATATGTTTACAGAGTTGTGCCTTATAAAGTACACCATAGTGTATTTGCTGCACCTAATCAAGCATACAAAGGATACGACAGTTTACGAAGTCAAGCAGCTAAAGAATACGATTATATCTATACTGGTAAAAACGACGATGTATTAGATTTTAATTTACAGTTTAAAAATGTATTTTATGCTGCACTTGCACCCGACGGAAACAATAATGCTGCAAACACAGGCAGACAAACAACTTCAGTTCCGGACTTTGTCCGAGGCACAGCAAGAGACGTCGGACAAGGAAATAAATCAGAAACTCCAGCAACTTCAGAAAGAGATCCTCGCAGCGGCGCCGGTCCATCTGCAGGTGCAGTTGCAGAAGACGTATCTGTAAGAACAGCAAGAAGATTTAACGATGCAATTGTAAACAGTGACACAGATTTGATCTCAGCATCTATGGAAATTTGGGGAGACCCATTTTGGTTATCGGACTCAGGCATGGGAAATTACATTGCACGAGAAACTAATTTGTTTAATGTAAATGCAGATAAACAAGCAGACTACCAAAACGGCCAAAATGATATTATTATTAATTTTAGAACACCAGTCGACATAAGAGATAACGGAACTTACAGTTTTCCTAGAGAGTTTGTTGACGTTGATAATTTTAGTGGGTTATATATGGTAACTACTCTTACTAATAGTTTTAGAATGGGTAAATTTACACAAGAGCTTAATTTAATTAGACGTCGAAATCAGCGCCTTGCAGATAGGGCAACTGACGAAAATGCAAGTCTAATTCAAGAGCAACAAGTTCCAGCAAGACTTATTGCTGAATTACAGAACGCAGGAGCTACACCTGATATGGTGGGAGATTTAATCACTAGAAATATACAGCAATTTGGTACAGTTAATGTACAAGATCTTGTTTCAAACATTCCGGGTATTGCTGACATACAAGGCAAAGTATCTGGCATCTTTAATAATATTGGATTAGACCAGTTAGGAATTGATCAAGCCTTGGGTAAATTTAATAATCTCCAAGCAGAGTTTGCTGGAGCACTTGGATCGCTGAATGATGTTCAAGGACAAATTCAAGGAGCAGTTAGCGGCGCAACCCAGCTTATTGATGGAGCAATTGGCGAAGCAACATCTGCTCTCAATACCGCTACAGACCAAGCCCAAAATGCTATAAACAATATAACTGGAGGACTAGCATAAATGGCAGTAGATAGACGATCGTCAGGAGCCAGTAACACATTTCCTAATGCAGGATCTGGGCCTTTCTTAGCAAAAGTATTAGATCATCTAGACGCTAGATATTCTGGTGATTTAAGAGTACAATTGCTAACAAATGTTACTAGTGCAAACGATGACGGTTCTGAAGGACAAATTATTAACGCAAGGTATCTTATGCCATTTTACGGTGTAACTCCTATTGCGTCTAGTTCACAAAATAACGATTATAGAAGCTCACAACAAAGTTATGGTATGTGGATGGTTCCGCCTGATCCAGGAACTCGAGTTCTTGTAATTTTAGTTGAAGGACAAATTAACCAAGCATATTGGATAGGCTGTGTTCAAGACGAATATATGAACTTTATGGTTCCCGGCAGTACTCCTTCCACTAGTAATATTGCAGAAGGCTCTGCAAGTCCGGATCTTGCTGGACGTAAAATACCAGCAGTAGAATATAATAAAAACTTTAACTTCCAAGGCAATCAGCCTAACAATTATGCAAAGCCTGCAAATGCAGAATTTATCAACACGCTAATTGAGCAAGGATTAATAGAAGACGAAATTAGAGGCACTACATCTACTAGTGCTAGACGAGAAACACCTAGCACAGTTTTTGGTATTAATACTCCTGGACCTTTAGATAGACGTCCAGGCGCACCCCGTGGTAATTACGGTTCAAGCACTAGCGGAGTAAGTTATCCAAGAAGTAGACTAGGAGGATCTAGTTTTGTTATGGATGACGGCGACGAACGCCTACGAAGAAAAGGTCATCCAAAAGACTCTAAACAAGAATATGTAAATGTAGAAGCAGGTGAAACCGGCGGCGACGCTAGTATTCCTCACAATGAATTAGTAAGAATTAGAACACGCACAGGGCATCAAATACTTTTACATAATTCAGAAGATTTAATCTATGTTGCAAACAGTCGAGGCACTGCTTGGATCGAACTAACGTCAAATGGTAAAATTGACATTTATGCACAAGACAGCATTAGTGTTAGATCTCAGCAAGATTTAAATTTTACTGCTGACAGAGATATAAACTTTACTGCACAAAAAGACATTAATATAATTTCTGAAAAAATTAAAACGTTAAGTTATCAAGGAACTAGTATTCAAGCAGGAACAACACTGTCTACTAACAGCGGCAAAAGTACTTCTATTAATGCACACGAAGATGTAGTTATCTATGCTACTAATAACGGCAGTATTGTTGCAGGACAGCAACAGAGTGTAATGAGTGCAGAAAACCTAGCATTAGGTTCGCCTACTGGTGTTGGCATTGAAGGACACGGATATGTTAAAATTACATCTGACGGAGACATTACTAGCAAGAGTTTAGGAACTACTAAAATTACAGCCGAAGCAGAAATTCATTTACATAGTGATCTTGCTTTTAAAATAAACTCAGGAAACGTATTTGGCCTAACAGCAGAAGGAAATATACTTGCTAAATCAAATGCAACGCTTGGCTTAAAGTCAGCATCTGATACCATAATTAAATCAGATACAAAAGTTGACATTCAAAATTCTACTCCGCCTACACCTCCAACTCCGAGTCTTGCTGGAATACCTCCTCAGCCAGTTGTAATTCAAGGTGCACCGCCAGAACCTGCACAACCTACTACAAGACGTCCAGAACACGAACCATGGTTCCAGCACGAGCATATTAACCCAGAAGAATTTACGCCGGATAAAACTCGTGCAGGTAATCAGCTTGGTGAACAGTTTCCGCCAAGTACTCCGGATACATTCCAACGTGGCCCAGGTGGCACTGTGTCGCAACCTGGCGCTGGCGCAAACAGTTACAACACCGGCGGCGGCGTACAAGGTAGTTCAGGATTTACTCCTATTACAGGTGTAGATATTCCACTAGACCCAGAACCAGTAAGAATTGAAAAACAAGAACTATCACGTAAATTTGCTGATGCACTTTTTGCAGAAGGATTTAATGAAGAAGAAGTGTATGCTGCTATTGCATGTGCTGAGACAGAGTCAGGATTGGAATTAACAACAGAAGTAAGTTATTCAGGAACTGCTAATGATCGCATTAGGAGTATTTTCCGCGGAGCAAAACAAGTCAGTGATGCCGAACTTACTACAATTAAAGCAGATAGAAATCAATTCTTCGAGCTTGTATACGGCCCAGGCAACTCTACAGGTATTGGCTTAGGTAATACTACAGTAGGCGATGGCGCAAAGTTTGTTGGTCGTGGACTTATCCAGTTAACAGGTAAAGCAAACCATCAGCGTTACGGAAGATTGGCATCGCAACAGTTGCCTAGATTAATTAATCCAGGTCTCGAATCTGATTATAATCCGTTTGGAGTTACAATTGTTAACGATCCGACTCCGCTTCTTACAGATGTTGAGCTTAGTGTTGCTGTTACCGCAGCATATCTTAAAGAAAGATATAAAGACTTTGGATATGACACACTTGGTAATATGCGTATGGCAATTGCTGGCACTAACAGAGGCTACGAATTAGGTCGTCCTAAAGACTTGGGATATCTAGAAAACAAAAAGTTTGCAGATGGCACATTTGATCCAGCCTGGATCAGAGCAGTTGACCAAGAGAGATTCTTTGTGTCTACTGTTGACGGATATACTACTTACAGAGCAACTACAGATCTACAAACTGATGTTGCCCAAGGTTCAGGACCATTTGGAACAGTAGATCCAGGCACTACTTTAACTGTCAGAGACAATGA
>Ga0209654_1003280_pt1 | contig 10074 bp, 8 predicted proteins | sample SaaInl1SG_22_DNA_FD_184646 | JGI IMG/M metagenome (GOLD analysis project Ga0209654, IMG submission 184646) | Marine microbial communities from expanding oxygen minimum zones in the Saanich Inlet - ESP_161SG_22_DNA (SPAdes) (version 2) | ecosystem: Environmental > Aquatic > Marine > Intertidal... | reverse complement strand
TCAGGATTACGTGACTGAATTAAAATCAATGCCAAATAAGTATGTAATTGCGAATTTAGGTGTGAATTCTTCGGCTTCTGATTTTGCCCCTAGTTTTTATTCTGTGGATGGTCAAACAAATCTGTTGTTCGTCTCAGCAAGAACAAGTAATACAAGCGCGCTAAACAACAGATTGCAATGGGATGGCTCTAATTTTTTAGATGTGTTTATTGCCAAACTGGGTGGTGATGGTGAGCAAGCTGAAATTGAAAGATTTGAAAGAGGATTAAAATCAAAGTATCATGAAGGTCCAGTGTCTTTCAGCAATAACGGAACAATTATGTACTTAACAAGAAGTAACTACCTAAGCAAGAAGAAAGGTTCTGATTCGGCCAAACATAATAACCTTAAAATCTACCTTTCAGTAAAAAAAGAAAACGGAGAGTGGGGTGAGTTAACTGAATTTCCTCACAACAGCGATGAGTATTCAACGGGTCATGCTTCAGTTACAGAAGACGGTACGGTGATGTATTTTGTGTCGGATATGCCAGGATCCAAAGGTGAAACTGATATTTGGATGTCAAAAAAAGAAGGTAATTCTTGGTCAAAACCTATGAATGTCGATGACTTAAATACCGAAGGAAAAGAAATGTTTCCTTTTATTTCGGCAAATCATACTCTTTATTTCTCAACAGACGGCTTTCTGGGGCTAGGAGGACAAGATATCTACAAAGCACAAGGAGATGGAAAAGGAAACTTTTCAGAACCGCAAAATATGATGTATCCATTAAATACAAATCACGATGATTTTGGATTTATTATCAATGAAAACCAAACAGAAGGGTATTTTAGTTCAAACAGAGATGGAATTACTGCGAAAGGAAATGACGATATTTACAGATTTAAAATGAACTCAGCAAGGCCATTAGCCGAGGTAAAAGAGATTAAAATAAAAGAGGGTGAATACAAGCTTGCCGCTACGATTATGAATTCCGAAAATGGAAAGGCAATAGCGGGAGTTTCGGTAAAACTAAGAGATAGAAGAACGGGAGAGGTGGAAGAATTCATTACTGATGACAAAGGCTCTTTTTTGAATAACATGGAAGGTAGATCATATGAAGGATACGAAATGGATTATGATGTGATTATCTCGAAAAAAGGTTATTTGTCAAAAACAGTTCCCTTCAATAAAACTTTTGAGGAGCCAGGAACCATCAACCTGAGTGAATACATTAATACCAAAATTCAAGAAAATAAGGCTGGGAATGAAATAACGGAGTTTTGCGAGATAAAAGCCATTTTTTACGATTTTGACAAGGCTGACATTCGTCCTGATGCAGCAGTTGAATTATCAAAGTTAGTAACTTGTATGAAAGCGAATCCAACCATAAAAGTTGAAATTGGGTCTCATACCGATTGTAGAGCGTCAGATGTGTACAATGAAAAACTATCCGAGCGAAGAGCCAAAGCCGCAAGAGATTTTGTTATCTCTAAAGGAATTGATGCTTCAAGAATTTACGGAAAAGGTTATGGAGAAACGAAGCTTCTTAATGAATGCGATTGCGATAAAACAAACAAGTCTGACTGTACAGACGAAGAACACCAAATGAACAGAAGAACAGAATTTAGAATTGTCTCATAAACAAAGAATTCTAGAAGGCTGAACACAATATAGTGATAAACAAAATAAATTTTAAGCCCTAGTAGTATTAACTTCTAGGGCTTTTTTATGGAAAATATTCAAGAAATATCGATTAGAAAGACAGGTGATGGCTCCACAACTCTATTCTTGTCTTCGATTGAAGAAACGTATCATTCAACACATGGTGCTATTCAAGAAGCCAAGCATGTGTTTATTAAAAACGGAGTTGCCCAAGTACAAAAAGAAGAGTTATCAATCTTAGAGGTAGGATTTGGAACCGGTTTGAATGCTATTCTTACTTCATTGCATTCGCAGGAGGTTGGAATTATTATCCATTACACAGGGCTAGAAACGGTGCCTTTGCCAAAAGAGGTTATCGATGAACTAAATTATTTAGAATTAGAGCCATCTCTCTCCAAGGTTGATTTCGCTAAACTACATTCAGTAGAGTGGGAAAGGGAAGTAGCTATTCACCCTAACTTTTATCTGACTAAAATCAATCAGAAAGTGCAAAATTTTAAAACCTCGAATAGGTTTGATTTGGTATATTACGATGCTTTTGGACCTCGCGCCCAAAATGAAATGTGGGAAAAAGAAATTTTCGAAAACTTGTATAATCAGCTAGTTAATGGAGGTGTGTTGGTAACGTATTGTGCTATGGGTCAATTTAAACGAGATTTAAAATCGGTGGGTTTTCAAGTGATGAATGTTCCAGGCCCCCCAGGTAAGAGAGAAATGACGATTGCGATAAAGTAGGAGAGTGTAACAATTATTACTTTGACTAAAAGAAACAATTTATACTTTTGAATTATGTTAAAAAAAGGAACTAAATTATTCAGTATTCTTAAACGGAAATGTCCGCATTGTCAAGAAGGCGATTTCTTTGTTTCCTCCTCTTATGATTTTAAACATATGGGCGCAGTAAATGAGAAATGTAGAGAATGTGGCGAGTCTTTTTCGAAAGAGCCAGGATTTTATTATGGTGCGATGTATGTATCTTATGCTTTGGGTGTAGCCGTATTTGTGGCTGTTTTTATGCTAACATACCTGCTTTATCCAAATCCGGGAGCACTCGAGTACATACTTTTAATAGGTTTAGTGATGGTGGTTTTAGGTCCTTATTTATATTCTTTATCAAAGATTATCTGGGCTAATTTATTTATGTCTTACAAAAACAAAAAACAATGATGAAACGAACTTTTTATTTTATATTCTTTGTCGGTTTGGCGGGGATTTTATCCTGTTCCAACCAATCAGGAAATTTAAATCAGAACCAAGAGGATGTTCAAACTACGAAAATAGCTGAGAATGTTTCTGTGAATGAATTCAAGAAATTAATTACCGATGAGGTGATAATTTTGGATGTGAGACGATCGATGGAATTTGAAGCTGGTCACCTCAAGAATGCGGTAAATATAGACTACTTTTCTTCTGATTTTGTGCAAAAGGTAACGGAGTTAGACAAATCTAAAACCTTATTGATTTATTGCGCTGCTGGAGGAAGGTCCTCAGGTGCAATGAGTAAGTTATCTAATTCCGGATATCAAGTTATGTACAATATGTTGGGAGGATTTGGGGCTTGGAAAAAAGCAGGTTTTGAGTATGAGTAAGAAAAACTCCAATATTCAAAACCAAGTAATACTTGCCTTATTACTTGGATTCTTGGGTTTATCTCCTATTGGTGAACCTCATCTTATTGGAAAACTGAAATGGATTGAGGGAGGAGCAATTGGTATGAAACCCATTGATTGGTTTGATTTTCGTCATGCACGGAGGATCAGCTCTCATTTCCCTAGTTCTATTAGTTTGGATCATTTATTCATTAATTACGAAGCCAAAGTCTTAGTATTGCGTATTTACAAATTGAAATTCTAGTTGGTGTAAAGTCCTATTCAAGTTGATTTTTTCAGTATATTTGCAACTTATATATAGGGTATGAAAAACATCCAAATGGTTGACCTAATTGGTCAATACGAAAAAATAAAAGAAGGAATTGATGAAGCAATACTCAATGTAGTAAGGTCTTCGCAGTATATTAATGGTCCAGAAGTTAAGGAGTTTCAGAAAGAACTAGAGGCCTACCTTGATGTGAATCATGTAATTCCGTGTGCTAATGGAACCGATGCATTGCAAATTGCAATGATGGCTCTAGGGTTGAAACCAGGCGATGAGGTGATTACAGCGAACTTTACTTACGTTGCCACGGTAGAGGTAATAGGACTTCTAAATTTAACACCAGTGCTGGTAGAGGTCGATTCCAAGACTTTTAATATCGATACAGAATCTTTAGAAAAGGCAATTACTCCTAAAACCAAAGCCATTGTGCCCGTGCATTTGTATGGTCAATGTGCTAATATGGAGGAGGTAATGAGAATTGCTAACAAACACAATTTGTTTGTGATTGAGGACACTGCTCAAGCAATTGGTGCCGACTATAAGTTTTCAGATGGAAGTGTCAAAAAAGCTGGCACAATTGGTCACGTTGGGACCACTTCGTTTTTTCCCTCCAAAAATTTGGGATGTTACGGAGATGGAGGTGCACTATTTACCAATGATTCCGATCTAGGGAAAAGGATAAAGATGATAGCGAATCATGGTCAAAGTACTCAATATTACCATGATGAAATTGGGGTAAATTCAAGATTGGATAGTATTCAGGCGGCCGTGTTAAGAAAGAAGTTGCCTCACTTGAATAGTTACATTGCCAATAGGAACAGAGCAGCAGATTTTTACGATAACGCATTCGAAAATGTGTCGTGGTTAACTACTCCATTTAGAGATCCAAGTTCCACTCATGTATTTCATCAGTATACATTAATAACCAAGGGAATAAATAGAGATGAATTACGTTCCTATTTATCCGAAAAAGGAATACCTGCGATGGTGTATTATCCATTGCCATTGCACAAACAAAAAGCATACACCGATCCACGGTATGACCAGGTGGACTTTACGAAAACAGAAGCATTGAATGCTGCAGTAATTTCGTTGCCAATGCATACCGAGTTAACGGAAGAGGAGTTGGTGTATATAACAAAAACAGTAAAAGAATTTAAATAAAGATTATGAAGAATATAGCAGTTATAGGAACTGGGTATGTTGGTTTAGTTACAGGGACTTGTTTTGCCGAGACAGGCAATAATGTGGTTTGTGTGGATATTGATGCCAACAAAGTAGAAAGAATGAAAAATGGTGAGGTGCCAATTTATGAGCCTCAGTTGGATGTGTTGTTTGAAAGAAATCAAAAGCAAGGCAGGTTGTCATTTTCAACGGATATCGAATCATCGATAGAGAATGCAGAGATTATTTTCTTGGCATTGCCCACTCCTCCAGGTGAGGACGGATCAGCTGATTTGAGTTACATCCTAGGAGTAGCAGACCAGCTGGGTAAATTAATAAAAGATTATAAGGTAATTATTGATAAGAGTACTGTACCGGTAGGAACTGCCGATAAAGTGAAAGACGCTATTGCAAAAAACACTTCTGTTGGATTTGATGTGGTTTCCAACCCTGAATTTTTGAGAGAAGGATTTGCGGTAAGTGATTTCCTAAAACCAGACAGGGTAGTTATTGGAACTGAGTCTGCCAAAGCCAGGAAGATTTTGGAGGAGCTTTATAAGCCTTTTGTGAGGCAAGGAAATCCAATTTATTTCATGGATGAAAAGTCTGCGGAGCTAACGAAGTATGCGGCTAATTCATTTTTGGCTACCAAGATTACTTTCATGAACGAAATAGCAAATTTTTGTGAAATAGTGGGCGCAGATGTGGACATGGTAAGAAAAGGTATTGGTTCTGATGCTAGGATAGGAAACAGATTCTTATTCCCAGGAATTGGATACGGAGGAAGTTGCTTTCCGAAAGATGTGAAAGCTTTGATCAAGTCTGGAAATGACAATGGATATAACTTCAAAATAATAAACTCGGTAATAGAAGTAAATGAAAGACAAAAAGTAATTATTGTTGACAAAATAAAACAATATTACGGAGGAGATCTAAAAGGCAAAAATATCGCTTTATGGGGATTGGCTTTTAAACCCGACACAGATGATATTAGAGAGGCACCGGCACTGTATATCATAGATGCATTGTTGGAAGAGGGATGCACAATTCAAGCTTTTGATCCAGAAGCAATGGAGAACGTAAAGGAGATTTACGGGTCTAAAATTTCCTTTGTGGAGAATCAGTATGAAGCATTAAATAATGCTGACTTTTTGGTGATTGCAACAGAATGGCAAGTGTTTAGAACTCCAGATTTTAACAGAATAAAAGAAACTCTTTCAGAACCAACTATTTTTGACGGAAGAAACTTATACGATTTGGAAGAAATGAAGAAGAACGGATTTAGGTACCAAAGTATTGGAAGAGAAATAGTTTAAAACAAAGTATGAAAAAAGTATTAATTACAGGAGCTGCAGGATTTTTGGGATCACATCTGTGCGATCGGTTCATTAAAGACGGATATCACGTGATTGCGATGGATAATCTCATTACCGGAAGACTTAAGAATATAGAACACTTATTTCCATTAGAGAATTTTGAATTTCACAATCATGATATCTCTAATTATATTCATGTTTCGGGAGAACTAGATTATATTCTTCATTTTGCTTCTCCAGCAAGTCCAATTGATTACCTTAAAATTCCAATTCAAACTCTGAAAGTGGGGTCGCTTGGTACTCATAATTTATTGGGCCTAGCAAAAGCAAAAGATGCTAGAATGCTTATAGCTAGCACATCAGAGGTTTATGGCGACCCTGAAGTTCATCCGCAAACGGAAGACTATTGGGGAAATGTGAACCCTATCGGACCAAGAGGTGTATACGATGAAGCAAAGCGTTTTCAGGAAGCCATTACTATGGCGTATCACCGATTTCATGGAGTTGAGACAAGAATTATACGGATTTTCAACACCTATGGTCCTCGAATGAGGCTAAACGATGGAAGAGTTCTACCAGCTTTTATTGGTCAGGCTTTGAGAGGAGAGGATCTAACAGTTTTTGGAGATGGTTCTCAGACCAGGTCATTCTGTTACGTTGATGATTTGGTAGAGGGAATATGTAGGTTATTGCAATCGGATTACCCTGAACCTGTTAACATTGGCAATCCAGATGAGATTACAATTGGAGACTTTGCCGAAGAAATTATTAAATTAACAGGAACAAGTCAAAAAGTAATTTACAAAGAATTACCGGAGAACGACCCAAAGAAAAGAAGGCCAGATATTACAAAGGCGAAGCAACTGCTGAACTGGGAACCAAAAGTGTCGAGGCAAGAAGGATTGAAATTAACCTATAATTTTTTCAAGTCATTATCAAAACAAGAATTGTCCGAAGTAGATCACTATAATTTCGATAAGTTCATAAAATAACACCTATGCAGCAAATAGTCAAAATATTACTTTTTTTAGCTTCCTTTTTTCTGATAAGTTCTTCCTTTTCTCAAAAACTATATAAGGTAATGATGCAGGATCCTACTTACAATTTTTACGAAGTCTGTAAAGAAGCCGATAAGTATTTTGAAAGTCATGGAAAAGGAAAAGGTTCTGGCTACAAAGGATACCAAAGGTGGAAGAACGAAAATGAGAGTAAGTATGCTCCGTCTGGAGCTAGAAATAATGTGGATCCAAGATTTGTGGAAAAAGCTTATTTACAGTTTTTGAATACATCTAAACCAGCCGGAAATACGAATAGATCGCTTTATACTGGAGGATGGAAAGATCTTGGTCCTTACACATTAGACAGCATCACCGGGCACTACTCTGCCGGATTGGGAAGGATAGAAACATTTTATGTAAATCCGAGCAACACCCAAATTATGTATGTGGGATCCAGAAGTGGTGGCTTTTGGAAATCTAACAATGGAGGAATCTCCTGGACCGGAGGATATACCGATTCGCTCACGGCAAGTGGAGTCGAATCAATAGGAGTTTCACCCACAAATTCAGATTCTATACTGATAGCAGTACAAAATGGAGGCAACAATTATTCCCATGGAATTTACAGATCAACAGATGGCGGCACCACTTGGAGAGAAACTAATTTTAATCCTTCTACACTTGGAAAAGGCGGGCTAGGAAGTAGTTTTAAAATAAATACAATTGCTTACCACCCGAGGGTAGCAAATTTAATTTTGGTTGCGGCAAGTGACGGTTTGTACCGTTCCACAGATAATTTGGCCACTTGGACCAAAGTAACAAATGGGTCAATATCTGAAATAGAATTTCACCCGACAGATGACAATATCATTTACATTTATGACTATTACTATTGGGGCTCAAACAAAGACAAAGTATTGTATTCATTGAACCAAGGGGTATCCTTTACAGGATCAAATACACTTGTTGGCAACAGCGGGGCTTCAGGTAAAATATCAGTAAGTAAAGATTGTCCAGATTGCGTCTTTTTTGCATCAACCAACGGGATATGGACCTCCAAGAATAAAGGGATAGATTTTACTTTTATGAGTAATCCGCCCGAGTCTTGTGACGGATTTGCGGTGCATGATTTAGACACGTCAAAAATGATTTACGGGTATTTAGATATTGTTAATTCTACAGACGGTGGAAGAACTTCTAACCAAATAACATGGTGGAGTTTGGGAAGTTCTGCCCATGGAATGGGAAACTACGAAGCAAATCTTAAGCAAGGAGGGAAATACATTCATGCTGATTTGCGTGTCGCTCAATGCATCGATGGGATTTTTTACGTAGGAACAGACGGTTTGTTTGCCAAGAGCACAGACGATGGTGTGACCTGGACAGTTTTGAGTGATGGCCTAGGAATCAGAGAAAATTACAGTTTAGGAGTCAGTCAATCGAACCACTACAGAACGATGAGTGGTTCACAGGATAACGGAACCAGTATCAAACACAAAGATGCATGGATTGAATTTTATGGGGCAGACGGAATGGAGGCAATCATTCATCCATTGAATGATGACTACATGATGGGAAGTGTGCAATATGGTTCAAGGAGAAAAACAACAGATGGAGGTTTGACTCAAGGAGGTGCGTCACCTTCCGGTCAATCTGGTTCAGGAAATGGAGCTTGGGAAGCACCATTAGCATTTGATCCAAATGACCAGATGAAGGTATATAATTTTGCAAAAGATATTTATGTGAGTGAGGAATTTGGCGGGAATTGGACTTATCGAGGAGACCCATTTGGAAATACGATTAGTGAAGCGGCTATTGCAGAGAATAACTCAGATATAATTGTGGTAGCAAGAGGAGCTGCCCTCATGAAATCGACAAATGCTGGTGCCACCTTTTCCTCTATCAAAACAAATTTACCAAACTATACGATCACTGATATTGCTTTTAACCCAAATGATGACGAGAATATATTTGTTACCTACAATAGATACCAAAATGATGGAAATAAAATTTTCATGACTACAAATGGCGGAACAAACTGGATAAACATTACTTATAACTTAGGTGATATGCCCCTTCGAAATGTGGTTGTAGACCATACAAAAGAGGGAAATATTTATGTAGGTGCAGAAATTGGTGTGTACACAAAAACTATATCTGATACGGCTTGGACTTTGTACACTCCGGGATTGCCCAATTCGACAATAAAAGAGCTCGAAGTTGTAAATGGCTCGAATACATTGAGAGCCGCAATTTGGGGAAGAGGTCTTTGGGAATATTCATTAGTTGGACGAGATAATTATCCGGCTATCGTAAAAACATGGATTGATGACATGCCAACTTTAGTTGTGCCAAGAGAAGATATCGATCAGCATATCAATGCACAAATATCTAGCGGCTTGCCTGTGAGAAGTGTGTATGCTATGTGGTCTGTTAACACTCCTAGTTTTGGTAACAGAATTGGGATGGTGAATACTGCCGATAGTACCTACGTTTCTAGTACACCCATTCCCAACTATCCCATGGGAACAAAAGTGTTTTTCAAAGTATTTGCCGTAAATGCGAATAACGATACAAGCGAAACGTATAAATTTCAATACACAGTTAGGTTCAATCCTAGTGCCAGTATAAACATTAACAAGAAAGATAAATTCGATTTAAAAGTATATCCAAACCCAACCGATGGAGATGTGCGATTGGTCTTTGAAAATTCGGTGAGTCAAGGAACAATTTTTTTGTTTGACGAGCTTGGAAAACAAATAATGACTCAATCAATTGATGGCCTTACTTCTTTAGATGTAGACATTACTGAATGTGCCACAGGTCTTTATTACCTGGTAGTACAGGCAGACGGAAAACGTTCTGTAGAAAAAATAATAAAGAAGTAATGGATACATATTTTTCTCATGAAACAGCCGTGATTGATGCGGGTAGCAAAATTGGTGAAGGAACTAAAATTTGGCATTTTTCACACATCATGCCTAATTGCATTATTGGTAAACGGTGTAATATTGGTCAAAATGTGGTGATTTCGCCAGAGGTTGTTCTTGGTAATAATGTGAAAGTACAGAACAACGTA
>Ga0209654_1003279_pt1 | contig 10078 bp, 7 predicted proteins | sample SaaInl1SG_22_DNA_FD_184646 | JGI IMG/M metagenome (GOLD analysis project Ga0209654, IMG submission 184646) | Marine microbial communities from expanding oxygen minimum zones in the Saanich Inlet - ESP_161SG_22_DNA (SPAdes) (version 2) | ecosystem: Environmental > Aquatic > Marine > Intertidal... | reverse complement strand
CCTATCTCTCACCAAAACAGCCTTTTCTGCTATAAGGTCATATATGCAGAGCGCAAATATTCCGTTGAGCATCTCAAATACTTGAGTGCCATACATTAAATAACCTTCAAGAACTGTTTCGGTATCAGAAGTCGACTTAAATGATACTCCTTTTTCTTCAAGTCCTTTTCTAATTTGCCAGTGATTATATATTTCACCATTGAAAACCATTACCGTATTTCCATCCTTAGATAGAAACGGTTGGTGGGCCATTTCACTAACATCTTGAATAGAGAGCCTTACATGGCCAAGGGTAACATTATTATGTTCAAACCAACCGGTATCATCTGGCCCTCTATGCTGTATGAGGTGGAGTACCTTCCGATAAATTTCTTTATTAAACGCTCCAACTATGCCGCACATAAAAACTTAAAATCTATAATACATCTCAATGAATAAGTACTTTAAAAGTAGTACGACAGTATATTTTTGGTTCATTTTTTTTCTAAATCTAACATCAGAAATAGGCCTTTATTTCTCATAAAAGTTTTGAAGATACGTCTTGGCCATATTTTTCTTGCTCCATTCAAAATAGCACCTTTATGCCTTTGGCCAGCTTGAGAGGTCAGTAAATCACCATGAGTTAAAGGAGAGGAAATAGAGTTGATGTTGAATTTATGAAAAAGCTTCCTTGCCTCTTTATAAGAGTAAGCTTTTGTTCCAGGGCTTTCTAGGTATTGATGATAAATCTTATTTAAACTGATAAATGGCCTAAATGCAAACAATCCATATCTCAGCCAAAGCATAAAACCAACTAGGCTATACTTATGGTAAATCATGATTTTGCATTTGCCATTCTCTTTAAGCACCCTATGTATTTCATTTACAACTTGTGGCGTATTGGGTGAATGATGGATTACTCCCCAAGAGTAAATCATATCGAAGGAGTCACCTTCGAACGGTAATTTTTCCGCATCCGCTTGCAATAAATCAGAAACTAGACCTAGTAATTCAAATCTTCTTTTAGTGTGACCAATGGCACGGTCTGTCAAATCTATCCCAGTAAGAATCGCTCCATTTTGGGCTAATAACATATGATCGGAGCCCAAGCCTACACCTATTTCTAGGGTCCTTTTATTCTTGAATGATTCAAATTGTCCAAAACTCAAGATCTCTGGTTCTAGTTCATATCTCATCTTGCTTTGCTTTAGATAATCTTCTTTTGAAAACCCCTCTAGAAAAAGCTTCTCTCCACAAGAACTTTCTTGCCAAAAATCTTGAACCATTTTTTTTAAGGAGCTCTTCATTATGCGCAGGACAGTTTATTATTCTTAAGAGTAAGCATTAATTGATCTTTATTTTTCGATCATATAACCCAAAAATAAGCCATAGGGGTGGATATACAATTGGTAAGCTAAACAGTAGTCCTGTCAAAAGAAGAAAAACAGTAAATAATCCAGTTTTCTTAAAGTTCAAACCAATGAGAATTAGGAATAGATACGTCAAGAAGAAAATTCCGTACTCGAAAGTGTATTTACCAAAGGTAGAAACCGAATCTGAGGAAATCTCATACAATAACCTATCTCTCATGTAGGATGGATAAATTTGGTCGATTCCTTTTTCTAAATATACGTCCTTAGCTTGAGTTGTAAACGAACCGCTCCCTCTTCCTAGAGGTTTATCGATCGCTCCAGCAACTCCTACAATTACAGGATTCACACGATTGGAGAGCGACGAAACCCTCAGAAGATCTTTCGGTGAAGTAGATTTCAAAACACCTATCAAGTCAGACAAGCCTTTATTACCACTTACCCTATCTGTATTTACTATAACTCCTACACCTATTGAACCTATTATAATGATTAAAAACCAATATTTTTTGATATATACCGTTGACTTCGAAGCAAAAAACAAAAAGAGGAGAATATATCCTGCCCCTGATTTAGAGAGTAAGATCATGAGAATTGCTGCAATCATTCGGACATAGTACATCCTATTTTTCTGATGTGAAACCCTACTATATACCCAATCTTGGATTAACAAAATATAGACGCAAACAATACCTAAAAAGCTAGGTTCAGGAGCAAGAGATGTTACTCCTCTAGATGTACCTGTCGTATATTTTGACTCTCTAATGAAACGCTCGAATGTTAAATCAAAAAGCCCAGGGGCTAGGTACTGTACAACGGTAGCAGAAAAATAGATAAGAAGAACTAAGTCAATAATTTTTAAATTTATCGAGTCTTTATAATTCTTGGCTACATAGTACACACCAAAAGCATATAAAGGTCCTATGGCCTTTCTAAATTGATAAGTGGGCTCATCGAAGTTGATATAAACTATAAAAAAAAGACCCAAAATAAGGATGAAAAACTCTCTGGGAGTTACAACAAACTTGTCTTTTAACAACAAAATACCAATGATCAAGTAACCAATTAAACCTGTAACTATTTGAACATCAGAACCTAGCGGAATTGGGGATACGTAAGGCATCAATGCAAAAAAGAAAAAGGCATTGACTAAAAAGCCTGTATCAAAAACAGGATTAATATTAACAGAAGGATTAAACTTCTTTAGATCAAATTTATAAAGTAGAAGTTTAAACATAATTGTACTTACCTGAACAAGGTAATTCTATTTGACACATTGCAATTCAATGGCTCAAGCATTCGAGATAAACCGAGTTCACCAGTTCAGTGACCTCTGTTTGGTCACAAACCTTTCTATATTTCGATCTAGCCGCTTTCCCCATGGACTCTAATAATGTCCTATCTTGTTGCAACAGGAGAATTTTATCGGTTAGTTCAGCCACATTTTTCTCTTCAATGACAAACCCATTTTTACCATCTTCCACAAGGTCATCTATTCTATTATAAAGAGCCAATATTGAAGGGATTCCGTACACTCCTGCTTCAAAAACAGACCTCGGAGTGCCATTCAAATGCATCGGAGCAATTAATAAATGACATTTTTTGATCTCTTCACTTATATCATCAATTTGCCCTAATAAGCTTAAATTTTCTAACCCTAGGTCTCTTTTTGCTGACTTTAATCTCTTTTCATAGTTTGGGTATATGTTTAAGATATCCAAAGTAACTCCAATCACGCTTCGAAAGTATGCATTAGGCTTGGTATTAGAACCAATGACGACAAATTCAATATTAGAATTGTCTTTTAATTCTATGGCTGATTCTAATGTCTCCTGTATCCCTTTTTGTTTGTAAAAATTTGCTAGAAATAAAACCCTCATCTTTTGGCTTTGATAATCTATTGAGGGGATATTATCCAATTGAACCTTCTCCAAGTGAATCGGATTATAGATCACTTTTTTATTTTTAACTTTTGGATAGAGATTGGCAACACTTTTTGTAATACAAATCAGACAGTCGACATATTTATTGGATTTTTTGGTAAATCGATTAATCAGAAATTTATGCCTACGGTTTGGAACTGTTCTGGCGTGCATCACAATTGGAAAATCAAAGTTCTTCTTTAAAGACTTTGCCAATGAAAACATTCCGATCTCATTCAAGTGAACTAAATCAGGTTGAATCTTATTCACAATTTCAGAAACTTTATGGACTCCTTTTCTTAAAAAAAAGGACTTCATATTTACGAAAAGTGTTCTCAGCAATCCAAAACCTTCTGCCGTAAACTCTACAGGTATTCCTTTAATTTCATATACATGAGGTGTGACCTCTTTAAATTTTTGAGCCATTTCTCCTTCTTGAGTAATCACATGAATTTCGTAATTGAACTCTTTAAGTTGAGAAAGCAGAAAAAACAAGCTATTTCCAGCCCCTCCCTTTGTACCGCAGTGATGGACATAGACAAGCTTCATATTGAACGAATTTGACCATAAAGAATTATCAATTTTTCCTCTTGTCGCTCCCAGCTATACTTTTTTGAAGCGCTTAATAAACCTTTATCAAATGAACTAAGGCCGACGGAGTTCATTTCGATTACAGCTTCCTTAAACCCATTCACGGTATTGCTATTGGCAATAATTCCAACCTTCTCAGTCTCCACTAACTTCTTCATTTCTGGTAGGTTAGAGCAAATAACAGGTAGCCCACAAAAAATGTATTCAAACAACTTATTCGGCAAACAATAGCGATCGGATAAAGAAATATCCTCAATAAATGAAATGCCCACATCTGCGGAAGATGTATATTTCAAGTATTCGCTAGGATCTACAAAATCATGAAAAAAGACTCTGCCCGTTTTCTGATAACTCTTAATCAAATCGGAAAGACTACCTTTGCCCATAAAGACTATCACGTCTTTATCATAATCGAGGCCAATGAAAGCTTCTAGAAGAATCTCAATTCCTCTGCCGGGCATTAAATAACCCTGGTATAAGAAAATTCTTTGATCACTTTTGATTTTAAATTTTTGACGAAATAAATCATATTCTTGATTTTCCGGAAAAGTAAACTTAGGTACATTTAGTAAGACCTCTGGCTTTTCAATTCCGTATAATTTGACATACTCCTGAGCTATGGTATCACTTACGGTAATCATTCTAGTCACATATTTCATGAGGCCACGTTCCAAAAGTTTATAAATTCTCTTTTGAACACCTTTTAAACCATTGACTTCAGTTTCATATTCATGCGCATCATAAACAATTTGTACATCTTTTTTTATGTACTTCTTTATCCTACTAGCAATTAAGAGCCCTTTCAGATCATTGGCATGAATGATATCTGGCTGGTAAGACTTTGATCTTTTATATGCCTTAAAAATAAATTCAAAAAGCCTTAAGTAATTGAACATGAAAAATGAAGGCAACCTCTCTGAAAGAAGCTTAATATATACCGAATTGAAAAAATACGTTGCCTTGTGCTCTTTTGTAGTTTGAGGACTGAACAAAAAAGTAGTATAACCATTTTTTGCTAAAGCATTTGTATAATTGATGACCCTGTTATCATTCGTAATCTCATTAACAGTTATGGCTAATACAGTTTTACGCATCAGAAATTTCTAAGGCTTGAACAAGCAGTTGATCATACTTTATATAGTCTTGGAATTTTATTTACTACATCTATGGCTTCCTTAAAATCAATTCCTACCGCATCCAAATACCACCGAATATTCTGATAACGAGGTTGATTTTCCTCTTCTACTAGCTCAAGTGCTCTCTCACGTGTCATTTGACCTTCACGAATCTGATTGCTCCTAAAGGTATCGTGCTCTGAAAAGCCTGCCACCAAATAATAGATATAATTATAGAAAGCCGCTGTACCATCGCCGATCCTCCAGGTAGTAGTAGTATCTGGCGCAAGCTCCCAATCATAACTTATCAAAGTCTTATCCACCTCTTCTTCATCCCATCTAAAGAAGTCAAAAATGTGATAGTAATCTGATTTATCAGTAAAACTCCGATAATACTCTCCTGAGATTGTATCCCAAAGGGAGCTATTAAAATAACCAGGTGATTTAGCCATCGCCTTAAATCGGAGTTTTTGATATCTCAGCTGTTTCATCCATCCATGACTGTATACTTTTTCTTCCTCAAAATCAGGAGGTACACCTAAAAATCCCGCTTTAAAGTGGGTGACCTCTAAAGGATTTACCCCCCATAAATTCAACCCAATGCCTGTTTGTTTCTTAATTGTCTCGACATGTCTAAAGAAGTGCTTGTCCCCAGCTGTCAGAATGCTAATCATACCTAGATGAGGAGATTTTAGCCATGCTCTGAGGTTTTTCTCAATGTTTTTCCTTTTCTTGGTAATGTCATCAGCGACAATGATATTTTCGACACCCATTTCGCCACACATTCTACTGATGTTTCTTCGGCCTAAATCTGTTACCATTCCCCAATCATAAGTATAGGTAATTGGCTTCATTTTGAGCTCTTTCACGATGAGGTGTAAACCAAAGCAGCTGTCTCTCCCTCCAGAAAACGGGACAATACAATCATCGCCATGTTTTCTTCTGTAAGGTTCTACCAGCTCAAACAATTCTTCTTTAGGTCGCGGTACATTTCTCAGTTTATAATTATTGCAATAATTACAAACACCCGCTTCATCAAAGTGGATGTAAGGCATTGTTTCTGGAAGGATACACTTAGTACACCTTTTCAAGTCTGGCTTTGGATATTCCAGTAGTTTTTCTTCTGAAGATAACAGTGGTAGTTCAGGAATAAGATTCGTGCTTCTTCCTGCCTTGTCTTTCACCAATAATTCTTGCTCTGAAGATGGGATATCAAGAAAGACAGCCTTCTTTATCTTCTGAATATTCTTACAGCCCATTTGGGCAAGCGGGTAGCTTTCAGATGCAAAAACCTGTTTGCCATTTAAGTCACCGAGATAAAGGCTACCATTATTAGAAAAAAGACAAAGCTTACCCAATCTAGGAATTACTAGAGCACATGCTACTACGCCTTTACAGTATTCTAGTATCTTATCTGGGATAGAAGTCAAATCTTCTTTTTTATCAAGGCAATCAGCCGCTATCGCTGCAATAATTTCAGAATCAATTTGTAATTGCCTTTTCTTATCGATTTTAGACCAAATGGATTCGTGGTTTACAACAATACCGTTATGGATAACTGCTAAACCATCCCTGACAACAGGCTGGTTATCGGCTAATCCATTTGTGATCAAACGACTATGCCCCATTGCCAATTCAGAACCTTTAAGCTTCGTTTCACCCAAAAGCTTTGTAACCTCATAGTCAGCTCGATGAACATTGTACTTATGATCTTTAAAAAAGATTAATCCACTTGAATCTCTCCCTCTTTGCTGTGAGTGTTCTACTAAGGTTTTAAGCTCACTTTTGACTATCTCCTCTTTGGAAATAATTCCAAAAATACCACACATAGAATAAGTTTTTAAAAATTAGAATGACCGATAAATTTCGAATCTATTTATCGCGTGAAATTACATCAAATATGTTTAGGATAACACTTAGGCTTTTAGAAAAAATAGATTCTAAAAACTGAAATAAATTTGAACCCTCTTTCAATTAAGTAGTCTATCATATGTTTCCAGTAAAACAATCTCCTGAGTACTCCAATTATACATTGACCTGGTCTTCATAATTTGAGACCTCAATTTTTCCGAATCCAAATCGGCCATCTCTCTGAATGCTTTTATAAAACCAGATACATCATTAGTAGGTGCCGCAACACCCACTTGATTACTCTTAACAAATTCTTTTAAGTCAGGTAGTCCAGAACTAATAACCGGCAAGCCAGCTGCTATGTACTCAAACAGCTTATTTGGTAAACAATACCTATCAGACAATGATATATCTTCAATAAAGGCTATCCCGCAGTCAGCTGATGAAGTATACCCCAAAAGCACATCCCCTGATACAAACGGATGCACAAAGACTGATTTTCCATACTTATCATGCTCTTTAATGTAATTGGTCAATGTCCCTTCTCCCATTAATACCAAGACACCATCTTCCAAATTAAGCTGGTCAAACGCATCCAATACAACTTCTATCCCTCGACCTGGGTATAAGTACCCTTGGTATAAATACACCTTCTTAGTTGATGGTATATTAAAATATTCTCTAAACAGATCCTTCTTTAATACTTCTTCTGTCCTTAAAATTGGACAATTAAAAATTACCGCTGGCTTTTCAATTCCATATAACCTAACATACTCATCTGCTATTGTATCACTTACTGTAATCACTCTATCGCAGAACTTAATAAGAAATCGCTCCTTTAATTTTACATAAGTCCACCACCAGCCTTTCAATCCATTGCGCTGAGTTTCGTACTCATGAGCATCATAAATCAACTTTAGCTTGTGAGGTTTTAAAAACTTTGCCCTTACCCCAAACTGTAACGTGTTCAAATCATGACAGTGAATAATGTCAAAATTGCTCAATGCAATTTTTAGGTAAATAAAAAATAAAGAAAACCTATGATAAAAGAAACGAATAAAACGAATCTTATATATCAACCCGTTTCCATATACAATAGGCACTCTAACTACTTTGACATCATCAAGAGTCTCAATCTGCGGTAACTTAGTGTCTTTCAATACGGCTAAAATAGTAACGTCATAGCCATTTTGTTGAAGTGAAAGTGCTTGATTTAAAACTCTATTATCGTTCGTCAATTCATTATAGACTATTGATAATACTTTATTCTTAATCATGATGTTTTCCTTTGGATTGGATTGCGTATAATTCAAGGAGTATTTTTTCTTGAGTACCCCAGTTGAACAAAGCTCTCGTATTAAGTATATGTCTGGCTAATTCGGGTGAATCAAGGTTTGGAAGATTGTTAAATGCCTGAATAAACCCCTCCACATCATTAGAGTCTGCCGCTGTACCTACCTTATAAGTATTTATAAACTTCTTCAAATCTGGTAAGCCTGAGCTGATCACTGGAAGACCAGCAGCAATGTATTCAAATAGCTTGTTTGGTAAACAGTAACGATCGGACAAAGAAATGTCCTCTATAAACGCAATTCCACAGTCGGCAGAAGAAGTGTATCCTAGTAGAACTTCTCCCGACACAAAGGGGTGAACAAATACTGATTCACCATATTTCTTATGTCTCTTTATCTCATCCGTAAGTGTACCTTCACCCATGAAAACCAATACACCATCTGCTAGGTTGAGTCGATCGAAGGCCTCCAGTATTACCTCTATACCTCGCCCTGGGTATAAATAACCCTGGTATAAAAAAATCTTCTTAGATGCAGGAATACCGAAATGCTCCCTGAATAAATCCTTCTTGATCACTCCTTCTGTTCGCAGAATAGGGCAGTTTAAAATAACTTCTGGTTTTTCAATACCATACAACCGAACATATTCTTCGGCAATGGTAGGACTCACCGTTATTACCCGGTCACAAAACTTAATGAGAAAACGCTCCTTAAGCTTTACATATGTCCATCGCCAACCATGAAGTCCATTCCTCTGAGTTTCATACTCATGCGCATCATAAATTAGCTTTAGCTTGCTAGGTTTTAAAAACTTTGCCCTTACTCCAAACTGCAACGTGTTCAAATCATGACAGTGAATAATGTCAAAATTACTCAATGCAATTTTTAGATAAATAAAGAATAAAGAAAGGTTTCGATAATAGAATAGCAAAAAAGGGATCCTATAAATAAGTGGGTTTCTATATGTTAATGGTACTCTAATTATATTAACTCCATTAGAGACTTCATTCAACGGTAAGCTCGAATCTATTTGAATACCAAGCAGTGTAACGTTATATCCATTTTGGGATAAAGACTCTGCCTGATTGATAACGCGATTATCGTTGGTTAATTCATTATAGACTATTGATAATACTTTCTTATTACTCATACTATTTCAGGATCACATATTATTGTATAGTTCAATGAGTATTTTTCCTTGAGTACCCCAATTGAATAAAGTTCTAGTTGTTCGTATGTGCTCAGCTAGTTCTGGTGAATCAAGATTTGGAAGATTGTTAAATGCTTGAATAAATCCTTCCACATCATTAGAGTCAGCTGCTCTACCCACCTTATAGGTATTCATAAACTTCTTCAAGTCTGGTAAACCAGAGCTGATTACCGGAAGACCGGCAGCGATATATTCAAATAGTTTATTGGGTAAACAGTAGCGGTCAGACAATGAAATATCCTCTATAAACGCAATTCCACAATCAGCTGAAGAAGTATACCCTAAAAGCACATCTCCTGACACAAAAGGATGAACAAATACTGATTCACCATATTTCTTGTGTTTCTTGATCTCATCTGTAAGCGTTCCCTCGCCCATGAAAACCAATACACCATCCCCCAAGTTAAGTCGATCGAAAGCCTCTAACACTACTTCTATACCACGCCCAGGATAAAGGTAGCCTTGATATAAAAAAATCTTCTTAGATGCAGGAATACCGAAATGCTCCCTGAATAAGTTCTTCTTAATCACCTTGTCTGATCGCAGGATTGGACAGTTTAAAATAAGCTCTGGCTTCTCAATACCATATAATCGCACATATTCATCTGCAATGGTAGGACTCACCGTAATGACTCGATCGGGAAACCGAATCAGTAATCGTTCTTTTATTTTTACATATTTCCACCTCCAGCCATGCAGTCCATTTCGTTGGGTTTCATATTCATGGGCATCATAAATCAGCTTAACC
>Ga0209654_1003273_pt1 | contig 10085 bp, 11 predicted proteins | sample SaaInl1SG_22_DNA_FD_184646 | JGI IMG/M metagenome (GOLD analysis project Ga0209654, IMG submission 184646) | Marine microbial communities from expanding oxygen minimum zones in the Saanich Inlet - ESP_161SG_22_DNA (SPAdes) (version 2) | ecosystem: Environmental > Aquatic > Marine > Intertidal... | reverse complement strand
ATTGACACGCAAATCGAGGGGAAAGGCGGCACCACCAAAACCCCGGCAATGTTTAAAACCATTTGGGCGTTTTTGCGGTGCTAACTGACATGCTGTTTGGCGTGCCGTCTCAGACAGCAACAAGTCACTAATAGTTGATTTCGATTTCGATCCGGCGGTTTTTCGCGCGTCCATCGGCTGTGTCATTTGGCTCAACCGGGCGTGACTCGCCATAGCTAATCGCTTCGAGCCGGTCTTCGGAAATTGTGCCATTGGCAGCAAATGCCTGAACCACACTTGCCGAACGCGCCGCGGCAAGATCCCAATTGTCACGATAGTTAGAGCCAAAGATCAACGGCACATCATCAGTATGGCCGGACACTTTGATTTCGCTTTTGCCATCAGCATTCACTTCAGCAATGCGATTCATGATGTCGATCGCCGCAGGGGTTAGGTCGGCTGATCCCGAGGCAAAGGCACCACCAGCCCCAACCGTGATGATCACCTTATCATCCTCACGCTGAACATCGGCGAGCCCCTGACCAATTTCCTGGCGCAAGGCGACTTTCAATTCATCTTCGGCAATCTGCGCCTTTTTGTTTGACTCAGCCTTTGCTTCGGCTTGTTCTTTGGTGCTTTTTGCAGCAGCGCTGGCGGCCGAAGCCAGTTCGGCCAACTGGCCTTCAATACCACCAAACAGAACATCCTGCTCCGATTTGCCAGTGGCGGCCTTGGCCTTTTCAATGGCGTTCAAGGTTTGCTGAAGCAATTGCGGCAGGTCTTTTTGTTCGGCCTCGGTCGGGGTGAAATTCACCACAACATTTTCACCAAGCGTTTCGACTTGGATATCACCACGCGCAACCGCTTCTTGTAGGGCTTTGACAAGATCTTCAGCATCGCTTTGTTTTTCGCCGCTGCCATCACTGTCTTTGGTTTTGGTTTGCGACTCAAGATCGGGCTTTGTTGTTTCGGTTGTCTGCTGGGTCATTTCATCGGTGACTGACTTTGCTGGCGATGGGCTGAAATTCAACGACAAGACGGTTGTGCCTTTTGGCTGTTCAACAATCGGCACGATCTTTTGCACACCAAAGGCGTTTTTCAACGAACCCGAAATCTGTTTGAATTTTGGTACGTTGAATTCGGCAAATGACAGAATCAAAACAAAGAAAGCCATCAACAAGGTTGCCATATCGGCAAAGGTTGCCATCCATGCCGGTGCGCCAACAGGCGGGCATTTGGGACATTCTTCTTCTTCTTCTTCGATAACTTCGTTTTCGTCTTGTTCAGCCATTCTTCATGTCCTTACAGAGAGATAATGCGTTTTGGGGGCAATCTCTCATATATTATGCGGCCTCTAATTTAGCCTGCATTTTAGGAGGGAGGGCGGAAACCATTTGATCTTGGATGTTGCGCGGCGACTCCCCTCTGGCAATATTACGAAGACCGACAACGACTAACCCTCGGTAGATGACCTCATATGCTGTATAGCCCTCGAGTTTGACGAGCATCGGCATGAAAATAATATTCGCAATAATCGCACCATACATTGTTGTCAGCAAAGCCACCGCCATGGCAGGGCCAATGGCTTTTGGATCAGCCATATTGCCAAGCATCAAAACAAGACCGATCAATGTACCGATCATGCCCATAGCTGGGCCAATATCAATCCAGCCTTTAACGACATTTTGGTTCGCTTCATGTCGGGCTTTCATCGCCTTGATTTCGCCATTCAGTTGCGTGACAAGCTTGCCCTCATCCGCGCCATCAACGAGCATTTGCAAACCTTTTTGAAAGAATTTGTCAGGAACGTCTTGGCCTTCAAGCGCCATCATGCCGTCTTTACGGGCAATTGCTGCCAATTCGGCCATACGCTCAACCAACTGATCCATCTTTTTGACCGGTGGAAGGAATGCCTTCGCCATCGCGCCAAAGCTTGCAAGGAAAACAGGCAGTGGGCAGGTATACATCACCGAGAAAAAGGTGCCACCAATCACGATCAAAAGCGATGGAACGTCAATAAACGGACCAACGCCCCCACCTGAGATCATGGCTCCCAATATCATGCCTATGGCGCCTATGAATCCAATAAGGGATGCTATATCCATAGTAATACCACTCTTTTCTTGACTTGTTTCTAAGGTCCGACCGTCTTCCTAAGCAAAAACGATACCAATCCAATAATGCGGTAAGATTTTCACGGGGAAAATAAAAATATTAGCATCTCGTCATATAAATAGGCTGACTTGGCGCAAGATATGCTTAAATCCGGATATAGTAGCTTATCAGCAGCAACAGTGAATGGATGGAGATCATTATGCGGCAAATGCAGATTTTTGCGTTTTTCCAAGTGATCGCCTTGTGCCGTGGTTTGGCTGCAATCTTGGTTATGTTGGCCGGTATGGGGTCGGCGATGGCACAAACGCAATCTTTGGACACCAGTAATCCGGCAAATGAAGTGATCGTCAAATCGGGTCATTTCATGGTTCGCGACCATTTGGTGATTGATCTTCAACATGGTGTCGAATGGATGCGTTGTTCGGTTGGTCAGATCTGGAATGGCACTGATTGCGAAGGTGTGGCTGTGCAATTGACGCAAGACGATGTGGCAAAGGCGATCGTCATTGCGAATGCGCAATTGGGGCCGGGCTGGCGTTTGCCAAGCCGTGCCGAACTGGAAGGCCTTGTGTGTAAAGCCTGTGCGCCAGTGAAGATCGAACTTGATAGTTTTCCAAATACGCTTGGCGAGCCTTATTGGACTGGCGAGGTCAACGGCTTTGCGCCACGGCATATCTGGACAGTCAATTTTATGACTGGTCATACCTATGGGCGGTTTTTTCCAACACAGGAAGTTTTGGTTCGGTTGGTTCGCGATCGCTAGATAATTTTATTAAAAACCTTCCAGCTAACCAGCTTGATCAGAAATCCGCATAGCCCAAGCGCGATGATGGCTGTTGCAAACCAGGCGGGAGTGAGAAAATTAATCACTTCAAGTCGTTTGCCGCCGACAATTGCCAAGATCACCAACATGAATGTGAACATGATGAATGACCGGATAATCCGGCATCGTTGGCATGGGCCTGATTTCGCATCGGTTCGTGTTTGAAGCATGAAACCCTGAAATGAAGTTTGTGTATGGGTAATATTGGCAAAGCATAGGGCGGATTTTTTTGATGATCAATTGTGTTATTCGCTGTTTTTACCTGTCTGAATTCTGACATGGGCAAAAGCAAAAATCTTGCCAAATTAATAAGCCACTGAAATATATATGATTATCTGTCGTATTCTTGACGAAACCTCTCGTCAAATAGATATTTTGCAAATTGCATGCCGGAACCCCAAAGTTTTTTCAGGAGGACGGGATTATGCAACTTTCTCAGTCAGTAAAACTAAAACAAAAACAGTCATTGGTGATGACGCCGCAATTGCAGCAAGCCATCAAGTTACTGCAATTGTCCAATTTGGAACTTAGCCAACATCTGCAAGAGCAGGTTGATGAGAACCCGTTTTTGGAACTTGGTGAGACTGAAGATTCAGGCCAGCCAACAGCTGATGGTAGCGCTGATAAAAGCGCTGATAATGCCGCATCAGCCGATGCACCTGAACTTAGCGATTTGAAAGAAAGCGCAGCGCTGGCCGAAGACCCGACCGAACATAGTGATTTTGAGAACCGTTTTGACCAGTCAATTGTCGATGCGCCGCGTAACAGCACAGCCAATGCACCGTTTGAGGGTGACTATGACGCCATCAGCAATGTGTCATCAACAGAAGGCTTTTATCCTGGCTTGTTTCGCCAGTTAAATCTGGCAATGGATGACCCAAAACAGCGGTTGATTGCTGGACATTTTGTCAATGCGCTTGAGCCAAGTGGCTGGATTGGTATGCCGGTAGAAGATGTTGCCGATGCCAGCGGTTGCAGTCTTGATGAAGCCGAAGATGTATTGGCTGTTTTACAGACTTTTGAGCCAACCGGCTTGTTTGCACGTAATCTTGAAGATTGTTTACGCCTGCAATTGATCGAGCGTGGCGCCATGACCGATGCATTTTCCATTTTGCTGGAAAATCTTGATCTTCTTGGCCGCGGTGAGGTGAAACGTCTTGCGCGCCTTATCAAAAGCACCCCTGACGATGTTATGGAAATGCTGGCGATTATTCGCACATTGAATCCAAAACCAGGTGAGTTTCTGGGGATCGATCATCTTGAAATGCCAAGCCCTGATGTGATTGTAAAACGGCGTTCAGATGGCTGGGCAGTTGAATTGAACCGGTCAACGCTGCCGGCGATGGTAATCAATGAAGATTATGCCGCGATGGTAACTGCCAAAAAAATGGATGATGAGGCGCAAAACTATTCGGCAAATGCTTTGAATAATGCGCGCTGGCTAAAGCGGGCGGTTGAACAGCGTAATTCGACAACCTTGAAAATCAGTGCCGAAATTATCCGCCAGCAAACCGATTTTCTAGAAAAAGGGCTGGATTATTTGAAGCCTTTATCACTTCGCGATGTGGCGCAGGCGGTTGGCATGCATGAAAGCACAGTTAGCCGTGTAACAACTGGCCTGTTGATCTCAACACCGCGTGGCGGCATGCCGTTGAAATCTTTCTTTAGTGTCAATATTGCATCGCGTGCGCCATCAGGTGATGCCTCGGCTGCCGCTGTTCGTAATATGGTTAAGAGATTGATTAGTCAGGAAACCCCCGGCAAGCCGCTTAGTGATGAGGCAATTTGTAAAATGATCGCTGATGAGGGAATTGATCTTGCCCGCCGGACCGTCGCTAAATATCGTGAAATGATGAATATCCCATCATCGTCACAACGCCGCATGCAGGCACGTCTTGCCAATATTCGCTAGCTCGTTTCTGGCTTGGTTCTTTTACTCCCTGTGCTTGATCGTCATCCGGTTTTCGGTTGGCGATCTTGTCACATGTGGTACGGGTCACAGGCCGGAAATCTGCTGATGCCAAGATGGGGAATGGCTTTGATTATTTGCTGGCCTGTGCCGCCACCAAAGATCGCGTGATCAGATATTCTTCACTGGTCAGTGGCTGGTCGCTGATAAAATTGCCAAGCGGGATGATATGCTGGCTTTCAGGTTTGTCGTCTTGGTCGAAATGAACAAATTCAATGCCAAGGTCCTTTGCTTCATCGCCAGCCTGTTTGGCAAATGCGGTTTCGGACTCAATGGTAAAAACTGGTTTTGTCTGACGGCTCATTCCGGCTCTCCTCTTGGTAATATGCACCAAAATTTTTGACAGTTTTGGCTGTTTCCTAGGTAATGCATTTCGCATGCCATAAGCTGGTGAGGATCAGTCAAAAAGGGGAAATATGCGTGTGATGAATGCTATTCAACAAGGCTGGATTGCCGTAATTCACCAGCAACACTGATTTGACGGCCAACGGTCATGAACTTAACCGGATCGATAGATTTGTCATTGACCCGCACTTCATAATGTAAATGTGCGCCTGCTGATCTGCCGGTATTGCCCATTTTGCCAATAACTTGATTTTCGCCGATATAATCGCCAAGTCTGACGGTGATACGCGCCAAATGAGCATAGGTTGTGACAATCCCAAATTCATGCTGTACGCGCACAACTTTGCCAAATGAACCTTCGGTGCCAGCATAAATCACCGTTCCCGGTGCGGTCACGCGCACATTTTCCTGCCATGTCCCCGCCAGATCAACCCCGTGATGAAATGATATCTTGCCGGTTTTTGGATGTTTCCGGTTGCCGTAATCGCTTGAGATATAGAAATAAAGCATTGGTGGCTTGAATGGGATTTTACGAAGTGCCGCACGATGTTCGGCAAGATTGACCATCATATTTTTGAAATCGTCATCCTTTGGCATGGAGGCAAGCTGGATTTGATTTGGCAGCACCTCAGCCGAAATGCCAAGGTCGGTAACGGTCGCGCGGATATAGTCGATTTCCTGTTCCAATGCCAAAAGCATTTTTTTGGTTCTTGCAGCCTCGGTTACAAGCGGTAGGACTGGTCCTTGGCGCTGCGTAAAAAAGCCGGTTAGCAATCCGTCAGCTTGGGGCATATCAGGTGCAGCTGGTAATGCGGCAGCTGTTGCAGCGGGCTGTTCAGGCAGTTTTGGCGATGGCGGTGAAAGGCGCGCCACACCAATTGCATGACCATTATTTTCATCTGGCTGACTCTGGGCTGGTTTCCGGTCTTTTGGTGAAGATGCAAAATTGGGCAAGAGTGCAATGGCGAATTCTTGTGCGCGTGCGGCAATGCTCGCCGGTTTGACATCATTCTCGATGATCGGATTTGAGATCGCTGTCACATTGGTGCCTGCCTTCATGTCATCGATCTGTTCGGCATCAATCTTGGGCATGCGGCCCGTTTCGCTAGCCTTTGTTTCGATCATTTTTTGGTCGGCAAGGCTCTGTTCAGCACTCATTGGCACCATCTCAGGTGACGAGGCATCAATCCCCTTTGGCTTGCTTGCTAGGTTATTTGCCTCGTCACCAAATTGCGGGTTGGCAGATGCTGCATTGCTGGCAAGGGTGACGCGCTTGCCGCCTTGGATGATCATCGGCATGGCATCATCTGCAATGATTTTGGCATCTTTTGGGATTTTGGCATCTGGCGATGCTTGCGGTGTCTGCGGTGTCTGCGGTGTGGTTACCGCTGGCTGGGTTGTAATTCGGCCAACGATCAGACTTGGCGGTTGTGCTGTTTTTCCAATAATCGATGGCGGGTGCGAATCCTCAAGGCTGGCTGGATCGTAATCGAACCATTTTAATGCACTAGTGGCAGTATCATCTTTGCTGAAAGCGGCGCCATCTTTTGGGTTTACGCTGGCCTGTGCGGTTTTGATGGTTTCGTCGCGCATCACCTCAATGGCGCTATAGCTGGCAATGATCGTCGAATAGAAAATGGCGGCAACACCAGCCATACAAATTAGGATTCCGGTCAAAACCAGCGATGGTTTCAGCGTTACTTCAACAGGGCCGCCACGGGTGAAAACCAAAAACCGGTTCTCGCGCAAAAACCAAATTTTGTTGGTTGTGATGATTGGCATATCGGGCTGGTTGCCGCGTCGCACTTCGGGGGCAAAGCGTGCGTAAAGACCAGCAAATCCCAAAGCGCGTAGAATTCTAGCAACGCTTGATGTGACTGCTTTTTGGTCTTTGTTTGTCATCTGATCCTTATCCTAATTTCATCCAGACCATCAAAATGAGCAGAATATTGGTCAATAATTGAATGCCGATCACCGCCAGCAACAGATTGTTGGAAGTTTGATTGCGCACATTCAATTGAAAAGCAGGCATTTTTAGGGCGGTTTCAACGCCTTTATGCGCATTCATCATATCATCCGAAACCCGCATATTGGCAGGTAATGATGTGGTGGTGGCATCTACCGGGCTGTGGCCATCATTTACGGCATGTGCTGCCGGTCCGACCATCTGGTTGCTGAGCGAAATATCAGCATTTTGGCCAACAGCATAGGTTGCGTCACCTAGCTCTTGGCGCGAGACAATGGCTGCTGAAACTTCGTTTCGCATCTCTTCTATTCTTTTTCGAATATCAACAACGTCATCAGCCATAATTTGCTCTAATTGCATTAAAAATTTGGTAAAAATGTCGTATTACTCTTTAGTCATCCGCCGTTTAAGCAAATGACGTGCCATCGAGTTCTCTCTGCGTTAGCATCCAGTCCATGCTATCGTAAAATGGCTTGTTTGATGAGCCAAAAGACGAAAAGCAAAGCTGTCTGAAAATAATTTTTCGTAGAATCAGAGATTTAAAATGTTTGGAAAAAATAGTGATAGTCCGGTGGCACCGCCAAATCACTCGCAGATTAACGAAGATGTGCGAATCAGAGGCACGATTACCGTATCCGAACCACTTGTTGTGGCAGGACAGCTTGACGGCGAAATTAATGCCGATACACTTCACATCGCATCAACGGCGATTATTACCGGAGAGGTCGCCGCCAAGAGCGTAACAATTGACGGCAGAGTTCTTGGGAGTATTGTTGCTGATAAGGTGTTTTTATCGGCAACAGCGCATTTTGAAGGGCAGTTGCATTGTAAGGGCGTTGCCATTGATAATGGCGCATATGTTGATGCAAAATTCACCAAGGAGCCGGCGACAAATGGATAAGCTTGGAAGCAAGACAGTCATTGGTGCTGGTGCAACCTTTACCGGCAAAATTGCCAATGCGCGCGTCATCGAAGTTCATGGCAAAGTGAATGCCGATTTAACCGCGGAAAAGGTAACGATCGGCGAAGCGGGACATTTTGATGGGGCGATCCGAGCCGATCTTGTTGTGGTGTCTGGCCATTATGAGGGCAAGATGCAGGCTGGAAGTGTTTGGGCCACGGCAACAGCGTCGATTTCTGGAAAATTACATTACGAAACATTGCAAATGGATCGTGGCGCGGCGTTGAATTGCCATATCGTTCATAACTGGACAGCAAAAAATGCCGTTGCGGCGCAAACTGACAATAACGATGCAGGTTTGCCATTGGCGACCCCATCGGATAAGGCAAAAAATGGTGCGGTGCCACCCCCCCCTGAAGAAGGCGCGTAAACCATGTCGGCAAAACCATATGAACAAGTGACCAGCCTTCACGAAGACACAACCTATATCTTAGGTGATTTGATCATGGAAGGCGCGCTTGATGGCGGTGATCATCCGGTTGTGATTGATGGCCAATTCAACGGTGATATTACCGCAACTGATGTCATTATCCGTCAGCAGGGTAAAGTGACTGGCACCGTGAAGGCAAAGACGGCGGTCATTAACGGTCATTTCAACGGTAATCTGATCTGTGAAAGCCTGAATGTTACCGCCACCGGCATTGTCGAGGGCGAAGTTCAGGCAAATGCATTGTCAATTGATCTGGGTGCCGAAGTGATCGGATCAATCAGCCGCGTAAACGCAAAATCAAAATAGACTGTCCAAAATCAGAAGCTAAATTCCAAAATCAAAATCCAAAACAGAGTGACAACCCGCTCAGTGGATTGATGCTTGGTCATATAATGGCGATTGATACTTGGTCATATGGCGGCGAAAAGGCAGGCTTGGTGCGTGACCATTTGATTAGGCATCTTCATCCAATTGCTGCATTAAATCATCACAAAGCTCGGCTGTGACAACACATTGATCCATAAAGGCCATTGTTTCGGCGCGGCCTTGAAGCTGAAACATGCGCATCGCAGCATAACGGCCAGCGGCCATCGCCACGGTTAAGGGCATGTTTTCCGATGTTGCCACTTTTTCAAGCGCCGTTTCAATTGAATCGCGGATCTGTTCAACCTTGTGAACATCCTTTTTTGATAGCTCTGTCACATCATTGGTGACAGTTTTCGGTTCAGCACGATATTGATTGAGTTGAATGATTTCGCCCATGGCCTAGTTTCCTCGTGCTAGTTTCAACGGACATTTCATCATCCGTGCTTCAATTTGGATATTTGGCGATGCATCAGGGTCAGCATCGGTTTGGTTCATTGTCAGCGGAACAAGAATATTTGTGTTCAGCCGGTAGGCTTCGTTTTTCAAAATGATCAAGGCATCGTCGATCGTGCCGGTATGCAACACTTCGATAATTCCAATGCTGCTGCATCCGGCCAATTGGCTGTTAGTGCGGTTGCTGAATTGAATGATCTGTGATCCGTTAATCGGCGTGGGCGCCGGGCGTTTTACCGGCGTGATTATCTCTTCTGCTGGCGGGGCGGCGGCAGTGGTAGATTGTACGGATTTCAGTTCATCGGCAATGCCAGCGGCCATTTCTTTGGCAATGTCACGGGTGATATCTTGCCGCATCTGTTCGCCACGAAGCGCATCCCACTCATCCGTTGGCACAACAACAACCGATGTTTTGCCGGTTTTGCGGTTATCAATCAGCAGCTGACAACTGGTTGTCATCATGCCAATGGCTGCAATTGCGGCGATGTTGAAAAATCTGTTGCGCACGTCCGAAAACCATCTTGTTGAAATTCTGTTCAGGTGAAATAACGACAAAGCGCCACGAACATTTACCGGAAAATTTGAATTTCTTGAATGATGGTTGCTGGCCATGCCCTCGCTGATCGCCTGACCAAGCGTGCCAGCAAAATAATGAGGGTATAGAGGCATTTTGATTTC
>Ga0209654_1003270_pt1 | contig 10086 bp, 7 predicted proteins | sample SaaInl1SG_22_DNA_FD_184646 | JGI IMG/M metagenome (GOLD analysis project Ga0209654, IMG submission 184646) | Marine microbial communities from expanding oxygen minimum zones in the Saanich Inlet - ESP_161SG_22_DNA (SPAdes) (version 2) | ecosystem: Environmental > Aquatic > Marine > Intertidal... | reverse complement strand
TGTGTCACCTGAAAACATCTCTCATTGGATTGGTCATCGTTTGGAAGATGGGTATGGGATCTCGGAGACCCTAGTTGATCGATTACTGGAATCGTTACCAGTGCCACAGGTGGTGATTTCAGCAGATTGTGGGTCTTCTGATGAGTTACAGATCGCGAGACTTAAAGCGGCAGGGATCGATGTCATTGTGACGGATCATCACCGTGTCTCAGATCAGGGGCCACCAAACAGTGCCTATGCGGTTGTGAATCCAAATCGGGCTGACTGTAATTACCCTGATAAAGCGATTGCTGGGTGTATGGTGTCATGGCTTGTAATGAGTTATGTGCGTCAGGGTCTGATTGATCAACAAGTGATTGATGCTGAGACACCAAAGCTTGGTGATCTATTGGATTATGTTGCCCTCGGCACTGTTGCTGATTGTGTGTCACTTGGCTCAAGTGAGACCAATCGCGCGATTGTGAAAGCAGGCTTATCGTTGATTCGAAGGCAGAAGCGTCCATGTTGGCAAGTTGCAGCATCGCATCTGACAAAGTCATCACGAGATATTAACGCAGAGCTCTTGGCATTTCAGTTGGCTCCGCGACTCAATGCCCGCGGTCGGATTGGCCACTCACTTCGAGGGTATGAGTATCTTGTTGCAGAATCGATCGCTGAGGCGACTAATGCATTTATTGACTTGGATGCAGATAACAAAACGCGTCGTGCCATCGAAAAAGAGATGGTTGAACAAGCGAAACCATTGGCGCGTCGCCAACACTTACATGGTGGGCTTGTGCTTTGTGTTGTTCTCGAAAACGGACATGCTGGTGTTCAAGGAATCGTTGCGAGTCGATTGGTTGAGGCGGAAGGTCGACCAGTTATTGTCCTGACGTCGGGCAACGAAGCCGACACGTTAACAGGCTCTATGCGTTCGATACCTGGTGTCGATGCCAAGGCATTACTTGATACCGTCAACACAAAACTGCCTGGAGTATTGCTGCGATATGGTGGTCATGCCGGCGCTTGCGGAATGACAGTGCGTAAAGATGCGCTTGCTGAGTTTAGTCGAGAGCTTCAGGAAATATATTGGACACGTTGTTCAGATATCGGTCCAAAGCCACAATTTTTGGTTGATGGCGAACTATTACCCGAGCAACTCAGCATTGCTTGGATTGAAAAAATGGAAGCGCTCGGCCCTTTTGGTCGAGGTTTTGATCAACCCGCTTTTGTTGGCGTATTTCAGGTCGTATCGGTTCGTCTTGTTGGACAAGATAAAACCCACTTGAGTCTGTCATTGATTGTTGAGGGTCGGCAAGTTCAAGCGATTTGGTTTTCTGCACTCGAACCTCACCAACCCCCTCCTGTACAATCCGGAGATTGGATCGAATGCATTTACAGTCTTTCAATCAACACATTTCGTGGCCAGGAAGTGTCACTGACTATCCGTCATGGAGAATTAAAACAAGAAGGAAACATGCATGTCTGAAGAGACAGGTGGGCAGTCAAAAACGCTGGTCCGTGGTTTATCGATTTTGAATGCTTGCTCAGGATCTCGTTCGGGACTCACTCTGGTCGAGATTGCTGATGCGACCGAGCTTGCGCCGTCAACAGTGCATCGGCTGCTAGCGACCCTGGAAGCCCAGTCATTTTTGTCGGTCGATAACGAAACAGGTCGTTGGAGAATCGGTGTCTCCGGTTTCCGTATGGGGAATGCTTTTGTGCGTTCGCGCGATTATGTTGCGCAGTTGCGACCACTGATGATTGAGCTGTCAGACCAAACCGGTGAGACAGTGAACCTCGCGATTCTCTCAGGTAGCAAAGCGTTGTTTGTGTCGCAAATTGAAAGCGCCAATATGATGCGGATGGTCGCACCGCTCGGGAGTTTGTCCCCTTTGCATGCATCAGGTGCAGGTAAGGCATTGTTGGCTGCACTTGATCAAGACGAGCGCAATGAACTCATTGATCAATTGAGCTTCGATGCGATGACAGATAAGACATTGTGTTCAAAAGCATCACTTACCGAGGAAGTCGAGCGGATCATTGCCGAGGGTCGTTCGTATGACCGTGAAGAACATGTAGAAGGGATGCAATGTGTTGCGGCACCTGTCTTTAACGAACTCGGTTCTCCAATTTGTACGTTAAGTGTCAGTGGGCCGAGCGTTCGTGTGACAGAAGAGGTGTTGGTCGGTCATGGTGATGCGGTTTCGAAAACCGCCCATGTGGCAACACAGTTGTTAGGTGGAATACCACCCAAGCATTGGGATAGCAATGTCTGAAGTGATTCTGTCTGTCGCCGGTCTCGAGAAGTCATACGATGATGTGATTGCGGTCGATGGTCTTGATTTTGAGATCGAAAAGGGTGAGTGTTTTGGATTGCTTGGCCCCAACGGTGCAGGTAAAAGTACGACCCTCGCGATGCTTGAAGGGATGGAAGAGCCGACTGCTGGATCTGTTCGATATTACGGTGCCTCTCTTCCTTCTGATTACCAAACTCGAGTTGGTATTCAGTTTCAGGCAACTGCGCTACAAGATTTCTTAACACCTTTTGACAACTTAAAGCTGTTCTCAAGTTTCTATGATGATCCGATTCCAATGGATCAGTTGATTGAGCAGTTCCGATTGAAAGATTTTCTGCATCGGGATTCGCGTCGACTGTCGGGTGGTCAAAGGCAGCGTTTACTGCTTGCTCTAGCGCTCGTACATAATCCAGAAATTGTTTTCCTTGATGAGCCAACAACTGGTCTTGATCCAAGATCACGCCATGATTTGTGGGATGTCGTATCTGATCTGAAAGCTGACGGTAGGACGCTAATTTTAACCACACACTACATGGAAGAAGCTGAGGTATTGTGTGATGAGCTCATGATTTTGTCGCATGGCAAAACGCTACTTCAAGGGACGCCCGAACAGCTCATTACAGATGCCGGTGTTTCGGACTTGGATACGCTCTTTTTATCGCTGACAGGCGAAACATTGGTCAAGACACAAGAGGTCATTGAGTGAGTGCAATTGGTCGATCATTCAGGCGTATGAAGGCAGTCTTTATCGCTCGAAACCTCGAATACCTGCGTGACAGAGCAAGCTTTGGTTGGAATTTAGTTTTCCCGGTACTGATTGTCTTCGCACTCGCTGTCGTTTTTTCGGGGCCACCAAGAGCATTATTCACGATCACGACCATTTCTTCGGATGATCTCCCTGAACTCGTCGAGTTTCCGGGCGTTGAGGCGATCGAGACTGATCGACTAAAAGCTCTCGACCGACTCTCACGGCAACAAACCGATTTGGTAGTCGAAGTGGTCGATGGTTCTGTGAATTATTGGGTGAACGGAAATTCGGCGTCCGGTGCGATTTTGGAACTTCTCCTGACATACACAGAAACGAGACCGCTCAAGCGTGGTGAAACAGATGGTGATGCGATTCGCTACGTTGACTGGGTTGTACCAGGCATTCTTGGAATGAATATGATGTACAGCGCGCTGTGGGGTGTTGGGTATGTCGTCGTACGCTATCGACAGTCAGGCTATTTGAGGCGTTTAAAAGCAACGCCTCTGACGAAATTTGAATTTTTGTCAGCACAAGTACTGTCACGTCTGTTGGTGACTTTGACTGCAAGTATGATTGTTTTTGTGGGAACCAATTTGATACTTGATTACAAAATGGTCGGCAGTATTTGGCTTCTGTTCTTGACTGCTCTCATGGGCGGCTTGGCGATGATTACCTTAGGTCTTGCGATAGCGTGTCGTACCGAGAGTAAAGAGTTCGCTGATGGGTTATTGAATGCCGTCACCTTTCCGATGCTATTGTTATCGGGCGTTTGGTTTTCGTTGGACGGCTCTCCCGAGTGGGTGCAGATGCTGGCCCAAGTTCTTCCGTTGACGCATGTATTGGAAGCGGCGCGTGCTGTGATGTTGGACAATGCGGGTTTTGCTGATATTACGATTCATCTCGCAGTGCTTGTCGGCTTTTGTATTGTTGGTATGGCCCTCAGTATTAAACTCTTTAAATGGTGATGAGATGACACAGTCTGCACTGATACAAGGAGGTGCAGGTGGCCTAGGACGGGCCTTGGTAAATCGGATTCTTCAGTCCAATCAATTTGATCATGTTTTCGTGACTGCGCGTGATATCCGAAAGATCGATTCGAACGATCCACGTGTCATTCCAGTCGAATTGGATTTGCGAACTGATCAATCAATCTCAGATGCAGCTGCGGTTATCGCATCGCATATCGATAAGCTCCATCTGGTGGTTACCACTGCCGGGATTTTGCAAGATCAATCGCTTGGTCTAAAGCCCGAGAAAAAACTTGCGGATCTTAATCGCTCGAATCTCGAGACGGTGTTTTCAGTCAATTGCTTTGGACCGTTTCTTTGGTATGCGGCACTTGGTCGTTTGATTCGTCATCGTGATCCGATCACGGTTGCAACACTTTCTGCTCGCGTAGCCTCGATTGGCGATAATCGCCTGGGCGGTTGGCATAGTTATCGTGCAAGTAAAACTGCACAAAATATGCTGACAAAGAATTTGAGTTTGGAGTTGTCGAGAACCAATCCAAATGCAGTTGTTGTTGGGTTGCACCCGGGGACTGTTGATACCGACCTATCAAAGCCATTTCAGGCAGGCGTGCCGGCTGATAAATTATTCTCAGCTGAGCAGTCAGCTCTGTATCTATGGGACGTCATTATTGGATTGTCGGCTCACGATTCTGGGAAGATATTCGCTTGGGATGGCAGCGTTATTCAGTTTTGAGATACTTGAGTTGGTGAGGATGAAATTCTTACCATTAAAAGTGGTTTGAGAGGCCCCGGGGGCGCGAATTGTATGAAAGGAATCATCCTAGCCGGGGGCACAGGCTCGCGTTTGTTTCCGATGACCTTGGGTGTTTCGAAACAGCTGTTGCCTGTCGCTGGTAAACCACTCATCTACTATCCGTTATCAACACTCATGCTTTCGGGTATTCGGGAGATATTGATCATCTCGACTCCTGTAGATCTGCCGCGGTTTGGCGAAGTATTTGGAAATGGCTCACATCTCGGGCTGTCAATTTGTTATGCCGAGCAGTTGGCTCCAAACGGGATTGCAGAAGCGCTGCTGATATCAAAAGAGTTTGTCGATTGTGATTCAGTCGCGTTGATTCTTGGCGACAATGTGTTTTATGGCGCTGGTTTGTCCGAGCTTCTATCGCGTTCGTTAAACCAGAATGCGTTTGACGGAGCGGTATGTTTTACCTCTCCAGTGGCTTACCCAGAAAGTTTTGGTGTTGTTGAATATGACGAACAAAATCAAGTGATTTCGATCGAGGAAAAGCCAGTGGTTCCGAGATCGAGGTATGCATTGACTGGGTTGTATGCGTTTGATCGGGATGCCTATATGGTTGCATCTCAGCTAAGTCCGAGCGTACGCGGCGAGCTCGAAGTCACCGATGTGTTATCGGTGTATTTGAATCGGAATCGTTTATGCGCTCACAGACTCGATGATGGGCATGTTTGGTTTGACACCGGTACCCATGAATCGCTAGCCGAGGCGCATAACTTCATTACCAACCAAGAAGCAAAAACAGGTTTAAAAATTGGTTGCGTTGAAGAAATCGCACTTTCAAACGGTTGGATTGAATTACAGCAAGTTCATGCTCGGGGTCGTGCTTTTTCGCAGAGCGCCTATGGGCAATACCTTCAGAATATAACGGGATGAGGATGCGCTAATGAAAGTGATCGAAACACCGTTAAATGGCCTATACATCCTTGAGCCTAAGATTCATGGTGATTCTCGTGGTTTTCTCTTTGAGTCCTATCGAGATAGTTTGGTCTCTGAATTGCTGGGAGAATCGACGCCATTTGTTCAGGATAACTATTCTCACTCTTGTCAGAACGTTCTTCGCGGGATGCATTTTCAGCAAGTGAACCCACAGGGAAAGTTGGTCCATTGTTTAGCGGGAGAGGTATTTGATGCCGTGGTGGATCTGAGGCGAGATTCTGTAACCTATGGGCAGTCTTTCTCAGTATCCCTTAACGCTGAATCGCATCGCCAATTGCTTATACCCAAGGGTTTTGCACATGGGTTCTGTGTGATCAGTGATTATGCAATCGTTCATTACAAGTGCACTGCCTATTACGAGCCCGATCAGCAGGCTGGTGTGTTGTGGAGCGATGAAGATTTGGGGATTGATTGGCCTGTGAGTGATCCAATTCTTTCGCCAAAAGATCAGGCGTTACCGCTTTTGAAAGATCTATCGCTGTGACAGGGTGCGTGCTAGTTACAGGAGCGGACGGGCAAGTTGGGTCCGCAGTGAAAAATGCTGCATCCGGACATGGTCACTTTATTTTCTTGTCGAAAAGCGAGTTAGATATTACTGATCCAGTGGCTATAAGTCACACGCTCTCAGAATTGAGCCCATCGATCGTTGTGAATACAGCAGCCTTCACCAATGTGGATTTGGCGGAAGATTCTGTTGATCTCGTGCGCTTGGTGAACGTAACCGGACCTTCTCTGATCGCTGAAACTTGTGCGAAACAAGGTGCTTCGTTGATTCATTTGTCTTCGGATTATGTCTTTGGTGGTGGCTTTGCTCGCCCTGCACTCGAGGATGATCCGTGTAATCCGATCGGAGTGTATGCACAGAGTAAACTTGATGCCGAGCTTAAGATTCGGCAACACTTAAATGCTCATATCATTCTCCGCTCAAGCTGGATTTTTTCCAGGACTCACTCAAGTTTCCCAAGATCAATTCTCAAAGTTGCTGCGCAATCTGGGTGTGTTCAGGTTGTTGATGACCAGATCGGTAATCCGACGAGTGCACAAGGGCTTGCAGAGGCAATTTTGGCGCTCGTCGGGAGGATCAATGAGGGCGCCGAGATTTGGGGAACGTATCATTTTGCGCAACAACCTGTTTGCTCTCGATTTGAATGGGCGAGAGCAATTCTTTTGATTGCTAGTGAATTAGATGACCGCTTTTTGAACGTGGAAGTCACCCCGGTATCCTCCTCAGCCTTTGCTGCACGAGCATTTAGGCCGGGCGATTCGAGCTTGTGTTCGGAGCGATTGTTAGCGTTGATTCCTGAGTTACAACAGGATCAGGAATGGCAGGCTGACCTGAATACTGCGATCCAAGCAATCTTAAATTCAATCTAGACTGCCGAGTCTTGACGACAAATTCTTATTTGTTCATCCGTTAATACATTAAACCCTGGTCGTGATTGTTTATGTAAGGACCTGTAAGGATTTGTAATTTCAATGCTTTAACCTATGCTTCCATAGTTTTAATTAGGATTGCGGTCCCTCTGTCTAATGGATTGTCGTTAAACATCTGAATGCTTAAGAAAACGTTTGACAAATTAGCGAGTGTTTTTGCTTCGCCTCAAGAGAGGACGGGCGATTCATCGCTGGCGGATGCTGTATTCGGGTGGCTGAATTCAGGGGATCAGCTCGTCGTCCAGGGGCAGGATCTCGTTCGAATTACGAGTGATGGTCAAATCCAGCGTATTGAATCGGTGTTTGCACTTGATGGCTCGATCCTTATTGATCTTCCTCCATCTTTAAAGACAGAGCTTGTGGCGATTTTTGAGGGCGGGAGTGAGCGTTTAACTCAGGTTGCCCAGGCGCGCGATGGTGGTCAGTCTGCAGAGCCGGCGAGTGATGCAGATGTTGCTGAGGCGCCGCCAGTGATGCCAACTGTCGATGCTCAAGTGGCGATTGCAGTCGTAGCGCAAGCGTCGGGGCAGGTCGTTGTCCTCCGGAACGGGGTCTCTCAAGTACTCTCCGCAGGTGACAGTCTCTATTTGGGTGACGTGATCACAACGCAGGATCAATCACAGGTCAAACTTGATTTTGTCAGTATCTCCGATCCAGAGCAAAATATTGGTTCGACAACTATCGATTCTGGTGCAAAGGTTACTCTGGGTGGCCGTCAGGCTGAAGGCCGTGCAGACGACGGTGCAAGTATTCAAAGTTTTCGGGTTGAGCTTTTGCTGGAGCAAGGTTCGGTCGATGTTCAGCAGGAAACGGCTTCTAGTTTTTCAGTTGATATTCAAACGCCTCAAGGTCGCATTACCGTTCCCGATGGTGGGCTTGCTGTATCGGTTGAAGCTGGAACGGGGAGATCGGCGGTTTCTCAGCCGAGCCGAGTTGACAGTAATGATGATGGAGAGGCGCCGGCAACCTTATCGTTTGTAGGAAATGATGGTGTTGCTCGAGCTATCCCTGTGACGGCCGAGCCGACAGATTTGGCTTTTGGTATTGGTGGCCCTGAAAATCCGCAACCGGCAGCAGTTGGAGATGTGCAGCCAGGGCAAATCCTTGATGCTGAGCAGAATGTTGGTCCGGCGGCGAATGATCCGGAGGGTGCTCCACCCGTACCCGGAAATGTTGCCCCGGAGGATGCGCCTGCTGAGCAAACCAATGAGGCGCAAGCAACTGCTCAAGAGATTGGTGAAGCAACGCAGGGTGAGCCGAATCAGGTTGATGTGAATAATGCTCCAACTCGAGCGATTGCTCCCCAAGCTGTGGATGGACCAGTAGGTGCCCCGCAGGTTGCAAATGCGCAGATCAGACCGGTGGACCAGGTAGCTACTGACGGGATTGATCAGCCTGTTACTCCGAGTCAGCCGGCAGACGGCCCTGCTCCGGTGGAGCAAAATATACCGCAAGCTGTTGTTGCTGACGCTGCGGAAGGTGTAGCGGCACCAGCGGCACCAGCGGCACCAACGGCACCGTCATTTTCGCCGCCGTTGTCACAAAATATTACTAATTCGCCGATTACAGGCACGCGGGTTGATCGTCCGGTGACAGATGGGGCTAATAGTGCTCCGATTTCCGGGAATCAAAACACAACCACTTTCACTCCAAACGCAGGTCCTGCTCGCGTTGTTGATTCGACTGCGAATTACGGGTCGACATCCGCTCCGAGCGATCCGTTGTTTCAAATTCCGCAAAGACCTGCGGCGAAGATTGTCGATGATGTGGTTCAGCCGATTATTCCGCAATTACGTTTGGCTGAAGAGTCGTTCAAATATGATTCTGATACTGGTTTGGCGGAAATAAAAGTTGAGTTTTCTTCGCCAACGAGTTTGAAGGTGTCATTTGATGTTCAGTTTGACATTACATTAGATGAACCTGAGCCTGGGACTCGAACAGAGGTCAAATCAGTCGAAGTCAGTCCGGGAGATGATTTTGCGCTGATCGAGTTATCGTTGCCAACGATCAGTCCGACAGAGTCGTTAACTGCCACAATCAAGCCTGCGCCGACCAATGCAACGATTGAAGAGTCTTTGAGTTCTCAAATCTTGGATTTAGAAGGGGTATTGCAGCGGGTTGATCCGCAATTATCAATCGCGTCGAGTGCTGATAATGTTGATGAACAGGATGGTGAGGCGACATTTACAATCTCGATGTCTTCGCCTACCTCAAAGCTAGTTACATTTGATGTCGACGTTTCAACTAATCCTTCAGACCCTCGGGTCACGGCAAAAACGTATTCGATTTCAATAGAGCCTGGCGAAGATTCGTACAGTCTTGTTATTCCAGTTATAACGGCGGGAAATGATCAATTCGAACGTAACCCTGACGTTGTTATAAGCGCAATCCTCTCTGAGGCAGCTAACTCAACAATTGAAGAGTCTGCGTCATCAGTCGATTTGACTGACGTTAAAGAAATGGATTTCGATCCAGATTCAAATGTGCCGGTGTCAGTCACTGGTGGGGAAGCACTGGCGGATTCAATTGTCTTAGGAACGGGCGCAGATACAGTCGATGCAGGTTCCGGTGACAACACAGTTGATGGTGGTGATGGTGCAGACGACATTACTGCTGGTTCGGGTGCTGACTCGATTATTGGCGGTGCTGGGGCAGATACGGTTGATGCAGGCGATGGCGATAACGTCATTGATGCGGGTGTTGGTGTTGACAACATTACGGCGGGTACTGGTAATGACTCGATTGATGCGGGAGCTGATGATGACATTGTCGTAGCAGGTGCTGGCGATAACACAGTTGATGGTGGTGATGGTGCAGACGACATTACTGCTGGTTCGGGTGCTGACTCGATTATTGGCGGTGCTGGGGCAGATACGGTTGATGCAGGCGATGGCGATAACGTCATTGATGCGGGTG
>Ga0209654_1003269_pt1 | contig 10087 bp, 10 predicted proteins | sample SaaInl1SG_22_DNA_FD_184646 | JGI IMG/M metagenome (GOLD analysis project Ga0209654, IMG submission 184646) | Marine microbial communities from expanding oxygen minimum zones in the Saanich Inlet - ESP_161SG_22_DNA (SPAdes) (version 2) | ecosystem: Environmental > Aquatic > Marine > Intertidal... | reverse complement strand
ATTTTAGCACTCACCAAATTCTGGAACGGCGGTTTTGAATCGCTGATGAGGACATCTATATTCTTTGTAGCGGGTTGATATTCGGGCTCCGTCGTCCAGGAAATTGGATTAACCACACCTATGCACTCGACCGGGTACTTGTTGTAAAATTTCGCCTTCGTGTTGTAGGTGCGCCATGAGGTGTAGCAACCTGTGGAAGAAGGCGATTCACAGATTGGAATTTTCATGTTGCAATCATTCACAGGCATACCTACAAGAAATGCGACGACTAGTCGATTGAGCTCTTCTTTAGTTAGCTCCTCTTGTATCAAACGAATGAGATGATCTGTTCCTTGGCTGTGGGAGGCCAATATAAAAGGGCTTTGAGGTCCAATTTGTTTTTGAAACACAGAGAATGCCGCACGAACATCTGAGTAAGCAATAGCATATGACTTTGCTGTCGTGGGATTTGGCGCGACGTTGTACACCTGATATGCACTCTGTCTGTAAGCAGGAGAATATACTGGACCGGCAACATTGAATGCCGTACTTTGATATTTCACTGGAGTATCAAATGCGTGCTCAAATGCTGGATCTGAAGGATCAAGATTCCACGTACCCCCTTTCTTTGGGAAGTGAATGGTGGGGCTCACGAAGAAAACTGGTATGCCAAATTGGTCAGAGGAACGTGAGGTAAAGGCTGAATCTGAGAGGTCGAGCTTTTCTGGATGCGCAACCCAATAATTGAGATTGCCATAGTCTGGAGCAGGAATTTCTTCTTCTACCAAATCTTGACTTAAGCCGCAGCTCGTAAAAACAAGAAGTAGAAGCGGAAAAAAAATTCTCATCACGCCTGTAAAGATGCTTTTTCCTTGATGATTTGAGCCAATTGAAATGCTGGAATAACACCACTTTGACGCCAAAGCATTTGTCCAGACTGAAACAGTGCTAAAGTAGGTACACCCTGCACGTTTAATGCTTGACTGAGCTCTTGGTTCTTATCCACGTCCACCTTAATAATACGAACGGAATCGCCCATTTGTTCGCTGAGCTCTTGGAGTATAGGGGGCATCATTTTACACGGGCCACACCACTCTGCAAAAAAGTCAATAAGTGTAGGTTTGTCGCTTGAAATAATGTCTTTAAAACTTGCCATTTATTTTGAAATAGGTTGGTTACGGCGTGCCCAAGCACCTATACCGCCTTCGAGGTTATAGACTTCTTTAAAGCCCATAGCTTTCATCTGTTTTGCCGCTTTACCTGAGCGATTACCGCTACGACAATACACGAAAACTGGTTGATTTTTATCTAATGCTGAAAGTGCTTCTTCGAAATCGCCTCTATAAAAATCGATTTGAGTAGCCCCTGTAAGGTGACCACTTGCAAACTCTGCATCTGTACGCACATCGAGTAGTAAAGCGTTGTCAGTTGAGTCTAAACCTGCAGCGAAATCGGCAACATTGATATCTATGTTTACCACATCATTAGAAGCAGTTTGAGCTTGGCAACCCACGGTTACCAAGCCCATAACTAAAGATATACTGAGTAATAACTTACGCATTACATCAGGTTGATTAGAACATCAGAAGCGCCCATACCGTTCATACCGTCTGAAACGCCCTTAGAGTTTAGGAAGGCCAATGCTTGACCTGAGCGGTTTCCACTGCGACAGAAGACGACCAATGGTCGAGACATTTCCTTGAATTCTTCCCAGCGCTCTGGTACTTCATCCAAAGGAATGTTTACTGCTCCTGGAACTGGCTCCATAGCAACCTCAGCGGGTGTTCTTACATCTACTAAACTTACGTTTTCGTGATTGATTGCTTCGTTGATTGTCATCTGGTTCAATATTTAATTGCCTAAAGGTACAATGCTTGTCCCCCAATAAAGTGGAACTTGAGTCACGCTTACCAAATAGTAATTTCCTCTCCTGCTGGTTTTAAGTTTTCACCGTCCTCACAGCCGAAGGCTGCTTTAAATTCTGGCATGTTACTTACTGTTCCTGAAACACGGAACTCTGCAGGACTGTGTGGATCTGTAGTCACCTGGTTCTTGAAGTATTCATCGCGACCATTGCTTTGCCAAACTTGAGCCCAGCCCAAGAAGACGCGTTGCTCGTCGGTGAAACCATCAATCGGCTCAATCTCCTTATCCCCTTTCCAGTTTTGGTAGGCGTAATAAGCCAGGGTTAAACCGCCTAAATCAGCGATGTTTTCACCCAAAGTTAATCGACCGTTTACGTTTACACCTGGCAATACTTCGTAAGAGGAGTATTGATCTGCTAACTGAGTGGTTAAAGAGTCGAACTGTGCTTTGTCGTCTTCTGTCCACCAGTTTTCTAGGTTGCCATCTGGACCGTATTTCGCTCCTTGATCGTCAAAACCGTGTGAAAATTCGTGGCCAATGACACCACCAATGGCTCCATAGTTGATCGCTGCATCTGCATCAGGATTGTAGAAAGGCGGCTGTAAAATACCCGCTGGGAAGACCACCTCGTTGTTTAGCGGATTGTAATAAGCGTTCACAATGTGAGCTCCCATACCCCACTCACTCTTATCTACAGGCTCATCAAGCTTTGCTAGATTCTTCTTTGTGAAGTACGTAGACATATTCATCAAATTCGCAAAGTAGCTATCCTTGCTAATTTCCAAATCACTGATATCTTCCCACTTATCCGGGTATCCAATTTTATAAGTAAAGGCATCCAATTTTTTACGAGCCTTCTCCTTTGTCTCATCCGTCATCCAAGTCAACTGATCAATACGACCGCGGAATGCCTCGCGCAAGTCTTCAACCATCTGCTCAACCTCTGCTTTGTGCTCTTCAGGGAAGAAACGATCTGCATAAAGGTGCCCCACCTGTTGACCGAGCATTCCAGTGGATCCTTGAACGCGTTTCCATCTAGGATTCATCTTCGGTTTACCGCGGAGTGTTTTTTCGTAAAATTCAAAAGAAGCCACCTCTAACGCATCGTTTAATGCACCCGAAGCCCCATTGATGATATGCCACTTGTGGTATTGCTTCCAAGTATCGAGCGAAAAATTGGACACCTTAGCTTCCATACGAGTAAAGAATTCAGGTGCGCTATTTACAACCCCGCGATCTGCTAAACCAAGCTGGCTCATATATGCGGTCAAAGGCATTGATGGCGCCAAAGCTTGCCATTCACTCATGGTCATTGGGTTGTAGCGCTTTTCTGCGTCGCGCATCTCTACGCGGGACTTCATAGCTTCTGCTAATGCATACTCTAAAGCATAGACCGCTTCAGCATCAATCTGTGCGCCGGTTAGCTCTGCCATCGTAGCGATGTGTACTCTGTAGGCCTCTTGCAATTTCTTGCTGTCCTCATCGTCCTTGAGGTAATAGTCTCTATCCGGTAGGCCAATTCCGCCTTGACCTACGTAGAGGGTGTTCATTTTAGAATTTTTCGCATCTGTTCTGACGTAGGCATTCACTGGTGCGCTTACACCGTAGAATTTGTGTTGTGCCATCAGTATAAAGAGCTCTTCTAAGGAAGTCACCCTGTCCACTGCAGCCAAATACGGATCTAATTCAGCAGTACCACGCTCGTTACGAGCCACGCTATCCATACCTGAGACTACCAAATCACCTATAAGTTGCTCGTCTGAGCCCTTTTCAAAAGTTCCGGCAGTTACTTCTGCGAACAACTCTTTTAGGCGCTGCTTGTTGGCTTCGCGCAATTTATTGAATTCACCCCAACGCACTTCAGTTTCAGGAATTGGGTTGGCCTCTCTCCAGCCACCCGCAGTGTATTGGAAGAAATCGTTACATGCGTGAACGGATGTATCTAAGTGTTCTAGTGGAAATGCCGCACGAACGTCAGTAACCTCTGCCTCAGGCGCGGCACAGGATGCCATTGCTGCCAAAGAGAGTAGTGCTAGTTGCTTTTTCATTATGATAAATTATGAAGCTTTGCGCTTCCAGGTTTTAAAGGTGAAAGAATATTTGTGCTTGTCATCTGCTGGATGATGCTCCTGTGAAGTTAATTCAAAATCGGCTTCCTGAAAAACGGGGAAAAAGGCATCACCTTCAAATTCCGCATGTACTTCAGTAATTTCTAAAACATCGATGATGGGAAGAGATAAAGTGTAGATCTGTGCACCGCCAACAATGAATACTTCATCTTCATTTTGAGCCAATTCTATGGCGGCTTCTAACGAATTCACTACCTCTGCTCCATTGGCTGAAAAGTCCGTAGAACGAGTGATGACAATGTGCCTTCTGTTTGGCAAGGGTCTGCCACCTAAACTGTCCCATGTCTTACGGCCCATGATAATGGTTTTGCCCGCTGTATGGCGCTTGAAGTGCTTAAGATCATTAGGCAAGTGCCAGATGAGATCGTTGTCTTTTCCAATGACTCGGTTTTCGGCGTAGGCGACGATGGCTTTTAAAATCATTATACCGCTACTTTTCCTGGGATGTGTGGGTGAGGATCGTACCCTTCAATTTCGAAGTCGTCGTATTTGAAATCGAAGATGGAGGTCACCTCGGGGTTCAATTTTAATTTTGGCAATGCTCTGAAATCTCTGGTCAGCTGCAGCTCCAATTGCTCGATGTGGTTGTTGTAGATGTGCGCATCACCTAAAGTGTGAACGAAATCGCCAACTTCCAGACCACAAACCTGGGCAACCATGTGGACCAAGAATGCATAAGAGGCAATGTTGAAAGGCACACCCAAGAAAATATCTGCACTTCTTTGATAGAGTTGACAGCTCAACTTACCGTCGGCAACATAGAACTGAAAGAAAGCGTGACACGGTGGCAAAGCCATTTGATCCACGAAACCTACGTTCCAAGCATTGACGATAATACGTCGGCTATTTGGGTTGTTTTTGATTTGATCGATGACTTGTGCAATTTGATCTACACTACCACCATCAGGTGCCGGCCACGAACGCCATTGATACCCGTAAACAGGACCCAATTCTCCCCATTTTGCAGCAAAATCTTTATCTGTGGCAACCTTGGCAGCAAACTCACGGATATCTTCTCCATCAAACTCGTCACTTTTAGCATACGCTGCGTACGGCCAGTCGTCCCAAATACGGACTTTGTGCTGCGCGAGGTATTCAATATTTGTCGAACCTTGAAGGAACCAAAGCAACTCGTGAAGAATGCTTTTGATGTGTACCTTCTTCGTGGTCAAAAGCGGAAATCCTTCTTGGAGATTGAATCGCATTTGATGTCCGAAAACACTCTTTGTTCCAGTACCCGTGCGGTCGCCTTTTTGAACACCTTCTGCGAGTACTCTTTCTACTAAATCATGGTATTGCTGCATGTAACAAATATGCTTTTTCCTATGGTTTACAACGCAAGTGAGACAGGGTTGTTTTCCACGGGAAATGAACAACACAACATATCCTGTTTTTAGGTCGAATCTGAGCGGTGAAGAAAAGGAGTGCAGCACGTGTGCCAGCGACACCCTAAAAAGATATTTCGCCATCCCATGCGAGTAAGTATCATCTTGAGTACCTTGAACAGCACCTTTTTCAAGAACGATTGCAGCAGGATGTAAAATGAAGAGTAAAGAAACTTTTATTTGGGTTTTGGGTGCCACAGGGTTTGTTGGCAAACACTTAGTGTTCGAGCTGTTGGACCATTACAAAGACGACGCAAACACACATATTGTAGCCGTTGGACACCAAAGCATACATCCTGAGATCATGGAACGCACCCATTTCTTGATGATGCCGCTCGGTGAAATTGATCCCAAATGGTTCGAAAGATACCCTCCTTCGATTGTATTTCATTGTGCCCGAATGGCAGGAAACACAGATCGAAAAAGATTTAAAGCAGCACGCAAAGGGGAATTGGCAAATAGAAGGTTAAAACGACTTCTAGAGGCACTCCCTCACTCGGTGCAATTGGTCTACTGCAGCGGCAGTTTAATGTATGGGAATCAAAACTCAGCGGTTATCGAAGGTACCGAGCAACGTCCTATCGCTTACGCTCGGGCCTATGCGAAGGCGGAGCAACCGTGGAAGCAGCGACGGTCCAGAATTGATATTCGAATGGCTTATCCTGCTTGGATATTTGATGCGGAATCTTGGTTCAAAGCATTCTATCTAGAACCTTTTAAAACCAGTCAAACAGTAACACAAATTGGTTCTGGGAACGCCATGATGAATCTCATCCATGTTCAAGATGTCGCAGGTCAACTCCTCCATATTGCCTTACACGGAAAACCTAATGAAGACTACAATCTGTACGGGAGTAATGCGGTGACTCAAAGAGATTTCGCACGTGCCGTTGCATCAGCCCTCGAGGGTAAAATAAGAGTTGTGGAGGAGGCTGAGTTGGTCTCTACATACGGAAAGACCATTACTGCGGCTTTAACCTCATCTATCCCTTTAAGCACCAAACACAAAAATTGGAAAGCCGATTATGCGTTAAAATTTCCTGACTGGCAACTAATGATTCAAGAGGTAGTGGCCAATTATTTACGGAACTCGTAAAGCATATATTCACCTAAAGTGCCAAGGTGGGTGCCTGAAAGACGGTGATCTAACTTCCAAAGAAGCAAACGAATTTTCCGAGGAAGGAATTTGTGAATCTTGTGGTAATACCATGCGGGAAACAAAATGCTGTATCCGCGCTGATCGACGCACGGCATTGACGTACAACCTTTAACTTCATTGGTTGTATAACACTTTGATGCAAGAAATTGTGTCGGAGAATAGCCACCCCAGACCTTTTTAAGACGCGCAAACGCCCATTTTGGCTTGCCTTTCAATAGTTCAATTGCCATTCCCCCTACGTACCACTTGTTGACAAAAGTGAGGACCATGCGCCCTCCGGGCAACAAAAGTTTTTCAAGTTCTTTCATCGCCAAACCAAGGTCATCAACTGTATTAAGGGCGCCGAAGAATACGTAGATCATATCGTAACGTACCTGAGGAAATCTTCTTTCAATATCCTCAACACTTCCTTGTGCTACGTGCGCATTGGACAACTTCTGGTCGTCAATTTTTCCTTGCGCGATTCGAACCATCTCTGCACTGATATCTACCCCAAAAACCTCTGCTCGAGGATGGGTTGCTGCAAAATGAGTTAAGTCAAATCCAGGTCCAAATCCGACCTCGAGTATACTGGTAAATTCGTGCTGCCGCACGCGCTCACGAAAACTCTGACGAATACGCTGTAATGCATCGTTTTGCCAATAGCGTCGCTCAAAGTCCACAGCGTCCTTATCGTAATAAGCCCCTACTTTTTCGTAATACCTCTCACTCATGATTGTTGGTCATTAACATCGCACCAAAGGTCCAAAAGAGGAATGCGAATCCGGGTTGATTCAAGAAATTATTGACATTCATATGAAACAAATAGGTAATCAGTCCCAGAAAAAAAGGCGCTAAGCCAACACCGCCAGGTGCTATCAAGCTACGATACATCCAAAGTCCAAGCATTAAAATAAATAAAAGCACGGATGGCCAACCGTTTTCACTGAGCTGCAACAACAGCTCACTATGTGCGGACCCACCCGAACCTTGCGGCACATCATCTGGGTTTCGTACGCTCAATCTGTTCTTCAAGCCCGCCTCTTGGTAAGGAATATATTGGAACTGGTAGGTGCCTGGACCAAAACCAAAATGTGGACGGTCCTGAAACATTTTTAAAGCAGAAACCCAACGGTTTAATCGCTCTATATTGCTTACATCTGTTTGAACATTAGTGACGGATAAAGTCTCCTCAAAGACATTTGCATTTGGATCATGACTCTCTACAGTATTGTAGGCAAAGGCTTCTCTAATTTTTTCAGGACCAATAGCTGCTCCACCAACCACTAAAATCAAGATAGGCGTTATTATCCTAGCAGATTTTGGCAGGCGCAGCAGACCATAGCCAGCAAGCATTACCACAAGCGACAAAAGGGCTGCACGAGATTCCGAAAACAAGACAATCCCCAAAGCAGTAAGCGCAAATATCAATTGCTTTCGAGAATTTGGTATGCGCCCAATAAAATAGCCGACATACATGGCTGCAACAGCCCCCACATACGTACTCGAATAATAGAACGGTTTAAAAATTCCAACGATGGTGATAGGATTGAATTCGTAGAGGTAGAATTGGAACCAACCCCAAAGAGCTACCCCTACAAATGAGACGAAGTAATTCCTGATCCAACGATTGGCTTCTGAGCTACCAAAAGTCAAGGTGCCGTAGAAAAATGTAACGAGGTAAACCGCGTTGATGAGCGCGAATTTTATGCTCACTTTTAGCATTGAACTCAAGAGAACGGGTAGAATGAACGTAAGTATCCACAATATGGGTAGCCAATTTCCCCAACCCTTCGGCCGAGTATTATTCGTAATTATCGACAACAATACCACTAAAGCGAGTGTCCCAATGCCCCATTCACTAGGCAGCATCATACTTACAGCTCCTAAATCTACTTTCACGCTCCATGGTAAAAACGCTGCAAGTGCACGGAAAGCGGGTATTTGCCAATTGTTTTGATGAATAATTACAGCGACCGCTAACGCTGAAAGACCAAGAAAAACAACGGCCCACTGCTCGGTCCACCATAGCGCAACAAGAAATGCCAAAACAACAATTGATGCTTTTATGAACCGCGGTGCGATGCGCATGAGGGATCTAGTTTTTCATCAATTCAAAAGCCCAAAGACTTAACAGCGCTATAGACCCAGCGAGTATTCCTGCCGCCCAAGAAGGGAGTCCAGCAGGAGTGTTTGACGGAACCGCTTCAGAAATGATGTATGATTTTGGCGCAGGCGCATTCAAATACCCTTTGAGCTCTTCTTGTTTGCGCCTTGCCTTTGTCCATTCTACAACCGCAGCACCGTATTGACGTTCCTTTTGAAAAAGCAATGCTGCGAGCGCCAAAGAATCGGTCTGTGCCTCAAAACGGAGGGAATCCAAGACTTTTCGAAGCGCTTCACTCTCTACGGCTAACTTATTTGAACGCTCATCAACGAAGGCCAAACTCTGCCCTACATTTTGACGTAGCATCTGCTGCTTGACAGAGTCGGCAAGTTTAACTACCGCATTAGCGGCATCTGCTGCAAGCTGCGCCTCTGGAGCACGAGTCTCAAGAAGAACGGCACCATTGCGAGTACGACTTACCGTATAACTGGTTTCGACACCAAACTTCTCTTCTACCAATTGACCGATGGTTCTGCTGTCCATGAGCTCTAAATGCGCGTCAACTTCAACAGGAGAGCCAAATCCCATTCCATTCTGTTCGATCTGTTTTTCGAGTAGAGTCAATGGAACGAAAAATGTACTTTCTGCTTTGAATTGGGCTGGTTTAAAAAGCATCACTAGAGACGATATAAGGCCTACAAGGATGGAAAAAACGATATTCCTTCTATTCATAACTGTCCGATTTCTGGGCGAGAAACGCCAATAATTGTTCTTCTACACTTTCAGGAAAATAGGCGCTAACACCTTCCGAAGTATCGTAATATCCGCTCGCTTTTCGTTGCTGCTCAACATGCTTTAGAAACATATTATGCGCCTTGCGTTCTAAAGCGCGTCCTGCGATTGTTTCTATTATTGCTTCAAGAGGTTTAATCGTTCTCCTAACCACAACTTTGGAGATCAACTCTTGATTGGGAAAATACTCTTGTATCCAAGAATTGGCATTTAAAAAAGTATCGAGTAAAGGGGCGTTGGTCAGAGGTACTAATGATGCAGCCTCCGTGGCTATGTAGATGTTTCTTTTCTTAAGAATCAATTCTTCCTCGCTCATCAAGAGGTTAATGCAAAAGTATTTTTCACTATTCAGCAGGAATATCTTCTTGAAGGCGATGAGGAACAGTTTGGCCGCCCAAACACGGCCAGCCTTAGCAATGATAAAAAAGTCCAGATCATCATCCTTTCCGGTTACTCCATGTTTAGAGAGTGAACCAGATAGATAGACTCCTCTTACATAAGGGAAACGATGGATAAATACGCCTACAAATTTGGCCGCTTTGATCATCGCACGATTTCTATCGATGTGTTTTAACCGAAGTTCAATATGTGCCATGTGCATGGCCCAAAGACCCTCTTTACAAACTACATCACCCTGCTCGTATAATGCATTAAGCACTGCAAGGACTTCTTGCCTTGAGGACTTAACTGA
>Ga0209654_1003260_pt1 | contig 10111 bp, 8 predicted proteins | sample SaaInl1SG_22_DNA_FD_184646 | JGI IMG/M metagenome (GOLD analysis project Ga0209654, IMG submission 184646) | Marine microbial communities from expanding oxygen minimum zones in the Saanich Inlet - ESP_161SG_22_DNA (SPAdes) (version 2) | ecosystem: Environmental > Aquatic > Marine > Intertidal... | reverse complement strand
TCACATGGACAAAGATCAGACCACCAATCGAACCAGCCAATTCCATGATACCCAGCACCCGCGCCATCGGTAACAAGACCACTTGGAACGGGATGAAACAGCCGAATAACAGCAAGGCAAAAATCAAATTGGATCCGCGAAAACGCCATTGGGCGACAACATATCCGTTTAATGCGCCAATCAGCGTTGAAATCACCAAGGCCGGCACCGCCATCAATACCGAATTCCAGAAATACGGCCGCAAGCCTTCGCATTGGATGCCGGTACATGCCGTTGACCATGCGACGCTCCACGCGCCAAAGGTGACCTCTCGCGGTAGCGCGACCAGAGAACCTGTTCGTATTTCCTCTAGGCTCTTTAGCGATGTGGTCACCATGACAAATAGCGGCATCAGGTAATAGAGCGCGAACAAACCCAAGATCAGATATAAAAGCCAGCGAAGACCAACCCGAATAAAGGTCGCACGCCCAGAGTTGCCCGCCGGAATAGTCGGGCTTGCATTATCATGCAGGGGGTTGTTTTGGGTGGCAATATCAGTCATTGCGCGCCCTCAATTCTGAATAGAGATACGGAACAATGATCGCAAAGACGATCGCCATCATCACCATGGCAGAGCTCGCCGCCTGGCCGATATTCCCGCGTGAGAACGCCATTGTATACATATAGGTGGCCGGCAAATCCGTGGCATAGCCGGGACCGCCGCCCGTTAGCGCAATAACAAGGTCAAAGCTCTTGATCGACAAATGCGACAGAACAATGAATGCCGATAGAAAGATCGAGACCATCGATGGAATAATGATCGAGGTATAAATCCGCCATGTCGGAATGCCGTCGACCTGTGCCGCCTTGATAATTTCATCATCGACAGAGCGAAGCCCCGCGAGGAACAGCGCCATTACAAAGCCGGATGCCTGCCATACCGCGGCAATGATGACCGTGTAGATCGCCATGTCAGGGTTCATCAACCAGTCAAAGGTGAAGGTCTCCCACCCCCAATTGCGCACTGTTGCCTCTAGCCCAAGGCCCGGATTTAAGATCCATTTCCACGCGGTACCGGTCACAATCAGCGACAGGGCCATCGGATAAAGAAAGATTGTGCGGATGACGCCTTCTGTGCGGATTTTCTGATCCAACAGAATGGCAAGGATGAGCCCTAGAACAATTGAAATGCCAATGAACAGAACGCCGTAAATGAAAAGGTTGGAAACCGCCATATCCCAGCGCGGTGACACAAACAGGCGGTCATATTGATACAGCCCGACAATGTCATATTTCGGCAATAGCTTTGACTTGGTCAATGACACCCATGCGGTCCACCCAATAAAGCCGTAGACAAAAACCAAACTCACCAACAGTGACGGCGCGAGTACGATTTTTGGCAATTGCCGTTCCAACCATTCCGTCATTTTAAAATCCCCAAAAGAAAGTCTCCGCCCATCCAGAAAAGATGGACGGAGATTATTTTATAGGCTGTTAGCCACGGCCTCTGAAAGCATTTTAACGGCGTCTGCAGAAGACATGTCCGAGTTAAAATGCGCCGTTACAACGTCAGTGATCGCACCGGCCTGGGCACCACGAAGGGCCATGCCATGCGCGTATGACGGTAGCAACGATCCACCAGAATTGCTGGTTGCCATATCTTGTGCAGAGGTATGGGCACAAGGGTCAAAATCATCAAGAGCAACGTCAACACGAGCTGGGATTGAACCCTTATTCATGTTGAAGACCTTCTGAAAATTCTTACCAACGATCAACTCAGCCAACAACATTTGACCATCTTGCTTTTCGGCGCCATCGACGCTGAACATGGCAAAGCTGTCAACATTGTACAAAAAGCCTTCGCCCGGTGTTGATGTGCAGAGGAAGTCAATGCCCGGACGCTTGCCCGCGGCGAGGAATTCACCTTTTGCCCAGTCACCCATGATCTGGAAAGCGGCTTCGCCATTCATCACCATTGCAGTTGCAAGGTTCCAGTCACGACCAGAGAAGTTGCTATCAACATAGCCACGCATTTTGCGCATCTGGTCAAAGACAGCAACCATTGTGCTCGACTTTAGCGTTGCTGGATCAAGGTCGATAAATGCCTTGCGGAAGAAATCTGGACCGCCAATACCAAGAGCGACCGCCTCAAATACAGTTGCGTCCTGCCATGCCTGACCACCGTGTGCCAGCGGGGTAATACCAGCCGCTAACAGCTTGTCAGCCGCGGCGTTAAACTCGTCCCAAGTCGCTGGCATGCCAATGCCGTTATTCGCCAGAACCGAAGCATTCGCCCAGATCCAGTCGATACGGTGTACGTTCACCGGTGCGGCACACCATGTACCTTCACATTTCATGTGACCGGCAATTGACGCAGGCAGAACATCTGCCCAGCCATGCTTTTTAGCAACAGCAGAAATATCAGCAAGAACGCCTTCTTCATACCATTCCTGAATAGCCGGTCCTTTTAGCTGGACGGCGGTTGGTGCGTTGCCTGATAGAACCCGTGCACGAAGCGCGGTCATCGCGGCGTCACCGCCACCACCCGCTACAGGCATATCAGTCCACGTGCCGCCACGTGATGAGAATTCCTGTTGCAATACGGCAACGGATTTGGCTTCACCGCCAGATGTCCACCAGTGAAGTACTTCTGCCGTAGGCTCAGCTTTTGCTGCACCAGTGGCCATCATTGTTACTGCAGCTGCTGCTGCAATCATCAAATTGCGTTTCATCTTATCCTCCCAGAACGAAACAATATGCCTATGACTGTGTTTAGGAATGACGGCATTGACAATCGCCTAATGCCTCTGAAAACATAGTTAGGGACAAAAAATCACTCTGAATATTACACAATGTTACCTAGAGGTGAGTTTTGTTACACGATGTTACTAAGTTATGCGTAACTGAATGGCGCTGGCATGTGAAACCATCTAGTGCATATCAATTGTGGAGAGAATTATGTCTGTCCCAAAGATTTTAGTGGTCGATGACGATGAAGAGCTGTGCCAAATGTTGGCTAAGTTTCTGGCTGGCCATGGCTTTATTGTCCTAACCGCAGCCAGTGGTGCCGAAATCAAAAAGCATATAGAACGCGGCCGGATTGATCTGATCCTATTGGACGTCATGCTGGGTGGTGAGAATGGTATTGATCTGTGCAAATCCATCCGCAAAGAACAGGATGTGCCGGTGATATTTGTAACGGCGCAATCGGCCGACCACCAACGCATGGCCGGTTATGAGGTTGGCGCCGATGATTATATCGCCAAGCCGTTTACCCTCGAATTGCTATTGGCACGGATCAAAGCTGTGCTCCGCCGGGTTCATCGTTCATCATCGCTTAATTACCGCCGCAACACAGCGATCTATAAATTTGGCGGCTGGGTCTTTCATGGCAAGAGTGACGAGATATATAACCCAAGCGGTGTTCAAGTGGCCCTGTCCCAGCGCGAAACCCGATTATTAAAAGTGTTTCTGGCAAACCCGCATATCGCCCTGACCCGTGATGAAATTCTAACCGCAATGGATGTGATCAAAGACGGTAGCCCCGAAACCGATAGCTCTGGCCGCGCGCTTGATGTGTTGATAGGGCGGTTGCGGAGCAAGATCGAATCGTCACCAAAATCACCTGATATTATCAAGACAGAACGCGGCGTTGGCTATGTGTTCGCGCTCGATGTCGAACAGATCAAAGACTGATGCGGGTATTTTCCAGCCTCAGATCAAGGGCCACATTATGGGTGGTTAGCGCCCTCCTCTCCGGCATTGTATCGGCGTCACTCTGGTTCGGATCATTGGCGGCATGGGAGCGCCATTTGCAAGCGTCCTACATTGCTGGTCTGGGATTGTTTGAAACTGTGAGAGGCGCCGCACCGGCGGACCCACTACTTGATATAACCATCCTATCGGGGCTGGATGCCAATCTGGCCAGCGCGGGGCTGTTTTCAAAATTACCCGACATTAACAAAGGCAATTATGTCACCCAGCTATCATTAAGCGCCGCCCCCAATATCAGCGGGCCAACGCATAAATTATCAATTGCGGTGATGTCGCCTGATCTGCAATATCCCGTAGCCAAACTGGAATCCGCCGCCAATCATAGCGCCGGTGCGATGCTGGCTAGCCTGACCAAGCTTTTGGCCAGCTATTGCTCGAACCCGATTGTTTTCGTCCAGCACGAAGCCGGTCCGTGGCACCGCATTGACGGTAACGCAATTTGGGGCTGTGACGCCGCGCCGATGGATATGCGGGTGCCGGCCATTCTGTTGGCTCTTGTCTCATTTAGCATCATTTTGACCTTTGTAATGGGGACTAGCGCCGCCTTTGAAAACTTTGCCGCCGCGCTCGGTAACCGTGGTGTGTTGCGTGCGCCCGACAATTATCCTGTTGCCGGTCCGAACGAATTGCGGTCAATGATTGACGCGATCAATTTCTATCAAGAGACCCAGCGCCAATCGATTAGCAAGCGGGCCATGTTTCTATCCGGCGTTAGCCACGACCTTGGCACACCAGCAACGCGGCTACGGTTTCGCACCCAGAACCTGCCCGATGGCGAATTGCGCGACAAGATGAATGCCGACATCGACCAGATGACCAGCATGATCGCCTCGGTTCTGGCCTATACCCAATCAGAAGTTAATCTGGAAACACCGCGCTTGGTGTCGTTGGTATCGATGGTGCAATCGATTGTGGATGATTTCACCGATGACAATAAACCTGTGCAATTTACCGGATATGAAACGCCCCAGATTGTCGCACAGACAATCCTGTTCAACCGCCCAAAGGCATCTGGCGGGAAAAAAGCCAACCAGCAACAACACGAAGTTGTCATTCATGCACGGCCTTTGGCGCTGCAACGTGCCCTTATTAATATCATAGAGAACGCTCTTAAATATGGGCGCAAGGCGTCGGTATCGATCGAGGCCACATCCCAGACCGCCAAAATTCACGTCGACGATTATGGTGACAGCGTAGATATTGACGCCCTTCGCGCCCTCACCGCGCCATTCAAACGAGGGGATAACGCCGAAAATGTCCAAGGATTTGGCATCGGCCTTGCGATTGCGGTAACTGTTCTTGAACAGCATGGCGGCACGATCGAATTCAATGTGTGGTCAGAGGGCACAAGGGTAACGCTAACGCTCCCGCGCTAGGCATATAATGCGACCTAATGGCACCCCTTGTTGACTTGGAGGGGTCATTATTTTGTGCCATGCTATTTTCGATTTTGTGCCAACCCTTGTTCCTGAGCCCTTGTTTCAAAGGGCAAACTTTATCAGCCGAATATTCAGTGTAGGAAAGTTTTCAATGACATCAGCAAACTACAAGCCCGGTCGCCATTTTCTTCAAATTCCGGGGCCAACCAATGTGCCGGATCGTATTTTGCGGGCGATGGACCATCCTACCATTGATCATCGTGGGCCAGATTTTGCTAATTTAGGTAAGCGTTGTCTGGACGGTATGAAAACGATTTTCAAAACCGAGTCCGAGGTGATCATCTATCCCGCTTCTGGAACGGGTGCATGGGAAGCGGCTTTGGTAAATTTGCTGAGCGCTGGCGATAAAGTGCTGATGGTCGAAACCGGTCATTTTGCTACCCTGTGGCAAAATATGGCCGAGCGCCTTGGTGTGGTTACCGAATTCATGGCAACCAATTGGCGTCATGGTGTTGACCCACAGGCATTAGAGGAACGGTTGCGCCAAGACACAAGTGGCGAGATCAAAGCGGTTTGTGTTGTGCATAATGAAACCTCAACCGGTTCACGCTCTCGCATTGGTGATGTGCGCGCCGCGATGGATGCCGCCGGGCATAATGCCTATTTGATGGTGGATACAATTTCATCCCTTGCATCGATTGATTTTCGACATGATGAATGGGGCGCTGATGTCACCGTCTCGGGTTCACAAAAGGGCCTGATGCTACCGCCGGGCCTATCATTTAATGCTTTATCTGCGCGGGCCATTGCCGACTCCAAAAATGCTGGCCAGAGCCGGTCTTACTGGGATTGGCACGACCAGCTAGCCGCGAACAAATCCGGCGCCTTTCCCTTCACCCCCGCGACCAACCTTCTATACGGCCTAGCTGAGGCTATCGACATGCTGCATGAAGAGGGTTTGGACAACGTCTTTGCCCGTCATGATCGCCATGCTGAGGCCACACGCCGTGCGGTCCAATCTTGGGGATTAGAGGTCTTGTGCGAAAACCCGCTAGATTATTCCAGCTCGCTAACCGCAGTGATGTTACCTGACGGTCATGATGCCGACGCCTTTCGGGCGACCATCCTTAAACATTTTGACATGTCGCTCGGCAATGGGCTGTCGCGTCTTGCTGGCAAGGTCTTCCGGATTGGTCATCTTGGTGATTTCAATGATCTGATGTTGATGGGTACATTGTCCGGCATTGAGATGGGATTACGCCTTTGCGATATCCCGCATCAAAGCGGCGGTGTGACTTCTGCTATGGCATATCTCGCTGAAACCGCGTAAACATTCGGTAAATATAATTAAGAGAGCCGAGATTGTTATGACCAACCATTTGTATGATGGCGTCTTTGCCCCACATGCGACCAGCGAAAAAGCCTATTTGATCACCGCGGCAAAGACTTATAGCTATGCCGAATTTACCACCCTTACCAACCGCCTTGCCAATCGGCTCGTTGCCGCTGGTGTTGGTGCTGGTGACAGGGTTGCGGTCCAGGCTGATAAATCCGTCACACAATTGGCTCTCTATGCGGCGACTGTTAAGGTGGGCGGCATTTATCTGCCCCTAAACACTGCCTATACCGCGCATGAATTGGAATATTTCCTTGGCGATGCAAAGCCAGCCGTTGCCGTTGTTAGCAATGAGGCGGCCCCGTCAATAACGCCGATTACCGATGGCATTAATGCTGCGCTATTTACCCTGCAAGGCGATGAGACCGGCACCATGACGGATGGTCTTGATGCGGCGGGTGATGATTTTGACGCGGTCGCGCGTGATCCCGATGATCTGGGCGCAATCCTGTACACATCTGGCACCACAGGCCGGTCAAAGGGCGCCAAGCTCAGCCACCGTAACCTGTTATCAAATGCAACGATATTGATGCAGACATGGCATTTCACCGGCGACGATGTTCTGCTTCATATGCTGCCGATTTATCATACGCATGGTTTGTTTGTGGCGTGTAATTTGATGACGATGGCGGGCGGAACAATGATCTTCCTGCCGAAATTCAATCTTGAAGCCGCTATCACCCATTTGCCGCAATCAACCGCGATGATGGGTGTTCCAACATTCTATACGCGCTTGCTCGACAGCCCTGAATTTACCGCCGAACTAACCGAACATATGCGTTTGTTCATCTCTGGATCAGCGCCGCTATTGGCTGAAACGCATGAGCAATTTAGCGCCCGCACCGGCCAAGCCATTCTTGAACGCTATGGCATGACCGAAACCAATATGAACACATCGAACCCGTATTATGGTGAACGGCGCGCTGGCACTGTCGGCAAACCATTGACCGGCGTCGATATCCGTATCACCAACCCGGAAACCGGCGAAGCGCTTGGTGATGGTGAAATTGGTGTGATCGAATTAAAAGGTGACAACGTCTTTAGTGGCTATTGGGAAATGCCGGAAAAGACCGCCGAGAGCTTTACCAAAGACGGCTATTTCATCACTGGCGACATGGCCCAGCGGTCAAAGGATGGCTATATCAGCATCGTTGGCCGTGACAAGGATATGATCATTTCTGGTGGTTTGAATATCTATCCGATTGAGATCGAAGGCCTGATTGATGACGTTGACGGCGTTATTGAGAGCGCCGTAATCGGCGTGCCGCACAAGGATTTTGGTGAGGCTGTGGTAGCGGTAATCGCGACCCAAGATGCCGGTTTGACAGCGGAGAAAATCACCGCGCATATCGGTGACAAGCTGGCTCGGTTCAAACAGCCAAAGCAGATTTTCTTTGTTGAAACATTGCCGCGCAACACCATGGGCAAAGTGCAAAAGGCCACCCTTCGCAAAACCCATGAAGGGCTTTTCGTCTAGGCTAGAACCCCATTATTTTGTGTCACTCTGCAATCGTTTTTCGCGTTGCAGAATGAACAGTGATGACAGCACGATAACCAGACTGCCAAAAATGACCGTGCCTGTGAGCATTTCGCCGAAAAACAGAATGCCGCAACCAATGCCCATTGGTATAGACAGATAACGTAGCGGGGCCAGAACACTTGCTGGTGCAAGCTTATGGCTAAAGGCGATGAAGAATTGTTGGAAACTCGCGATAACACCGAGGATGACCAACATCCAGATGCTCTGTGATGACAGATCAAAATCCGCCCTAAAGGGTGACAACGCGTCATTGGTAAAGATCGTCAGACCAAAGAACACCAAGGCGCCAATACCATTATACAAAATCGCGGTCGTAATCGGACTATCATGGTGACCAAGACGGCGCAGGCTAATCACCATGATCGCGCCGAAAACTGGCGAGGCAAGACCGAACATTGTGCCCGTTACCGCCCACCCCTCACCGCCCGGCTGGATCAAAATAACCGCCCCACCAAAGCCGATTAGAACCGCACTCCAGCGCCGCCAACCCACCTTTTCGCCCAGCAAAAACGGCGCTAGGAAGGTGACAAAAAGGGTGATTGTCTGGAACAGGGTCGTGACCTTTGCCAATTCCAACGTGTCCAGCGCCGCATAAAAACAGCTAAGGCTAATCAATCCGGCCATGGTGCGAAGCCCCAAAATACCAGGTCTGGAAACGCTAAAGACATCACGCCCGCGTTGCCATAGCCCGCCGATCACGAGCAACGGCAAACATAGCGCATAGCGGAAAAATAGGATGGTGAGCGTTGACACGTCGCCCGGCATCATCTTGACCAGAACCGACATGATCACCATCAGGAAAATCTCGCCGACCGCAACCAGAGCGCCGAGCGATACCCTGTTCATTGGTGCGTTTGGCGTTACATTCATGATCGCTCCATCCATCCCAAACCGGCCTCGACCGGTCCAGATGGCCTGTATTCCGCGCCCAATGGACGGTCCCAACCAAGCGCCTCGATCGCCGCAAAGACCGCTTTGTAATCGACCTTGCCATGATCTGGTGCACCGCGATCAGGCACCGCGGCAAATTGAATATGACCGATGATCGGCAATAAATCATGCAACCGCGCGATCACATCGCCCTCATTGCGGCCAACATGATAGCAATCAAACATCAATTTCAAATGCGGCGCGGCAATTTGCTGGATGATGGCGCGCGCCTGATCCGTCCTCTGCAGAAAATATCCCGGGGCGTCATGCTGATTTAGCGGCTCTATCAACAGCATGGTATTTTGCGCCGCGGCCCGTGATGCGGCAAAGTGCAAATTCTCGATAAAGATGTCATGCGCGGCATTCGCATCCGTTCCCAAAGGCGGCGCACCAGCCATAATATGCACCGCCGCCGCGTCTATCTCTCTGGCGTATTCCAGCGCCTCTATGATGGCGTCTTGTGCCGCGCCTTGGCGTCGCGGCAGAGCGGCCAAACCATTATCGCCGTTCTGATCGCCGCGCCGCGTATTCAAGCCCAGCATAGGCAGGCCCGTCTCATCCAAAGCCGCCCTGACAAGGGCCGGATCTATGTCAAACGGCCAATGGCATTCGACCGCGTCAAAGCCAGCTCGCTTTGCCGCGCGGATAGCATCGGGAAGTGCCAGTTCTTTCCACAAAAACCCTAGATTGGCCGAAAAGCGTATCATTCCGCACCGCCGCCATAACGACTATATGCGTTGCATTCCCGCACATTGCCAATGCCAAATCTCATATAGGAGAGCTTTCAAAGAATAATGACCTCAAGAGAAATAAACTCTAATGAAGAAAAATCCGGACCGCAATCTGGCAGGGTGTCAGACTGGAAATTAATCAGACCAACCACCCTTTCCGCACCCCACTTTATCTGTCAAATACATGACACGATAAGATCGAGAAATAATAGCAAAGCGGCCGCACTGCTGATACGTTTATAGCCGTGATTTATGGGGGAACGACATATGCGGATCGCAGTAACAGGGGGCATTTCCGGCATTGGTCTGGAGACGGTCAAAAAATTCATCGCCGATGGCCATGAGCTGGTGGTTTTCGATATCTCAAAGCCCGCCCTAGACG
>Ga0209654_1003258_pt1 | contig 10114 bp, 7 predicted proteins | sample SaaInl1SG_22_DNA_FD_184646 | JGI IMG/M metagenome (GOLD analysis project Ga0209654, IMG submission 184646) | Marine microbial communities from expanding oxygen minimum zones in the Saanich Inlet - ESP_161SG_22_DNA (SPAdes) (version 2) | ecosystem: Environmental > Aquatic > Marine > Intertidal... | reverse complement strand
AGCTCTAGACCCAGTAAGATTTATAGGAAATCATTCTAGTGGTAAAATGGGTTTTGAGATTGCTAAGAGTGCCGCAAGCCTTGGTGCTGAGGTTATTTTAGTTTCGGGACCCACACACCAACGAGCTAAACATAGTTTAATAGAAGTTGTGCCTGTTGTAAGTGCGGCGCAGATGTTTGATGAGGTTCATAAGCATTATATGTCTACGCACATTGCAATTTTATCTGCAGCTGTTGCGGATTATAGGCCAAAACAAGTTTCTCATAACAAAATAAAAAAGTCTAATACTACGTTTACTATTGAGTTAGAAAAAACAAAAGACATATTAAAATCTTTAGGTGCCCAGAAGAACCATCAATTTTTGGTTGGATTTGCCTTAGAGACTAATAATGAATTAGAACACGCTCAGGGAAAGTTAAAGTCAAAAAATCTCGACTTAATTGTTCTAAATTCATTAAGAGATAAAGGTGCTGGTTTTGGAGGATTAACAAATAAAGTTACATTTATAACAGATTCTGGAGAAATCATTGAAAACCAGTTAAAATCTAAAGCAGATGTAGCAAAAGATCTGTGGAAACAAATATTAAAGCAATTAAATGCGTAAAATACTTTTTATCTTTTTTTTAGTAGCTACTTCAATGAGTTTTGCTCAAGAATTAAATGCTACCGTAACCGTTGTTGCTCAGCAAACAGGTAATGATAATAATGTTGTTTTTCAGACGCTTGAACGTCAATTAAAGGAGTTTATCAATAACACTCAATGGACAGATAATGATTTTAAAGTCCAAGAGCGCATCAATTGTAGTTTTCTCATAAATGTTCAAAATTATAGTAATGATGCTTTTCTGCAACATTGCAAGTGCAAGCATCAAGACCTGTTTTTAGATCAACCTACAGCACACCGGTCTACACTTTTAATGACAGGGATTTTCAGTTTAACTATATCGAGTTTCAAAATTTAGTTTTTAACCCTAATCAATTTGAATCTAACCTTATCTCTATGCTAACTTTTCATATTTATATGATGCTTGGTATGGATGCTGATTCATTTGCTCCAAATGGAGGTGATATCCATTATCGTCAGGCACAAACTATAGCAAATTACTCGGCTCAAGGAAACTCCAGAGGCTGGAAATTAGAAGATGGCTTACAATCTCGTTTTGCTTTAATAGACAATGTATTGTCACCAACGTATAAAGAGTTTAGAGCTTCGATGTATACTTACCACAGAGATGGTTTGGATGAAATGTATAAAGACGTAAAAACAGGTAAGGAGAATATCGCAGACGCCATAATGCAATTACAAGCTATGCATGCGCGCAGACCAAATTCTTTTTTAATGCGTGTGTTTTTTGACTCTAAAGCCAATGAGGTGGAAAAAATTTTTAGTGGAGGTCCGAGCGTAAATATTTCTAAGCTTGTAGATGTTCTGAACAAAATAGCTCCAATTCATGCTTCAAAATGGAAAAAGATAAAGTTCTAAATTTATTATTTCCTATTTTCATTTTTTAGATTACAAAGATTAGCTTTGTAATTATAAATAACTTTATAATGCTTACTGCGTTAACAATTTCTAATTATGCCATAATTGACGAGCTAGACGTAGCTTTCAATAATGGTTTATCTATTATTACAGGAGAGACAGGAGCAGGTAAATCAATTTTACTTGGAGGTTTGTCATTAGTGTTAGGAAAAAGAGCTGATTTAAGCCAAGTAAAAGATAAATCTAAGAAATGTGTGATAGAAGCAGTTTTTGATATTGCAAATTATAATTTAAAATCAGTTTTTAACGCCAAAGATTTAGATTATGATCCGCAAACAATTATAAGAAGAGAAATTTTACCTTCTGGGAAATCTAGAGCTTTTGTTAATGATACTCCTGTAAATCTAGAAAGTTTAAGTTACCTGAGTACACATTTAATAGATATACATTCTCAACATCAAACCTTGCAATTGGTAGACGATTCTTATCAGTTTAAGGTTTTGGATGCGTTGGCTAAAAATGAAAAGATTTTAGATGCCTATAGTTCTGAATTAAAAACCTATAAAGCGCTAAATAGTGAACATATTAAGCTTCAGAATAATTTAAATGAGGCAAAAAAAGAATACGATTACAACTTGTTTTTGCTTTCAGAATTACAAGAGGCCAATCTAGAAGGTGAAGATATTGAAGCACTGGAAGCTTCTTATGAGCAGCTTAATAATGTTGAAACTATTAACGAAACCCTTAGCTATTCAAAATCATTACTCGATAATGAAGAAATGGGTGTAATCGAAAAATTAAACGAAATAAAAAAGCAACTTGCTCATATTTCTGCTTTCGGAAAACAGTACCATTCCATTAAAGCGCGTATTGAAAGTACAGCGATTGAATTGGATGATATTCTATTAGAGATAGATAGCCTCGAAGGACAACTATCATCAGACCCAGAGACACTTGATACTATTAATCAAAAATTGAAGATTATAAATAATCTTTTGCATAAGCATTCCGTTTCTGAATTATCAGAATTACTAGATATTAAAGACGCCTTATCTCAAAAAGTCAATGCATCAGAAAATTTAGATGCTGATATTTTAAAGATTGAAGAAAAAATAAAATCTTCAACAAAGCTTTTAAATGATTATGCTTGTGAGATTCGCGAAAGACGACAAAAAATCATTCCACAATTTGTAACAAATCTCCAAGCTGTACTTGGTCAATTAGGTATGCCAAATGCTCGTTTTGAGATGAAACTTCAGGCTACAGAAGACCTCAAACAAAATGGTAAAGACGACCTTCAGTTTTTATTCATGGCTAATAAAGGGGGGCAGTTTACAGAACTAAAAAAATCTGCTTCAGGAGGAGAATTATCACGTATTATGCTAGCGATAAAGTCAATTTTAGCTAATTACATTAAGCTACCAACCTTAATGTTCGATGAGATTGATACCGGAGTTTCTGGTGAAATTTCTAACAAAATGGGTGATATCATGAAACAAATGAGCACAAACATGCAGATTTTTTCAATAACGCATTTGCCTCAAATAGCTTCTAAAGGTAATTGGCATTTTAAAGTTTACAAGACGGATAAAAATGATATTACCCAAACACAGATGAAATTATTATCCCATGAAGAACGCATCGTAGAATTGGCTCAAATGTTAGGAGGAATAAATATTACTAAATCTGCAATAACTCATGCAAAACAGTTACTTAATTAATAGTATATTTGAAAATTATTACAAAGTAAAACAAACATAATCAACTATGTCATATAACTTACTAAAAGGAAAAAAAGGAATAATTTTTGGAGCATTAGACCCAAACTCAATAGCATGGAAAACAGCAGAACGTGTTCATGAAGAGGGCGGAGAATTTGTACTTACAAATGCGCCAATTGCCATGCGAATGGGGCAAATTAATGAACTTGCAGAGAAGACAGGTTCACAAATAATCCCTGCAGATGCAACATCTGAAGAAGATTTACAACATCTTGTAGAAAAATCTATGGAAATTTTGGGTGGTAAAATAGATTTTGTACTTCACTCAATCGGTATGTCGGTAAATGTAAGAAAAGGACGTGCTTATACGGACCAAAAATACGATTGGACTCAAAAAGGAACTGACGTTTCTGCAATGTCCTTTCATAAGGTGATGTCTGCACTATATAAAAATGATGCAATGAACGAGTGGGGCAGTATCGTCGCTCTAACGTATATGGCGGCGCAACGTGTTTTTCCAGATTATAATGATATGGCAGATAATAAAGCCTACTTAGAAAGTATTGCGCGTAGTTTTGGTTATTTCTTCGGAAGAGACAAAAAAGTAAGAGTAAACACTATTTCTCAATCGCCAACACCAACAACAGCAGGTCAAGGTGTAAAAGGATTTGATGGCTTTATTGCATACGCCGAAAAAATGTCACCACTAGGTAACGCAACTGCAATGGATTGTGCAAATTATACGGTGACCTTGTTTAGTGACCTAACCAAGCGTGTCACACTTCAAAATTTATACAATGATGGCGGCTTTAGTAATATGGGTGTTAGTGATGCTGTTATGGATGCTTTCGTAGGAGAAGAATAAGAAAATATGATTTTATCAAAATAAAAGACTGTTCTTTATGAACGGTCTTTTTTTTAACTAACAATCGTTATTGTATTATATCGGAATTTTAACACTTTTTAACGATCTGTTAAGTCTTTGTTACTTTTTTATATTTTTTTCCTATATTTTTCATTATTACTAACTTTTTTACTAATTATATGAAAAAAATTACTTTATGGTCAATGTTATTAATGTTTTCATTAACGACGTTTGCTCAAACCACAGTAACCTGTGGTTCTACTACTAATCAATCCGGAGATTGCTATACATCTAGTGTTAATCTAGATTATTCATATGCGTCTTCTGACCCAGCTCAAGTACTCACCATTACAGTAAATGCTGGCGAGGTTGAATCTGGATGGGATGAATTTATTGTATATGACGGTGCAGACGCTACTGCTACAGTAATATATAGCGGTTATGGAACAGGTGGTGACCTTACAGGTCTAACATTTACAACTTCTGGTCCAAATTTATTTGTAAGAATTCAGCCAGATAGTAGTGCCGATTGTGGATCAGAAGGTTATACGCCTTTAGATTTTGATGTAGTTTGTGCGACTCCGCCATCTGCCCCAAACTGTGCTACAGATCCAAATCCAGCAGATGAGGCTATGGATGTACCAACAGGTAATGTTACATTTAGTTGGACAGCACCAGCCACTGGTCCAACACCAACGGCGTACCAATTGTACGCAGGAGAAACAATAGCTTTAGAATATGGTCTAATAGGTACTTATACGACTACATCTGCAGTTTTAACTATTAATGCCAATAGCTTATTATTGTACTGGCAAGTTGTACCATTAAATGGTTCAACACCTGCAGATTCTTGTCCTATATGGGAATTTACAACTGCGGATCCACCACCACCACCAGCAAATGACTTACCTACTGGTGCAATACAACTTATGCTAGATGAAGGATCATCTTGTGGAGCAAATACAATTGTTGGGATTTCTAATGAAGGAACAACTGATTCTGGAGAAGCAGCACCAAGTTGTGGTGCTTACGGAACTCCAACAGATAGAGGTGATCTTTGGTATTTTTTTAATGCACCAAGTACAACTGTAACTTTAAATACGACAAATCTTGCAGGTTTTACTTCCATAGCAGGAACTTATTACACAGGAACACCAGGAAATATAGTTGAAGCTGGTTGTACTGAATTTGGTTCAGGATGGCCATGGGAATTAACAGGCTTAACTGTTGGTCAAAATTATTTACTGAGAGTTTGGGATTACAATAATGATCAGTTTGGTACTTTTGACTTATGTGGTTATTATCTTAGTTGTACTTCAGGAGAAGCTACTGCTTCTACAAGTACAAACTGTGATACTTCAGGTGATGCTTTTAGCGTAGATGTGACTTTTAGTGCAGAAAATGATGCGACAGGAGTTAGTGATGGAGTTACTACTTATCCTATTTCAGGAGGAGTAGCTACAGCAGGTCCTTATCCTTTTGGTGCTCCTGTTACTTTAAGTGTTTTACATACTAATGCTGCATGTGATTTTGAATTAGGTACATATCAAGTAGATTCTTGTCCGCCAGCAAATGATGCGTGCTCTAGTGCTACAGTAGTAGACACATTACCTTTTACTTCTTCTGCTAATGCTTCAGCTGCAACTAATAATGACGGTTTTGTTGATTGTGGCTCCACTACAATGAATGATGGTGTTTGGTACACATTTACACCAACAGCCTCAGGTAATTTAGATATAAGTGTTGATGTTACAGGTTGGGACTCAGAAATTGCTGTTTACACTGGATCTTGTGGGGTGTTTACTTGTGTAGATAATGCTGATAATAATGGAACTGATGGTACAGAATCTCTTTCAATTTCTGTTACCGCTGGTACACAGTATTGGTTAAATATTGGACAATGGAGCAGCAGTACTGATAATTCTGAAGGTGCATATACATTTAATGCAACTTCAAGTGACGGTGTATCTTTAGGACTAGACGATATAGAAATATCACAATTTACATACTATCCTAACCCAGTAAATAACATACTAACCCTTGATGCTCAAAAGAACATAGAGGGTGTAGTAGCTTACAACATGTTAGGTCAAGAGGTATTACGATTATCTCCAAATGTTGCCAATACAGAAGTGGATATGTCTAGCTTAGTATCTGGTGCTTATTTTGTTAAAGTATCGATTCAAGGTGCTACAAAAACAGTACGTATTATTAAGCAATAATTAATAACCTTTTATATTTTAAAAGCCACCAATTTTTGGTGGCTTTTTATTTTGAATTGCTTAGTAGTATAATTCCTTTTTTTTCTATGTTATTGACGTTATCTTTAATAATTACCCTCGATTTATGAGATTAAAAATAATATTAATTTTTTTCTTGTTTTTTTCTTCAACAAGTTTTTCTCAATTACTATTTGAAGATGAAGCTTCTATCAGGGGTTTAACGGCTCTTACTGGTTATGATGGTAATGGTCTAAGCTTTGTAGACTATAACAATGACGGACTAGATGATATTACATTACCAACTGGAAATGATGAAACTTTAAAATTTTATAAAAACTTAAATGGTTTTTTTGTTGAAGATAGAGTTCTTACGCCACCAATAAATTACAAAACACGTTCAGTATCTTGGGTAGATTTTGATAATGACGGAGACAGAGACTTATTTGTAGTAAGTGATGTAGAAGGTAGTAAACTTTTTAGGCAAGATGCTGGTTTTTTGTTTGTCGATGTAACAGTTAGTTCTGGACTATTTACAGATGCTATAGGTACATATAGCGTTTCTTGGGGTGATATTAATAATGATGGTTGTTTAGATTTGTTTTATTCAAACCAAACTTTAAACTCGTTGGTAACTAATTACTTATTTCAGAGTAATTGTGACGGTACTTTTACTAATATTACAGCTACGGCAGGATTGTCTCAAGATGCCAGACTAACCTTTGGAGCAAGCTTTTTTGATTATAATAATGATGGTTTTCAAGATATTTATGTCATAAATGATAAGAATGGTTCTAATTTGTTATATGAAAACAATGGTGATTCTACATTTACAGATGTAAGCTCTCAAACATCAACAGGTATAGTTGTTGATGCTATGTCTGTCACAATTGACGATTATAATTCTGACGGCTTTTTTGATATATATATTACTAATACACCAAGTGATGTTGCAACACCGACTTTAGGTAGTATATTATTAAAAAATGTAAATGGTCAATATTTTGAAGATGTATCATCATCTTCAGGGACTTTATTAGATGGCTGGTGTTGGGGATCTAACTTTTTTGATGCAGATAACGACATGGATTTAGACTTGTATGTAAGTTGTATCTATACACTTCCCGGAGAAAGACAATCATACGGATTCTACCAAAATGATACTTTTGAAGTCTTTTCTGAACCTACAAACATTGGTTTTATTAATAATGATATAGAAAGTCATGGCTCAGTAATAGGAGATGTAAATAATGATGGCAAAGTCGATATTGCTGTCATTAATAATGGTAGTATTGCTCCAAATCTTTGGATAAATAAAGCCGAGAATGGTAACAATTATCTTAACATAAGTTTAGAGGGTACAACAAGTAATAAAGACGGAATAGGCTCCAAGATTGAAATATCAATTAATGGGGTTAAACAATATCGTTATGTCATCAATGGTGAAGGTTATATATCTCAAAATTCATTTAAAGAAATTTTTGGTATAGGTACAAATACCATAGTAGACTATGTAAAAGTATATTGGTTAAGTGGTACAATAGACACATTATTTAACGTGTCTGCAAATCAAACCCTTAAAATCGTAGAAGGCAACAACGTTTTGTCAAATTCAAATTCAGAAATCTTAGAAGACTTAATAATATTTCCCAATCCGACTAGTGATAACTTAAGTTTTAAATCTAAGAATACTATTGAAACTATTGCGATTTATAATATGTTAGGTCAAGAGGTATCAAGATTATCTCCAAACAATGTAAATGCAACTGTAGATATGACTAACTTATGTACTGGTGCATATTTTGTAAAAGTATCTATCCAAGGTGCTACAAAAACAGTGCGTGTTATCAAGCAATAATGTATAGTCTATTATAATTTAAAAGCCACCAATTTTTTTGGTGGCTTTTTCTTTTAAATGATTGTACATTTGTTTTATGACGCAGTTAAGCTATTCTTTTATTATACCTGTTTATAACAGACCAAAAGAGGTTGAAGAACTATTAGAGAGTTTTTTAAAGCTTGGTGGCAATTTTGATTATGAAATTGTAATAGTCGAAGATGGTTCAACAGAGACATCAGAAGCTATGATTAACAATTATTCTGAACGACTTAATATATCTTATTTTTTCAAAAAAAATTCAGGACCAGGAGATTCCCGTAATTACGGAATGCAACGCGCAAAAGGGAATTACTTTATAATACTAGATTCTGATGTTATTTTGCCAGAACATTATTTGCAAGAAGTAGATGATTTTTTAAAGCATCAATTTTACCATTGTTTTGGTGGTCCAGATGCCGCACATCAATCATTTAGTAATTTGCAAAAGGCTATCAATTTTTCAATGACCTCGTTTCTTACAACTGGTGGCATAAGAGGTGGAAGCGAAGCTATTGAAAATTTTCAGCCTAGAAGTTTTAATTTAGGTCTTTCTCAAGAAGCATACAAAGCAACAAAAGGATTTGGAAAAATCCATCCAGGTGAAGATCCAGATTTAATATTGCGTTTATGGGCAATGGATTATAAAACAACACTTATTAAAAATGCGTTTGTATACCATAAAAGACGAATTTCATGGCGCAAATTTTATAAACAAGTGCATAAATTTGGTCAGGTAAGGCCAATACTAAATAAATGGCATCCTAGTTCTAAAAAATTAACGTATTGGTTTCCTACAATTTTTATTTTAGGATTACTTTTTAGCATATGTATAGTTTACAGTAACGTATACTATTTCCTTTTGCTATATGGGTTTTACTTTTTTGCAGTATTATGTAGTGCTTTTTTTCTAACTCATAATTTGAAAATTGCCTTTATGTCCTTAGTGGCAGTGTGTATTCAGTTTTTTGGCTACGGTTATGGGTTCTTTAATTCATCATTAAAATTAATGACTTCAAAAAAATCAGCACAAGAGATTTTTCCTAAATTGTTTTTTAAATGAAAATAAAAGCGAAATATACCTGGGGAAAACTAAAAAAAGGAAATGTAAAACTTTTTAGCACATTTTTAATTGCTGCGTTTTTATTTTTATTACTTACCAAATTGTCACAAGATTATACACAAGAAATTGTAATAAATGTAGCACTAGAAAATCTTGAAGACGAGTTTGTAATTATAGATGACAGTTTACCTCAAGTTAATGTCACGGTAAGAGCCAAGGGGTTTAGTTTGTTAAAATATATATTTAATAACGGAAAAAACATTTCCATTGATGCTCAGACTGAAACTTTTAAAAAGAATAGCGGTTTATACTGGGACATAAAAAATAAAAAATATAAACTTAATACTTTGTTTGGTGAGTCGGTTGATATTTTAGATATAAAACCAGATACTATTGCATTTAAATACGACATATTGGCTTCAAAAATGGTGCCTGTATTTTTAAATAAAAAAATCACCTTTTCTGATGGTTTTGATGTGGTTAATGATTTTAAACTTTCTCAGGATTCTATAAAGATTGTTGGTTCTCAACAGATAATAGATACAATAGATGTCATAAATACAGTAGATTTCAAGCAAGACAATCTCAATCAAGATGTTTCTAAAATTATTTCTTTACGTGATGTTAAAAGTGTAGAACTTATTCCCAATCAACTCAGTGTTTTTGGTAAGGTAAGACGTTTTACAGAAGGAAAATTCACCTTGCCTGTGGTGTTAATAAATGTACCAATTGACAAAAGAGTAAACATTTTTCCCAAGCAAGTAGACTTAGTATATTATGTTGATGTTGAAAATTTTACAGATGTAAAACCAGAGGATTTTCGATTGATTTGTGATTTTTATACTGTTAAAAACGACTTACAATCTACTTTAGAAATTCAGATTATA
>Ga0209654_1003256_pt1 | contig 10120 bp, 7 predicted proteins | sample SaaInl1SG_22_DNA_FD_184646 | JGI IMG/M metagenome (GOLD analysis project Ga0209654, IMG submission 184646) | Marine microbial communities from expanding oxygen minimum zones in the Saanich Inlet - ESP_161SG_22_DNA (SPAdes) (version 2) | ecosystem: Environmental > Aquatic > Marine > Intertidal... | reverse complement strand
ATTGCTCAGGACTTAAATTTCCTTCCAATTCAACTTTATCATAGACGTAATCACGATAAGATAAATTCAAAAGGGAACCGCTTGCATTTACATTAAGCTTATTAGCATACAACCCATTTCCTGAAAGTAATATATCAAATCCAGTGGTTTTTAGTGTTGGGACATCCAATAATTCACCCACATAAAATAATTCCGTATTCAATCTAATTGTATAAGCGGGTATATTCAAAGCAATATCATAGGTTGCGTCTATTTGCAGGGCACCAAGTTCAGAATCAAGAGAATTTTTTAAATTAAAAACATGATTTGAATACGTCATATTTCCGCTAGTAGAAACAGGACCTAGTCCAGCAATGAAGTCACTTTGTTCTTTGGATAATAAGGAATTAAAAACAAGGTCTAATTTTTCAGAATCAAGCGTCCAATTACTAGAAATATGGCGTTTGTTGGAGTCGAGCAATTGTTTTGTTTCCAATGAAAAATTTAAAAGCGCTTTATCATTTGTAATTTTTCCCTTTGTAATGCTTAAGTCTTGTACCGTTCCGCCGACAACCCCACTGAAATCAATATTACCCAAACTCCAATTTGGAATTGCTTTTTTTAAATCCAAATTGCCAAGAACTGCTTTGTTTATTTTAACATCCAGTTGAACTGCATCTGCGAAATTCTTAAGCCCTTTTTTTGGGTATTGTAAAACAATATTTGATTCTATAAAGCTAGCATTTGTTTGAAGAGTAGCATTTACAAGTTTCATTTCCGTTGAAGAATAAACATAGGTGCCAGCAAGAGAAGTAATCCGTGTGTTGTTCCAATTTGTTTTGGTGTCTAGCTGGTTTATTTTTGCTTTAACAATCATATCTACAACGCTGAAATTTTCAATATCAGCATTCATAGACGTAAAACATATTGGAATACTTTCTTGCTCGTTCTCGTCATGTATAATCAAATCTGCAGACATTAAATCAATGGCAGAAACATAAAAAGAAGTATCGTTATTTTTCGGCTTTTCTGAATTGAATCGGTCAAAAAATAAATCAATATTAGAATTTTCATCACCCTTATAGGTAATTATATTACACCCTACATCTTGAAGAAAAACAGATCCTAAGTTATTATCCCCTTGCAACACGGCCCAAAGCCTAACTGCATTCATACGTGCAAATCCAACGCGAATCATCGTAGCTTTTTTATGATCAATAGCCACAATATTTTTGAGCGTTACATCCCCAAAAGGAGAAATGCGAATATGATCAACGGTAAGTGTTGTACCAAAACGATTATCTAAATTTGTGGCAAGACGCTGTCCTAAATATGTTTGGGTGGCAGGAAGCAACAATGAGGTGAAAAACAAAACGCAAACCAAAGCCAAAATGGCAAGCACCCGTAAAATTTTGCGAGTTAACTTAGGTTTATGTTTCAAAGTCTTAATTTTGTATATAATTTAATTCGTGGCAACAATCATTCTCGGAATCGAAACTTCCTGCGACGACACTGCGGCAGCTGTACTCGTTGATGGCAAACTATATGCCAACATCGTTTCACAACAGCTGGAGCATCAAACACATGGTGGTGTAATTCCAGAACTGGCATCACGAGCACATGTACAGCGCGTCATTCCAGTTGTTGAAGCTGCACTTTCAAAAGCAAATATCGACAAAAAAGACCTAACTGCGATTGCTTACACGCAAGGTCCTGGTCTTTTGGGGTCGCTTTTGGTTGGTAATGCATTTGCAAAATCTTTGTCCTTAGCACTAGATATTCCACTTATTGCAGTGCATCATATGCAAGCGCATTTATTGGTTCATTTTATTGACGATGAATTCCCAACTCCTGCATTCCCTTTTTTAGGGTTGACTGTTTCGGGAGGGCATACACAGCTTGTTCGAGTAAAAGGCGCAGCGTCGTTTACTGTATTGGGTGAAACCAAAGACGACGCTGCTGGTGAAGCTTTTGATAAAACAGGAAAAATGCTTGGTCTTCCCTATCCAGCAGGACCAATCATGGATAAATATGCAAGAAAAGGAACTGCAAAATTTAAATTTGGGGAACCAAAAGTTGATGGGCTAAATTTTAGTTTCAGTGGACTCAAAACTAGTGTGTTGTATTTTTTGCGCGAGCAACAAGAAAAGGATCCAAAATTTATTGAAAAAAATATCTATGATTTATGTGCTTCTATACAGAAAGCCATTGTCAATATCCTAATGGAAAAAATAGAAAGTGCTATAACGGAAACTGGACTAAACCAATTGGTTTTAGGGGGTGGTGTTTCAGCAAATAGTGGTTTGCGGGAGGCACTAAAAAACACAAACTCTAATGTGTTTTTGCCACCGCTCCCCTACACTACCGATAACGCAGCAATGATTGCAATGGCAGGGTATTTAAAATTAAAAGAAAATAAAACAGATTCATTTCACAGCGAACCTAAAGCACGATTACCAATCTGATGCAACAATTTTTTACTCCAGAATTAACGTCCAAAGACAAACAATATGTCTTTGAAGAACAAGAAAGCAAACACATTGCTCGTGTGCTTAGAAAAAAATCTGGTGACCAAATTCGCTTAACCAATGGGAAAGGAAATTTATTTTGGGGTAGTCTTGAAGTACTAAGTCCAAAAAAATGTATCGTTACCATTTCAAAGTGTGAATACATTGACCCTCCAAAAGTGACAGTTCATATGGCGGTAGCTCCAACAAAAAACATGGATAGGTTTGAGTGGTTTTTGGAAAAAGCAACGGAACTTGGTGTGCATAGAGTTACTCCTATTCTTTGTGATAGAAGTGAGCGAAAGCAACTCAAAATTGAACGTTGCAACAAAATAATTGCATCGGCAGTAAAGCAGTCGTTACGGGCATATACACCTGTTTTAGACCCGCTTACGCCCTTAAAAGAGGTCAAAACGGAAGCTTCGATTGTTTGCATGGCACACTGTGATAATGGTTCAAAAACACCTCTTAAAAAAACGCTAAAAAACCAAAGTAATTCTTGTATTTTGATTGGACCTGAGGGAGACTTTACGAAAGATGAAATTGACTGGGCTAAAGAAAATAAGATGAAAATGATACATTTGGGAGACGCACGACTTCGAACAGAAACAGCGGCTTTGGTTTCATTGCATACGGCCTTGTTACTTAACCCTTAACAAAAAGAAGTATATTTAAATCATGAATGCAAACACACTTACGCGCGGAATCGTACAAGCCTTTCTAATCATTGTTGGCATTATTGCTCTTTTTGAGCTTCTGGTGATGTCTAAATCATTATTAGGCTATGTGTTTTTAGCAATCGTTGTCTCTCTTATTGGAAAACCTGTAAAAGAGTTTTTGATGCGCCGACTCAAATTCAAAAATACCTTAGCAACTATTACTACATTAATTATGTTGTTGTTTCTTTTGTTTGGATTGGGGTCATTAATTGTTCCTGTAATTACTACGCAAGCGCAAAACCTATCGCTGTTGCAAATTGATCAATGGGAATCCGATTTACTTGTTCTAGTTAGTGATTTGGATGCTTATTTTGGTAAGTATAATATTAACCTTACCGATCGAATTACAGCCCTGTTCTCTAAAGTTGATTTTGCCTTTCTTCCAACTTTCATCAATAGTTTTTTAGGATTTTTAGGTGGCTTTACTATTGCATTATTTTCTGTTTTATTTATCAGCTTTTTCCTTCTAAAAGACAGTTCACTTTTGCTCAGAAGTATTCTTATTTTATTTGCAGCTGACCAAAAAGAGCGAATTGAACGTTCCTTTACACAAATCGTATCACTACTATCAAGATATTTCAGCGGAATATTATTACAAATAACCATATTATTTTTATTTTATTCAGGTGTATTACTTGTGATTGGTATTCCAAACGCATTAACAATAGCACTTATTTGTGCACTATTTAATATCATCCCATACATTGGGCCTTTAGTAGGCGGTTTATTTATGGTAGTACTCACCATGACCAGTAATTTGGGTACTGACGTAGCAACAGTTATTGTCCCCAAAACCATATATGTACTTATCGGATTCATTGTTGGACAAATGATTGATAATTTCTTTTCTCAACCTTTTATTTTTTCTAACAGCGTCAAGTCACATCCTTTGGAAATTTTCTTGGTTATTATTTTGGCAGGATTGCTTGCTGGGCCTTTAGGCATGCTTTTAGCTGTACCATTTTATACCGTTATAAAAGTAGTTTTAGGTGAATTTTTAAGCAATAACCGACTTGTACGTGCACTAACTAAAAATATGTAATTATGCTTTTTGTATCAACTGAAACCATCGCTGGTAAAACCATTACAGAATCCTTGGGAGTTGCTCGCGGCAGCACTGTTAGATCTCGTAACATTGGTCGAGATATTTTTGCTTCCATCAAAAATATTGTTGGGGGTGAAATTGAAGAATACACCAAACTACAAGCTGATGCCAGAGAACAAGCATTACAGCGTATGCTCGCAGATGCAGTACGTTTGGGTGCTGATGCTATTGTCGGAGTACGATTTACAACTTCTGTAGTCACGCAAGGAGCCTCTGAAATCCTTGCTTTTGGAACAGCTGTAAAATTAAAATAAGATGGGTGTTCTCATTTGGATAGCGATTGGTATAGGGCTAATAATAGCCATTTTGAATAGATTTCAACAGAGAAAAAATGAAGATTTTGACCAACGTAATAATTAGTTGGCGAATTCCTTTTGAAAACGTATTTTTGCCCACGCATTAAGGCTCAAATTGGAGAGGTGCCAGAGTGGTAATGGAGCAGATTGCTAATCTGTCAACGCGTAAGTGTTGCCTGGGTTCGAATCCCAGTCTCTCCGCTTTTATTTGTCTTATTTATTTGAGGCAATTTTTGCTCAGCTGGATTAGCGCATTCCGATTTTCAATCGGAACAGTCAAGGTCCACTAAGTAAGTGATGAAAAAAGGTCGCGTACCTGCTTGACGGTAGGCAGGGCTCAGCTGGATTAGCGCATTCCGATTTTCAATCGGAACGGTCAAAATCCACTAAGTAAGTGAAAAAAAGGTCGCGTAGCTCAGCTGGATAGAGCATCTGCCTTCTAAGCAGACGGTCATAGGTTCGAATCCTATCGCGATCACAAGCCTCCCCCATTTCATGTTTTTCGTTTATATACTTTACTCAAAATCTTTAGATCGGTATTACACAGGACACACGCACTGTATTATAGATAGGTTAAATAGACACAACTCTGGAAGAAGCAAGGCCACTAAGGGAGGGATTCCTTGGGAAATAATGCACACTGAAAGTTTCAAAACCAAATCGGATGCTTATAAAAGAGAGCGCGTAATAAAAGCGAAAAAGTCAAGAAAAGATGTTGAAAAGCTAATTGCTGGATAGCGCATTCCGATTTCAAATCGGAACGGTCATAGGTTCGAATCCTATCGCGATCACAAGCCTACCCCCATTTCATGTTTTTCGTTTATATACTTTACTCAAAATCTTTAGATCGGTATTACACAGAACATACCTACTATATTACAGATAGCTTAAATAGACACAACTCAGGAAAAAGTAAGACTACTAAGGGAGAGGGTTCTTGGAGGAGTTAAAGTTAAAAAGCCTAGACGATTTTGTTTTTATTAATTTTAAACTCGTATCCTATTAAGATATTTAATCCAAATTAACACTAATTCCAGTGTATATACCAAATGGATGACCAGGTCTAAAACCGGCTGGAACACGGGCTGCAGCGTAAACTTCATCAAAAAGATTAATCACATTTGCAGAGAAGCTAATCGTTGAATTGAGATGATATTTTGCAGAGATATCAACAATGATATTATCGTCGAGACTCATGGTGTCATCATTCCCTCCATTTGCGGCCTGTGTGTCAAATGCGCCATTATAACGCGCATTTAAGCTCAACTCATAGCGTTGATGTTCTACACCAGCAGTGACGCTTAGCTGTTGTTTTGGGATATATGGCACACGATCTCCCTCACTTACTGTGCCCCAAATATCTTGAGTACTGCCAAATGAATTTTGAAAAATGGCATTCGTAAAGGTATAAGCAACAGAAATAGGAGTTTGAGTCTTCGCATCTAAATTTGAAAAGTTATAATTTAATTGAACTTCTAGTCCACTCACATTAACCTCGCCAGCATTAAATTGATCTAGTGAACCTGATCCACCACTTGCAGCTAAGTCAGAACCCAGTAGATTGGAATAATAGTTGAAAAAACCAATAACCTCCCCACGAAGTTTTCCTACACTAAAACGTGAACCTAACTCATAATTCACGCTATACTCAGCTTGTTCACCAGGAGCATTACCAGGTGGTGAAAATCCCTTGTGAACCCCGCCAAATAAAGACAAGCTATTTGAAAAACCATAATTAAATCCAACTCCCGGAATAAATGTATTTATTTGATTTTCTCTTTTTGATGGTAAGCTTTCTCTATTTTCATCCGTACTACCCCAATCTTCTCTACTTAATATTATACTCTCATATCGAAATCCAGGGGTAATGGTGAGTTTGTTAAACTTATATTTGTAAAGCACGTAAGAGGCAAAAGCTTTTGCACTAGAAATACGATTCCCTTGAGCACCGCGAGCACCAAATGAGGTAAGGGTCATTTGATTTTCATACATACTATAACCGTCTTCCCATTGAAAACGATCTTCTTCATCATAGTGCACTCGAGCCCCTATTTCAATATCATGAAATGATTCATTTTTCCCATACCAATGGTAGTCAATTTTAGTTTGAACACCGCGAGATCTATACACGCGATTATTTGCTTTAACAAGAAGCGCATCGTCTGTTGAGTTTTCAGATCCATTGATAATACGCATATGATTTGCGAAAGAAATTGGGTCGTTGAGAACTTTAGACAAACTTTTCTTGTCATCATTAAAAACAACATCGTCAAGTTTATACCAATTACGTATAAACTTATTGTCATAGGCATTTGTAAGAATTCTCAATTGCGATGAGAAATCAATAATGTGCGTAAGCATAACTTGACGCTGCTCGGCATTCATGACATCCTTTTGCGAAGAAGCATATCGTGAATACGGGTTTTGATTAAAATCTTCCTCAGAAAGTCCTAAGTAGGTTTCATTAGATTTTTCGTCATAAAAATGATATTTGAGTTCCAAAGATTGAGAAATCTTGGTATCAGCATTTGTAGAAAATTTTAATTTTCCCATGATATCATAAATATCAAAGCCTGTATTATCGCTGTCCCTAAGACGTTTAAATCCGTCAGAATTAAAGTTTAAATATTCCAATACGTAACCTATGTTTTCAAAAGACTGCCCCAACGAAGTGTGCAGTTGCATGGTATTAAAACTCCCATAACTGGAACGAAGTTTTGCTGAAAAATCATCGGGGATAGCTGTAGAAACTAAGTTAATGGCACCACCAGTTGTAAAAGGCCCATGTTGAATTTGACTACTCCCTTTTAATATTTCAATAGCTTGCATGCGCAAAACAGAGGGAAAATAATAGGCAGCAGGAGCGCTGTATGGAGCGGGAGCAATAAGCACACCGTCCTCCATAAGTGTAATCTTTGAACTACGCTGCGGCGATGTACCACGAAGTGAGATATTGGGACGTAATCCATAGCCGTCTTCTTCATAAAAATTCACACCAGGAACAGCACGTAATGCACGGTTGATATCTGAATAACCAAACTGCTGCAAATCTTCTGAAGATAGAAAATAGGAAGCACCAGTTCGATTTTGTGCAGCATACTTATTTCCGAGAATCGTATTGGCGCGAATAATAACTTCATCTAGTTTTTGAACAGAATCTAATGTTTTCTGTACCAATATATTTTGAGCAAAAGTGATGGTCAAAATAAAGCAACTCAAGATGGTCAATCGCTGGCGTAAAATCACTTATTTAGATTAAATAAAATTAATGAGCTGCAAATTTATACCCTAATTATATATGGTGCAAATTATTTAGACTAATTTTAAATAAACTTTTAAACTTATAGAAATTAATAAAAACAGGACGTTATTTAAATATGAGAAAGGAAATATTTTAGTGTCATTATTCTGGATAGGACACCCGCAAGTGATAACTACTTATCAGCTTTTCAGCTAACACTTGCTTTACTGTTTCAATTTCACGAAGTGTGATATTGGCTTCTAAAAATTGTTTTTCAGCCAACAGGCGATTTACAATTTTATCCACAAAGGCAATGATCTTTTCTGCCGTGGGCTCTTTTATACTTTTCGAGGCCGCCTCTACCCCATCCGATATCATCACTATAGCCGTTTCTTTAGAAAAGGGTTTAGGTCCAGGATATTGAAACTGTTCTACATCAATTTCTGTATTGTCTTGTTGTGCTTGTTGCAAGAAATACAACACTGTGGTAGTACCATGATGTGTACGAATAAAATCAATAACACGATCTGGTAGTTTTGCTTTTCTTGCGCTTGTGATTCCATTCAACACATGGTCAATTATTATTTTTGCACTTACTTGGGGATCTAATTCATCGTGAGGACTATAACTGGCTTGATTCTCACTAAAGAAAACTGGGTTCTTCATTTTCCCTATATCGTGGTATAATGCTCCAACTCGGGTTAGTAATGTATTTGCTCCAATTGCGTTAGCAGCAGCTTCGGCAATATTTGCTACCTGTAAAGAATGCTGAAAGGTACCAGGAGCTTTATCTGCAAGCTCTCGAAGAAGCTTACTGTTGGTGTCGGACAGCTCAAGCAGTGAAGCATCTGAGACCAGACCAAATACTTTTTCAAAAATATAAATCAACGGTTGTACAAATAAAATCGCCAATCCATTGATAACAAAAAGTAATAGAACGTCATAAGACAACTGCAACAAATTACCGTCATGAATGAGAGTAAAAGCAACATATGAAACCGCATACAAGCCCACGATGAGGCCCACAGATATAAACAACTTGGCCCTGCGATACAAATCGTTAACGGTGAGAGAAGCTAAAATCCCCGCCATAATTTGTAAGTAAATAAACTCATAGCTGTTGGGTACTAAAAAAGCAATCAAAAACAAAGTAATCATCAACGCAAAAAGCGCTATACGTGTATCAAAAAATGTACGCATTAATAAGGGTAACATACAAATGGGAACGGCATATACATATTGTGGATCTACATCTACTAAAGCTTTTGTAAGAAGCACCATAAGCAACACGTTTACACATAAAAACGTAAGACGCTTGTTGTTTTCAAAAACAGTTGGTCGTGTACGCCACAAAAAAACAAAAAGTAAAAGAACAGGGATAAATACCAAAAGTGAATAACCCAAAATAATCCAAGTCGTGTTGGTCTGCGTCCATGTTTGTGATTCAAATTCTTGTTGTAAAGACTGTAATTTTTGAAGCTTTTCACCCTCTACTACTTCCCCTCTTGCGATGACACGAGTACCTTTCGTTACTAATCCACGTACAAGAACAACTCCAGCGACAGCTTCCGATCTAAATTGACGTGTTAACCCGTCATCATAAAAAATATTGGGTACAACAAGGGATAGCAAATACTGTAGCGTTGACTCTGACAGCACATCACTACCAAAAAGATCCAATTGTTTTATCAAGTCTTCCTTGGCTTCCTTTTCAGAAAATAAATCAGATGTTGAGACTGTGGTTTGACGCGTTTCATGAACAAGAGCAATAGATTCATTTTCAACGAGAATTTGAGAATCAGCAATGACACCCTTAGCGTATATCTCCTCCAAAACAGTTCGCCAGTTAATTAAAATAGCATTAAATTCTGGCGTAGCAGGCAATGTGGCAACATATTGGTCAAAAGACTCTAAAGTGGTATTAACTGATTTGTCATTGTAGGTAAAATAGCGCGGTATATTGGCTACTAGGGCTTCACGTTCAAGACTTAACTCTTCTTTAGATTTTTGAATAGGGAAATCATAAGGTGCAAGAAGCGTTTCATATTGCCAGGGTTTACCCTCTTGGATTTCATACTGGAAACTTGCACCTCGCGGTAATACATACACCACTACGGCTGTTGTAAACAAACATAAAAATGCTCTATAAAAAGCAGCTTGATAGCGGTAAAAAAGCAACATAAAAAAGATTTAAACAAAAATACCACTTTTCAACACATTGGCTGGGCAATGCGGATTTTCTCTTATTTTTGATAAATGACATACGGTATTTG
>Ga0209654_1003254_pt1 | contig 10123 bp, 5 predicted proteins | sample SaaInl1SG_22_DNA_FD_184646 | JGI IMG/M metagenome (GOLD analysis project Ga0209654, IMG submission 184646) | Marine microbial communities from expanding oxygen minimum zones in the Saanich Inlet - ESP_161SG_22_DNA (SPAdes) (version 2) | ecosystem: Environmental > Aquatic > Marine > Intertidal... | reverse complement strand
TTAATTCTTGGAAACGAATCGGGTTTCATGAGAGGTACAGGTTGGGGCCCTCAAGGTTTAGAAATTACACGAATTTCAGAAGGGCTCCCGATTGGATATTTGTTTGGTTATCAAACGGATGGCGTTTTCCAAAATATGGATGAAGTCTATGCTCATACAAGCAATGACGGTGATACCATTCAGCCCATGGCAGTCCCCGGAGACTTTAGATTCAAAGACATCAACGGCGACGGCATCATTGATTCTGATGACCGCACTATGATCGGCAACCCCACACCTGATTGGACGGCCGGTATTACGATAGATGTTCGCTATAAAAATTGGGACTTAAATGTTTTTGGTCAAGGCATATTTGGCAACCAAATTTTCAATGCCACACGCAGGTATGATCTGCCTACCTCTAACATGACCAAAGACGCCTTGAATAGATGGACAGGGGAAAATAGCACAAATGAGCATCCTCGTTTGACCTTTGACGATTTGAACAGAAATATTGCTAGAAGCTCAGATTACTACGTTCACGACGGTAGTTTTTTTAGGATTAAGGCACTACAAATAGGGTACAATTTCAGACCTACAAAATTGAACGCTATAGGCATAGAGAAATGTAGATTGTATTACAACGGAACCAACCTGTTGACTTTAACAAGGTACAATGGTTTTGACCCAGAAATTGGTGCCGGTTTTGGAATAGATAGAGGTATTTATCCTCAGGCACGAGTGAATTCCATTGGTCTAAGAATTGAATTGAAATAACTGAAAAATGAAACAGATACAGACTATGAAAGCAATGAAAATATTCTTGCCCATTGCTGCACTAATTGTGATGGCTTCATGTTCTAAAGATTTTCTTAATACTCGGCCGGTAGGAAGAGTTCTTGAGGTGAATTATTACCAAAATGAAGAACAGGCTTTTGAGGCTTTAATGAGCGTTTATGATGTTCTTCAATGGAACGATCAGCACGGTTATACCATGTTTAGACTTTTACAAAACGTAGCCTCTGACGACACGCATGCTGGTGGTAGTGATGCTTCAGATCAGCCGTCGTGGGTGGCCTATGATAACTTCACGCTAACACCAAACCTAGGGCCTCAAAGAGGTTTCTGGCGCAAAGGCTATAAGGGTATTTATAGAGCAAACCTATATCTGGAAAAAATTGAAGAAATTGAAGATGCCTCTTTAGATTTCAAGGAAAGAACTTCTGGAGAAGCGCGTTTTTTACGTGCGAAATTTTATTTCGACCTGGTACGATTGTTTGGACGCGTTCCATTCATTGATCATACTCTTGGTGCTTCAGAGTACTATACTATTGAACAAGTTTCATCGGATAGAGTCTATGATTTGATAGAAGAGGATCTGTTAAGTGCCATAGATGTTCTTCCTGAAACTGTGAATTCCGACAACACAGGACGGGCAACTAAAGGTGCTGCGCAAGCGTTGCTGGCGAGAATGTATTTATTCAAAAATGACCCTGACGACATGTCAAAAGTAGCTTTGCTCTGTGAAGAAATTATTCAGTCGGGCAACTATTCTTTGTTGTCGAACTTTGGCGATATATGGACCAAAGAGGGAGAATGGAGCAGCGAGAGCGTATTTGAAATTACCTACAGCGAAAACTCTGAAAGCGGTTGGGGATCCTTTGGCTGGGGTGGCGGCGAAGGTAATGTTGGCGTACAGTTTATAGGTATGAGAGATTACAACGGTCCCGAATTTGCCACAGGCTGGGGATTTTGTCCGGTTTCAGAAGAACTAGAGGCATTTATGGCAAACGATCCTCGGTATCAGCATACCATAATCAATGCTGACGCTATTACTGGGGGTGAGTACAGCCCGGGATACCAAAATACAGGCTACTTTATTAGAAAATACGCCCCACTTGCAAATAATCTTGCTGCGAACGGTGAAGTTGCCTTGAACTGGGGAAATAATATTCGAGAAATAAGATATGCAGATGTTTTATTGATGGCCGCAGAAGGTCTAGTCCGTTCTGGCGGTTCAGAAGGAAATGCCCGTACGTATTTGAACCAAGTGAGAAACCGGGCGGGACTGCCCTCATTAACTTCATCAGGTTCAGATTTACTGGAAGACATTTATCGGGAAAGAAGGTTAGAATTGGCAACTGAAGGTCACAGATTTTTTGACTTAATTCGGACAGGTCAGGCAGAAAGTACCCTCGCGTCTAAAGGATTTGTTAGTGGTATACACGAGGTGCTTCCCATTCCTCAGCAAGAGATCGATGCCTCTCAAGGAGTATTAACACAAAATTCAGGTTATTAATGAAAAGTTCAGTAATTACAATTGCTGCCGCAGCTGTGCTGATCACGGCATGCTCAGAAGAAATACCTTCTTTGGGACCAATCACTGTGGCAGATTATACCTTAGAGTATATCGACAGTAACAACGTTAGATTAACCTCGAGCTCATCGGAGAACCCGTTTATCTATAAATGGGATATTGAAGATGTAGGTGAATTTGAAGGAAAAGAGGTAGAGGTATTAATCACCAGCGCTGGAGTTTACAATGTTGCTCATACAGCAGCAAACCAGGGAGGTTCAGATGTTAAAACAGGGCAAATAGAAATTTTCAAGGATATAGAACTCCCGTGTTCAGGAAATCTGCAGTTTTTAACGAATTGTAGCAGCAGAACTTGGAGTTTATCTCCGGAAGAAGGCGCCCTGTGGGTAGGTCCAGATTTAGCGACTACCTGGTGGGCTAGCCCATCAACTAGCCCGTCCGATCGCCCGTGTCTGTTCAACGACAAGTGGATTTTTAGTGAGGATGGAACTTTTGAATACGACGCTCAAGGAGACGTTTGGGGAGAAAGTTATATGGGGATTTCTCCAGACCAGTGTGTTGATGAAAGCTCGCTTCAATCGCCATATTCGGCTTGGGCAAGCGGCGTTCACGCGTTTGAGTTTATACCTGAGACGGTGGACCATCCGGATCAAATAAAGGTGAACGGCTTAGGCGCATTTATTGGGATACCAAAACCAACCAACTCTGGTGAAGTCAGCGCCCCCGTTAACTCTATCACTTACGATATCATTTCTACCTATTCCCAAGGAGGCAGCGATTTTATGCTTTTAGAAATCAATTTTGGTGGCGGTATCTGGAGGTATATACTCAAATCATAGCGCTTAACTACGATTAATAAAAAGGAAGATTATGAAAAAAATGTACGCTTTCATCGTGTTGTGTTTGCCGCTTTTTATAAGCGCTCAGACAGACTACACGGTTACTTTTAAGGTAAGTACCGCAAACATTACTGTCGGTGCGAATGGAATTTACGCCGGTGGTGGTGTGCTTGGAGACGCCCAAGCGGTTCAATTAGACGATTCTGACGGTAATGGAGTTTGGACGGGTACAGCCACTGTTACTGGTTCTGGTGGAGGAAATTTTATATTTCTAAACAGTCCGTCTAACGGCGGTGATTGGGGGACTAAGGAATCTTTAGGAGGGCTTCCCTGTTCCGATCCGAACAATTATGACGATCGTATATTCCCATCATTTACCCAAGATACTACGTTGATGTTTTGTTTTGGCACCTGTGTAAACGATACCGTGTGTCCTACTCCCTTAGCTCCGGTTAATGTTACTTTCCAATCGGATCGTAGACACAGTCCAGCATTCACTAATGCCTATTTATCCGGCACGTTCCCGTCTGCTTGGAGCGGTGATGCCTACCCCATGACGGACGATGATGGCGACAGTATCTACACAGTTGTAATGTCTATTACTCCTGGAGATTACAGGTATAAATTCACTGCGGATAATTGGGCACTTCAAGAGAATTTTGTGACCGCAAACATGTCAGACACCTCATGTGTAAACACAAATTCTGCAGGAAATACAGATAGATTTATCACAATTGGTACTAACGACACCGTGCTGCCGGTGGCATGTTGGGAACAGTGTGGACCGTGCTCTAATATTGGATTAAAAGAAAGTGATCTGATATTTAAGGCATATCCAAACCCAGTTGAAGATATTTTGATTGTTGAAAATCCAATTTCGGATAGAATAGAAGTATCAGTCTTTAATGCATTGGGTCAGTCGGTTCTAAATGTGTCTTCCCAAGACCCATTGCTGCAGCTGAATCTTTCAGATTTGCCTTCTGGACTTTATTATGCAAAGATGAGTTCTGGCACAATGGAGTCGTTCATCACCTTAACGAAGTACTAAGGTTCGTCACAGATTTTGTAGATTTTGATTCTGTAATAACGAACCAATGACGAGTGGGCCCTGAATAAGGGCCCACTTTTACATATGAAAACAAAGCTGCATTACTTTTTGGTCTTTAGTTTCTTTGCCAACATGCTTTGCGCACAAGAATTCCATGTGGTTTCGTCTTCGAGCGGCTTAAAGAATTCCACTGTAAATGCAATAGCTAAAGATCATGCGGGTATCGTTTGGCTGGGTACAAAATCTGGGCTGTATAAGTACAATGAGGGGCAAAGTAAGGAAGTCATATTCGAAGAGGTAGGTTCGAAAAATGTACAATCGTTACTGTTCACCTCGGACAGTATTCTGTTAGTAGGATTTGAGAACGGTGGTTTTTTAGCCTACGATACAGAGTCCCGCGCAGTACTCAATGATACACGATTTCCGCCTATCGATGCGGATTTTGCGGTAGTCTCTTTCTATGAAGATACATTCAACAACATATGGCTAGGGTCCGTAGGAAATGGGATTAAAAGGCTGGAAAAAGATTCAAAGGATTGGATTGACATAGAATACGATCAGAAACCCAGTAATTTTCATTCTTGTTTCGATTTTGCACAGCAAGGCGATACTTTATGGCTAGCAACTGCCGGCGACGAGATTCTTTACTACCTCTATTCATCTAAAAAGGTGGCTGCCTTAAAATTGAGCTCGTACAATCTGAGTTCATTTAGGAAGTCCGTTGACGTAGAAAGTGGGAAAGTTGTTTTTGCAATAGAGTCTCTTGGGGCATTGGAGATCAACGGCGGCAAAAGTATTCTCCACAATTTCCCCTGTAGAGACGCAGTTTACTTTAATCAGGAGCTTTGGATTTCTACCGACGGCGCTGGCCTCATCCAGTGCCGCAATGAACAATACAAGCGGTTTACAAAGAACGACCTGAACACTACATTAATCACAAATCAATACTATGGTTTCTTCAAGGACGAATCATTTCTTTGGGTGGGCACCTACAATGCTGGTGCGGCGGTATACCTAGGGGATTCATCTGTGGTTAGTAGAGTGAATTTACCTTCAAGTCCCAATCCAAGTGCAATTAATAGCGTGGTGAGCTTGCAAGGTATGGATTCCACAGTGTACGTGGGTTACGATGGAGAAGGCGCATTTATTTACAACGGAAATGAAATTCTGCCTTTTCAAGATCCTAGCGAAACGAATTCTATAAGCGTGGTCACGTCAATTCTCGTAGACACACTCTCAAAAGACGTTTGGATAGGATCCAGTTCTCAAGGAATCTCCATTTATGATGGTCAAGGCCGCTTGAAAAATAGATATAGACCCTATACTGAGGGTGGTTTAGGTTTAGTTCATGGCGGAATATGGTCTCTTGAAAAAGGCCGGGCAGATACGGTTTGGGTGGGGACTTTAGAAGGCCTTCAGGTATGGGACGGCGAACGCTTTGAAGCAGTTAAAAAGCAGGGTTGGAGAGATAAAAAAGACGTGGTAAATGACATTCTTCAGGACCATTATGATACATGGGTTGCCATAGGAAAGGAGGTCGTGCACATAAGCTCAAATGAGGTGCATACGAGCGTTTTTTCTTCGCCCGTGCTCGATTTAGCCTTGTGGAAGAATCATGTCTTTGTCAGCACTGAGGGTTCGGGGGTGTTTGTTTTAAACAAGAAAAATTATGGCATTAAGCATGTTGAAAGCAAGGAAATTTCTACTTCATATGCGATGACGACTTGTGGGGAAAGGATGGTTCTAACGACCAACTCCGGACTCTATGAATTGGACCTCAACGATTCTCTATTTGTTGTTAACCAATTAATGAGAATACAAGATTTAGATGTAGGGGAATTTAACAGAAAGACCATTTTGGGCTACAAAGAAGGACTTCTTATTGGAGGGACCAAGGGGCTGTATTTCTTTGACTTGAATAAAGAAATGGCGCCATTGCCTGAGCATTTCATTATCGATAAAATATTCATTGACAATACAGCTTACCCATTGCCCTCTAGATCGTTTTCCAGCAATTCACATTCCATTTTGGATATTGAGAAAGGGCAGAATACCGTTCAAATCGATTTTGAACTGGTAAGTCCATTCAAAAAGTTTGATAAATCTATTCAGTACGTTCTGGATGGAACCGTGGTTACCGTGAGCGGTCAAAGCCGATCATTTACCTTGACAAATCTTTCGCCAGGGAGGCATGAATTAAGTATTCAACTCATCACTGAAAGTGGGGCGGTTTTGAGTGCGGTGGATTTTTTAATTAATCGAAAAGCGAAGTTCTATCAGTTCGCTGCTTTTCAATTCCTTACCCTCATTGCCTTTTTAGTGCTTATTTCAATCCTAGTTGTTTTTAATCTTCAAAAGAGAAAACGCGAGATGCGGATCCAATTGCTAGAGACTGAAAAGAAGCTCCTGGCCTCGCGCGCCAGCGAATCAAAGGCCCTGCTGGACAAACGAAACACGGAGCTTGAGTTTCAGTTAATGAAAACGTCGAACCGTGTTGAAATTCTTAGAGAGTTTAAGCTCAAATTCACCGAGATTTTAAAGCTCTCGTCCAATTCCTCAAATATAGAGTCTAGTTTGAGGGACGTTCAAAGAACATTGGATCGAGAGCTGAAAAACGAGACGTATTGGGACGGACTTCAAGACAAATACTACAGAATTAATGACGATTTCGTTTCAAAGGTGAAGTCAAAATTTCCGCAACTCACCAAGGGAGATTTGGATTTCATTTTACTTATGAGAAAAAACCTATCCTCTAAAGAAATAGCCGCTTTACTGAATATCACTGTCTATGCGGTGCGTAAAAGAAAATACCGAATAAAAAAGAAGCTCAACCTTTCTACCGACGATAACCTAATGAATCATTTTCAATCCATATCTTCAAAATAACCCCAAAGAATATGAAAAAGTACCTATTAATTTTGTTGTTATTGCCCTTGTTTAGTACCGGGCAAAACTTTGTCCGCTGCAACGGCAAGGCGATTGTAAAATCTAACGGAGACACTCTACTGATTAGATCCATGGGACTAGGCAACTGGATGGTCCAAGAAGGATATATGATGCATACATCGAGTTTTGCAGATGCTCAACACCAACTCAAGGATACCATAGAAGATTTGATTGGTGTACAGAATTCAAATGATTTTTATGATGCATGGTTGGACAACTACGTTACCAAAAGAGACATTGATTCTCTAAAAAGCTGGGGTTTCAATACGATTAGGCCGGCACTACACTATAATTTATTCACCCTTCCCATTGAAGATGAGCCTGTTGCTGGTCAGCAAACATGGTTGACCCGGGGGTTCGATTTGGTCGATTCATTAAAATTGTGGTGCGAACAGGCCAATATGTATATAATCTTAGACCTGCATGCGGCTCCAGGAGGTCAAGGGTACAATAGTGCCATTAATGATTACGATCCTTCAAAGCCTTCGTTGTTTGAAAGTGTTGAAAATCAAGAGAAGACAGTGGCTCTGTGGAAATTGTTAGCCGAAACCTATGCTCAGGATACCGTTTTTATAGGTTGGGATTTAATTAACGAACCCAACTGGAACATACCGGGAGGCATCATGTTGAAAAATTTATACGTAGATATCACAGATAGCATTCGAAGCGTAGATACGAATCATATCATTTTTATTGAGGGCAATTGGTTTGCAAACGACTTTACTGGGCTGACGCCGCCGTGGGATGATAATATGGCGTATTCACCCCATAAATATTGGTCTCCAGTAGAGACGGATGCCGATATTGAGTACATCACTATACTCAGAGATACCTATAACGTACCGGTTTGGATGGGTGAATCAGGAGAAAATTCAAACGCGTGGTTCACGGGGCTCATTAGCTTGCTAGAGCAACAAGGCGTAGGATGGTCGTGGTGGCCGTTAAAAAAACTTGAAACAATAAATGCGACTTTATCCATTCCAAAGAATCAAGGCTATAATGATTTATTGAGTTATTGGAGCGGTAATACTAGTACAGCACCCTCTGTGACGACCGCAAAAAATGCATTGCTTCAACTTGCAGAAAATACCAAGAATGAGAATTGTAGTTTCAACCGAGATGTGAAAGACGCTATGTTTAGGCAGATAAATGACAAAAGCCGTATTCCTTGGAGTGAGCACAACATTCCCGGGCTCATTCATGGCTCAGAGTACGACTTAGGTCCATTAGGCGTCGCTTACTGGGATACTGAATCTATGCAGCTCAATCCGCCTAACTCTTGGAATTCAGGTTGGATTTATCGCAATGATGGTGTAGATATTGAGTACACCGCAGATATGACTATGTCGAACGGTTTTAAGGTGGGATTTATTGATAGTGGCGATTGGATGCGCTATACAGTGAATGTAGCAATGGATAGCGTGTACGAATTAAGAGTGCGCCAGGGATGTGGATTTTCGACCGGTGCCAATTTCTATTTTTCGGCCAATGGAACTCGGATCACACCTGATGTTTATGCGACAAATACTGGCGGATGGGACGCGTTTTCAACCAAGGTCATTAGTGATGTTGTGCTTCTAAAAGAAGATACGGTGCTCACCTTTCATGCGAACGACGGAGGAATGAATTTGTTGAGTTTTGAATTGGTTCCGGTGGCAGCGTTGTCCAGTATTTCCTCTACCTACGTACATTCTAAGACTAGAGATGCCCAAACTATAGAGGTACATATTAACAAGCCCATACTCTCAGGCGCATTGGGCGCGGCTTCCGATTATGATGTGATTGTCAACGGCGCAAATGTTACGGTAAATTCTCTCTCACAAAGTACAGACAACTCTCGCGTATTGTACCTAAATATAGCATCGAGCTTGACCTTTTTGGACGAGATTAAGGTGAGTTACACGGGGAGTGATTTACAGACAGTAGATAGTTTGCTGGTACAAAACTTTACTCAGGAGGACGTTCTGAATGATCTTCCCAACTTTAATGTTATCCCAGGTAAGATAGAAGCCGAATCATTCAGCGAAATGGAGGGCGTCTCTTTAGAAATTACTTCCGACGTAGGCGGTGGAAAGAATATTGGATACCTAGATCCAGGAGATTACCTGATCTACGAAGTGAAGGTTCAAGAAACTGGCACCTATAATGTCACTTACAGGCACGCATCTGAGAGTAATGGTGCCTTTAAGGTAGATCTGTTAGATACAGCGGGTAACCAGTTCAGCAGCATACATACGGTAAGTGTGCCTTCCACCGGTGGTTGGCAAACCTGGCAGTCCTTAACCAAGAGTGGGGTCTACCTTGTAAAGGGAGATTATTTGTTAAAATTGGCCATTCTCCAAGCACCGTTTAATCTGAACTGGTTTGACTTTGATCTGGCGGTGGGGATTGCTGAAAACCCGGAAGAAAAATTTGTGGTATACCCCAACCCTACCAGCGGTGCCATTCATATTCAGGGCGATTTTCTTACGGCGGGTCCCGTTTGGCTAACACTTTACAGCAACCAAGGGCAGATTGTTTATAAGTCGAAAGACATGAACATCATAGACTCCTACACACTTCCGGTCAGAGATCTTTCCCCTGGTCCATACTTCATGGAAGTTATTCGCTTTGATGGTAAACGAAGCATTCAGAAAGTGATGGTGCATTAACTGGGTGAACTCATAGAATCAAAAAGGCCGGGGATACGTCCCCGGCCTTTTTGATTTTAACCGACCAGCTCTTTTTCTAACTCTTCTAAGGACCTGCCTTTGGTTTCGGGAATGAATTTCAACACTAAAATCAAACCAATTAATGCGAATATTCCATAGATTAAGAAGGTGGTTGCGCTCCCTAAATTTGAGAGTTCCCATGGAAACACGAACTGAACGAGCGCTGAGACGATTGAATTAATACATCCTACAAATGAAATAGCAGCACCACGTATTTTCATTGGGAAAATCTCTGAAAACAACACCCACATTACAGGGCCTAAAGAGACGGCAAAACAAGCTA